>Ga0257113_1000185_pt1 | contig 19250 bp, 17 predicted proteins | sample LP_taG_4_FD_191568 | JGI IMG/M metagenome (GOLD analysis project Ga0257113, IMG submission 191568) | Marine microbial communities from Northeast Subartic Pacific Ocean, Canada - LP_J_2015_P26_2000m | ecosystem: Environmental > Aquatic > Marine > Oceanic | place: Canada: Northeast Subartic... | reverse complement strand
AGGTCAAGGTTGACACAGACATGGATGAAAAAATATTTCAGGAAAAGAGTTTAAAGCGAATACCAAAATTATAAGTTGGTTAGACTTTATCGTATGTTGTAGTGTTATCAAGTTTTTGTTCTTTTTCTAAAAAAACGTATACTTAATTAAGCATCCACTAGTTCCAGACCAACAATTGAGACAGACTGAGTTAATAGAAAACTCAGTCTGAACTTCTTTATAAAATAGATTAGATAAAGAATGTAATAAATTGTTCCCAAGCGCATAAAAAAATCTGAGTATAATGAAGAAATAATAGCGGATGTAATAAGCAGAATAGAAACAAATCAATTATTCTTACCTGCCTTACAAAGAAAATTTGTTTGGAAAACTGAACAGATTGAAGGTCTCTTTGATTCGATAATGCAAGGTTTTCCAATAGGTGCTTTTTTATTTTGGGAATTGAGCGATAAAAAGGCTATTGAAAACTATCTTTTCTATGAATTTGTTGATCACTATCACCAACATAAAACCCGAAATTTTTTCAAATTTTCGACCAGTGTTAGTAACCGAAGATAAAAGTGAAATAGAATTCAATAAAAATTTTTCAATAATTGGGAAAATTCAATACCTTATACAAAGGAAGATAAATATAAGTTTGCATTTATTTTGCAAGGTGGTGATGGATTATCAAAGGAAGTAAGTTGAGGAACTGAAGTAGAAGGTTCACTTGATGAATCAATCGGGACCTATTCTCGAACATTTGATAGATATGTATCTCATTTCACTAATGATTTGATGAGACTTTTGGGAGAGTATGCTGAAATAAATTTCTATTTTTCAGTTAGTGGTTCAATTTTTTCTGAGGATTATCACATTATGTTGGAAACAAATGATAATGAAGATTATCCTCTTGTCTCATTTGATGCTGAACTACAATAATGATTAAAAGCAATGTCACAATATGGTCACGTTTTATTCTAATAAATTAATTTTTGCCGAAGTGGTGGAACTGGTAGACACGCTGTCTTGAGGGGACAGTGTACCGAGCCTTCCATAAAGAGCTTGCTCACTTCTCAGTTAGTTAAAATAATTTTAATTGAAAGTTTTCAGGCCATTTTGACAAAATAAAAAATTTATTTACTACTTATTCTGTAATAATTACTTACAGGCAGGTCAAATTGTCGATTTGATTTAATTTTATGGCATAGAAATCAATTTGGTATACCAATTGGAGCCTTATTAGTAACGATTATTAAGGAATATTAAAATGGTAAATCAACATACAAATCCAAATCTGGAAGAAGGGATTGATCCTCTAAAAAAGTATGGAATCAATCTTACAAAACTTGCCGAAAATGGAAAAATTGATCCTGTTATTGGTCGTGAAGATGAAGTTCGTAGAATAATCCAAATATTATCCAGAAGAAAAAAAAATAATCCAGTTCTAATTGGGGAGCCAGGAACGGGTAAGACCACAGTCGTTGAGGGTCTTGCTAAGCGTATAGCAGAAAGTGATGTTCCTGATAATTTTATAGGTAAACAAATAATCTCTATGGATGTATCTGCTATGGTTGCTGGTGCAATGTATAAAGGTCAGTTCGAGGAACGATTAAAAAATTTTATTGACGCAGTTAAAAAAGAAGAAGGAAATATTATAGTCTTTATTGATGAGATTCACATGATTGTTGGTGCAGGTGGCCAGGGACAGATGGATATAGCAAATATTATTAAGCCTGAATTGGCTCAGGGGACCTTGAAGGTGGTTGGTGCAACTACCCTAAACGAATACCAAAAATATGTAGAGAAGGATGCAGCACTTGAAAGACGTTTTCAACAGGTGATGATACTTGAGCCTAATGTGGAGGATACGGTTACAATTTTACGGGGAATAAAAGATAAGTATGAGGTTCACCATGGACTAACGATTAGAGATAGTTCGCTCATTTCCGCTGCAGTATTATCTGATAGATATATTTCAGACAGGTTTTTACCGGACAAGGCAGTTGATCTTGTGGACGAGGCAGCATCAAAGCTCCGAATGGAGATGAATTCTTTGCCAGAGAATATTGATAATGTAAAAAGAAAGCTTTTACAGCTTGAGATTGAAAGGGAAGCTCTAAAAAAAGAGAAAGATTCTAAGTCAATGGCAAGACTATCAAAATGTGAGTCTAATATTAAAAAAATAACGGAAGATCTAAGCCAGAATATGAAAACCTGGGAAGAAGAAAAGCAGGTTGTAGATAAATTATCCGATCTCAGGAAAAAATTAGAGAAAGCCAGGTTTGATATGAAATCATACCAGAAAGAAGGCAAATACGCAGAGGCCTCGAAATATCAGTATGAAAAGGTCCCTAAAATTAAAGAAGAGATAGATAAACATTCGCTTATTTTAAAAGACTCTAAGTTTATAAAGCTTGAAGTTTCAACAGCGGATATTGCAGATATCGTCTCAAGATGGACCGGTGTTCCAGTTACTAAAATGTTATCAAGTGAGAAGGAAAAACTTCTAAACCTAGAAGATCAATTAAGGAACAGAGTTATCGGGCAAGAAGAAGCCCTGGAAAAGACATCAGATGTGATTAGAGTTTCTAAACTTGGTCTGGCAAATTGTGATAAACCACTTGGCTCTTTCTTATTTCTAGGAAATACTGGTGTAGGTAAGACTGAACTTGCAAAAACATTATCAGAGGCATTATTTGGTGATGAACAAGCAATGATCAGAATAGATATGAGCGAACTAATGGAGCAGCATTCAGTCGCAAAATTGATAGGTGCTCCTCCTGGTTATATTGGTTATGATGAAGGTGGAAATCTCACAGAGAAAGTTAGAAGAAGACCATATTCTATTATTTTGCTAGATGAAATAGAAAAAGCTCACCCTAATGTGTTGAATATATTTCTTCAAATATTAGATGATGGGAGATTAACTGATTCTAAAGGGAGAACTATAAATTTTAAAAATACGATTATTATAATGACAACAAACCTAAAACAATCTGAGTTAAATACCTTTTTAAAGCCTGAACTAAGAAATAGGATAGATGAAATCATTGAGTTCAACGATTTAAGCAAGGATGTGATTGAAAAGATTATAGATAATCAGTTGTCAAAAATGATCTTGAATATTGAAAAGCAAGGACTTATATGTGATATTAATAGTAATGTTAGAAAATATATGCTAGACCATGGCTATCAGCCAGAGTATGGAGCAAGGCCCATTAGAAGACTAATACAGAGCAATATAATGCCTGAGATTTCGAAGACTATGTTGAAAAATCCAGACAAGAAACAAATAACTATATCATATGATGGCGGGGTGATATTTTGTTCATAAAGATCTTATCTTTGATTTTTAATTCAAGAGAAGTTCAGAGTTTTTCGGTATTTATCTTCCTAATATTTTTTGGATGTACAGACGTCTTTGAATCTTTGGAAGAAGATGACTATGATGAAGATTCAAACTCTTCATATATATTTGAAATAGAACCAAGACTGCCTATTGATGAGAATGGTTATTATCATTTAACTCTTAATCGTAATAGTTGGCAGACTCTACACAGAATTAGTGGTCATGTTACCAATGAAGATGGTTCTCCTGTGTTTTATTATTGGGTTGAATGGGAGTCTAATTTGTACTGGTATCTTGGGGATACATTAGGGTATATAGTCAAAAGAGGTTTGACAGATGATTTAGAAATATGTTTCATATGACACAGTCTACATAACAGGTTTTAATGGGATGGAAGTTCCTACTTCAAATTATATCAGTTAAAGTAATAGTTCTGGTGAGATTAATAATATGATTGCTCCGGTTAGATCGATGATCGATGATCGGAGATACGATGAAGATATCATATAGTACCTATGACAGTCATGGACATATTCGCATAGTTCTTGACTAGGTTCGATAATATTTTTTATTATTGATTTCGCTCCGAATAAAAATATTTTTTTCTTGTTCTAAAAGAGCTATAACCCAATTTGGAACTAATTTATTTTCAGAATTCATTCGTTTAATAGATTTAGAAAGACCAATCATCTCCCATATCTCAAACGGACCAACTTCCCAACCAAAACCCCATTTCATTGCATTATCAATATCATTAATATTATCCGAAATCTCCGGCACACGGTTCGCGCAGTATAATAACATCTGCGATAAAATCTCCCAGAAAAATTCTCCATTTTTTGAGTCCAAATTAATTAAGGCATTAATACGTTGATCAATAGTCCCACTTTGAATAATATGACTGTCTAGCTCGATATCTATTTTTTCAATTGGTCTGTATGTTCTAGAATCTAGATCCAGTACTAGAATGTTTCCGTTTTCATCTTTTTTATAGAATCCGGCCTTGGTTTTTTGTCCAAGATTACCCTTTTGGATAAGGAAGCTCATAGTTTCGGGGATATTGAACATTTTTACAGACTCATCATTATTTGATTTCTGATAGGTTGTCATTGCCACATTTTTTAGTACATCAAGCCCGATTACATCTGCAGTGCGAAATGTTGCGCTCTTGGGCCTGCCGCAAATTGTACCAGTAAGTGCGTCAACGGTTTCAATATTCATCCCCATTTCCATCGCAATATTTATTGTGGACATGAGACCAAACACGCCTACACGATTTCCAATAAAGTTTGGAGTATCCTTTGCTGGAACAATCCCTTTTTCTAACACATCCTTTCCAAAATTAGATATTGTATTGTAGGTTTCTGTCGAGGTGTTTTCACCTTTTACTAGTTCCAACAGGCGCATATATCTTGGTGGGTTAAAAAAATGAGTAAGCATAAATCTATTTTTCAAGTCTAATGAAAAATTTTGTGATAATTCTTTCTGGGTAATGCCAGACGTGTTTGTGGTCAGAATAGCGGAGTCCTTCAGGAAAGGTATTAGTCTATCATAGAGGTTAAGCTTTATATCTAGATCCTCTGCTACGGCTTCTAAGACCCAGTCTGCTTCTATTATTTTTTCCATGTCAGTATCATAGCAGCAGGGAATAATAAGATCAATATTTTCAGGATTTTCTAGTGGAGCAGGTTTAATAGTTTTTAAACGATCTCTTCCGCTAGATGCTAGTTCTATTGATATATCAAACAAATATGTTTTAATCCCCTTGTTTGCAAATAGTCCAGAAAGTTGTGCTCCCATCACTCCTGCGCCTAATACTGCAGCATTTTTTATTGGTGATTTTTTCATCCAGAATTTTATCTAAGATACTGATATAATTGTTATGGCTTCAGCTGACCTAGTCTACGATATTTTTCCTGATATTTCTTGTATAACATTTTCTGGCGATCGCTCAGATCTACCTCTCTGCCTTGAATAAAGGCCATTAGTACTTTTGCTGACATTTCCATTGGTGTTTTATCTGATATAAAAAACGTTGCATCTTTACCAACATCAAGTGATCCGACCATATCATCAATCCCAAGGATTTCTGCAGCACTCAGAGTTATAGACCTGAGAGCCTCAGGTTTTTCAAGGCCATATGCAGCTGCTCTCATAGCCTCATTTGGGAGGTTTCTTACATTGCCATCATGAGGATATCCTATCCTAGTATTAAGACAGAAATGTACACCACCTTCTTTTAGCAAAAACGGTGTCTTATAGGGGAGGTGTATCGGTTCAAACCTGCGCATGGGGACTTTTTCAACCTTGTCAAGTATAACCGGAATATTATTTTTTACTAAAAGATCTGTTAACCTCCAGCTATCAGCGCCACCTACTATAATTATTTTGAGATCATTTTTTTTGGCCCAGTTAATTGCAGACTCAATCTGTCTTGCTTTGTTAGCGTGAACAAAGATACTCTTTTGTTCAATCACAAATGGGATCATTGACTCTAGTCTCAGATCAGACTTTTGCCTTTCATCGGCCATACGGTTTTGTTGCTTTATTCGCTGAAAATAAGCTCGCACATTACGGATTATATTGTCAAGCTCACGGATCGATGCTTGGATGTCTTCACGCTGTTGTTTCTCTGATTTTTTAATATTTTTTCCGTAGTTAATACTCATTGAAGGCCAGTTTATGTGTAGACCGGAAGGATGTTTTAAGGTTGCTTGTTCCCAGGTCCATCCATCAAGCATCATAACCGATGACTGGCCAGAGATTCGACCGCCAGTAGGAACAGAGTTAGCAATTAGAACTCCGTTTGACCTGGTGACTGGAATAAGTTCTGAGTCTGGATTATAGCTTATATTGGCTTTAACATTTGGATTAATTGATCCTTTCTCTGCATAGTCTACAGACTGGCGAACCAGTCCAACTTCAACCAGTCCTATCCTAGTTATTGGAGCGATATAACTTGGGATAATGTGTTTGCCAAATACATCATATACATCTGTCTCAGGTGATGCCATTATATTTTTTTCTATTCTTACTATTTTACCTTTTGAAAATAGAATGTCATAACCATCTAAGACCTCAGTTGATACTGTATGCAGTATACCTCCCTTAAGCAGTATAGGCCTTTTTTGTATTTCGCCAGGTATTTGGTCATTAGAAAGACCCATACAAAAAAGTAGTAAAAATGGAAGTAGTTTATTGGTCTTCATAGGTTCCTGTATCATCTACACTATCGCAGTGGTAGTCTATATCATGTTTCATTGATTTATTTTTTTTACTTGAACCGCTTAGGCTCTTGACCGGAGTTGATAGGATCTTTTGAATAATATTCCTTCTAAGCTCACTATCTCTCTGCTCGAGCAGTTCATTTTCTTTTTTTGAATAATATCTTATTCCATCAATCCATGTTTCCTCTACCTGGCTATAAACAGAAAGAGGTTCACCATCCCATATCACGAAGTCAGCATCTTTTTTTGGCTCTAGTGAACCAACCCATTTATCAATCTTTAACTGCTTAGCTGGGTTTATTGTAACCAGTTTTAGAGCCTCATTTGGATCAAGCCCTCCGTATTGAATTGCTTTTGCTGCTTCAGTATTTAATCTTCTTGCTAGTTCATCATCATCTGAGTTAAACGATACCAGAACATTATTTTTTGTCATCAGAGCACCATTATATGGGATTGCATCAATCACCTCAAACTTATATTGCCACCAGTCAGAGAAGGTTGACGCTCCCGCGCCATGCTCTGCAATTCGCTCTGCAACTTTATATCCCTCAAGAGCATGTTGAAAAGTCGCTATCTTAAAGCCAAAGTCTTCGGCAACTCTGGTAAGCATTAATATCTCATCTTGGCGATAAGAGTGACAGTGAACCAATCTTTTTCCTTCAAGTATCTCTACCAACGCATCTAGCTCAAGATCTTTTCTGGGGGGAATCTTAGTTCTTTGGGATTTTGAATTTCTAAGATAGTTTTCATTCGCATGCTTATAGTCCAGTGCAGCTCTAAATGCATCACGTATTACTTGTTCTACTCCCATACGCGTCTGAGGATAGCGATTGGTTTTGGTCCAGTTTGCCTGTTTTACATTTTCTCCTAAAGCAAACTTGATTCCCTCTGGAGCATCTTTAAATAGAAGATCACTAGGCCTTTTCCCCCATCGTAGTTTTATTACAGCATTTTGACCACCAATTGGGTTTGCAGATCCATGGAGAACATTAGCGGTGGTTAGGCCCCCACCAAGTTGTCTGTATATGTTAATATCATCTGGGTCAATAACATCCCTCATTCGAACTTCTGATGTTATATACTGCGTACCTTCATTTATTGAGCTAGCTGCTGAGTGACTGTGACAGTCAATCAGTCCTGGTGTAACATGTTTCCCGGCTCCTTCAATAACAACAGCACTTCCTTGAGGAACAGTAATGTCAGGAGCAACTTGTTCTATCTTACCATCGACAAAAAGTATGTCCCACTCTGCGAGCGTGCCCTTAGGCCCACAGGTCCAAAGTGTAGCGTCATTGATTAGGATGGCATTTGGTTTTGGTGGATCCTTAAGTAGTCCGTATGCGCCCTCAGGATAAAAGATTGATAGATCGCTGAATTTCTCAATAGTTCTTTCATATTTTTTATCTATTTTTTTTCTGTCTGCCTGAAATGAAAGAGAATTATCCAGGTAGTTTTTTACTGTACCTACAATCTGATTATTTAATAATTCACCGCTGAAAGAAAGTGTCCCTTTTAGCCCTAGAGTGGATCCATCAATAGTAAAAGATATGGATGATTCAAATATATCAAGATTATGGATCTCTACAGATTTATTATTAATAGATATTGATCCTTTATAAAAGTCATTTTGTATATAGGTGGGGATTGATTTTTGTTTCGCACCAGTTTGTTGTTTTAATGGATCTTCAATCTTTAGCTCATAGGCGCTACCACTATATTTTAGTGACCACGTACCTAAGAATGTTGCAATGCTCCTGGGTGCTATATAATGCTCTTGTCCTTCTATCCAAACGCTGACGACTCTTGATTTTGGGTCAAAGTATTCGCCATCTACTATCACAAGGTTTGCATCGTACCCTGGAGCTATTTTCCCCAAAGATTTTTGCATTCCTATAGCTTCTGCAGGTTGTGTTGTTAAAGAAGCAAGTACGATATCTTCACTAAGTCCTCTATCTATAATTTTCTGAAGATTAACACGAAACTGCGACTTCTTTTTTAAGTTATGACTAGTGATTGAGAAATCAAGCCCTGCACCATTCAGGTAAAATAAATTATCAGGAGCCAAGTCCCAATGTTTCAGCGCTTCTGTTGAATATTGAAGATCACTCATTGGTTTTACAACATTAGGTTTTGATGGGAAATCTATTGGTACGATAAAAAATGGTTTATTATTTGAATAATAATCGAGTCTTCTATACTCATATCCGCTTCCCAATATCCATGTGCTTAGATTAAACTCATTTGCAATGTTCATTGCCTGGTTTGAATAATTTTCATTTGTAGTAATAAAAACAAATGGTTTATTTACTGCTCGTGATATTCCGAGACTTTCTAGAGAAATATTTGAAGCGAGGGGTTTATTCTCACTAGGGTAGGCCTCAAAAATTTCCTGGGCTTTAACATACCACTCTGAATCAAATAAGGTCTGGCGGATATGTGCAATCACACCTAGAAGTGATCTTGGATAGGTCCTCTTACCTTTGGCTCGGTATTTAAAATCAATTACCTGTGCCACGGATGATTTTATTGGTTTTGGTTTATCCAATAGATTTATGATGCCTGACTGGCCTCTAAATATTCCTTGTTTAGGGGCTAAGTGTGCTGTTGTGAAGCCTAGTGATCTGAGTCCTTTTATATCTTTATTTTTTATACTAAGGTTATCTACAGACCTATATTCGGGCCTGACCTTTGTGTCCCAGTGTTTTCTGGTACTCTTTGTTTTTTCATTTGAAGACTCTGTCTCAAGCCAGCTCTCAATAAATCCCGCATAAACATGTGCACCTTTGAGGTCTATTTCAAATGCATCTTTTGGTGTCTTTATGTATCTCCCGACAGCCTCAATTTTTCCGTTTCTAATTATGATAGAGCCATCTTTAATGAAATCACCGGGATTTGTATGAATCATGGCATGCGTTAGTGTCCAGACTCTAGGCTGATTTTCATGAAGATTTTCTATCGGCTCAATCTGGGCCATCATGAGTACCGGTAAAATAATGAGTAGAATTTGTTTTACCATTTAAAAATTTGGACCTTTTAGTTTATATTCTTCAATATACCTCACTATATAATTATAAGCGTCTTCAACACTGTCTGATATAAAGAAAAGTTTTAAATCTTCTTCTGATATAGTACCACACTCGATTAAATAATCCCAGTTAACAACAGAGTTCCAAAATTCAGAACCATAGAGCACTATCGGTAAGCGTTTTTTTATTTTTTTTGTTTGAATCAGGGTAAGTAGTTCCATTAGCTCATCGAGAGTACCAAAACCTCCTGGCCAAACAACCAAAGCTTTTGCTAAATATATGAACCAAAATTTTCTCATGAAAAAATAATGAAACTTTAAATCTAAATCCTCTGATATATAAATATTACTAGAGACTTCAAAGGGTAAGGATATAGTCAGGCCCATTGAGATACCACCAGCTTCTTTAGCTCCTCTGTTTGCAGCTTCCATTATTCCTCCTCCGCCTCCTGAGGTAATAATATATCTCGATTTTTTACTTTTTAAATTTTTGCTCCATATTGTTAACCTATTCGCTAACTGTTTTGCATCCTCATAATATCTGCTCATTTCAAGATCTTTTTGGATTCGTTTTTTTTCTTTATCAGATGCTGACTTAGTCAATTCTTTAAAAGCAATCTCTGCTTTTTCTTTTGATTTGATTCTTGCAGATCCAAAGAATACGATGGTATCGTAAATCTTATTCTTGTTTATTTTTTGTAGGGGGCCGTAGTATTCTGACAATATACGGACAGACCTTCCCTGAGGACTTCCAAGGAAGTCCTTGTTAAAGTAAAAACGATTCTTTTTGTTATCGATTGCCATGATTTTAACCTCGGACCAGGCAGGCTAGAAGTTAAAACAATTTTATTTGATGCCAATATCTAAAGTCAAGCACTTGATTATCATAAAAAACTATAAAAATTTCATATTAGTCCACTTGTTTCATGGATTTTATATATCTTATTTTCAGATGTGAACTATAAATATTTAATACTGATAAGCCTGTTTTTCTCTTGTGCACCAGAAATAAAAGCGCCAAAACCAATTTTATTGCCGCCAACAAAAACAAATCGTCCTGATCTTGTTGAAAAAACTATCTTGAGTATGGGTCTCATTACAGAGTATGAAGTATGGGAATTTTTAAGGTCGAGGCCAAGTGAGGGTTCCGTGATTGAAACACTGGGACTTCCTGATTCTGTATGGCTTAGCGATAATGATTCGACAAAATTTCTTTATTATTTTATTGATCAAATTCAGGATTACAATCTTATTGAGATAAATTCAACAACTAATAGCGTTTCTGGATTTGAGTGGGACTAAAATAATGTCATACGTAGCAGTATTAGGGTTTCTTTTTTTGCTGACTAATGGCTGTGATAGGCCTACTCATGAGATTCATATGGATTCTTTTGTAGCAGATACGCACAATGATATACTACTAAGAGCAATGCAAGGAGATGATATTTTATCAAATCATCCTGATACGCAGTCTGATCTAGCAAAGCTAGAAATGGGTGGTGTTGATCTGCAGGTTTTTTCTGTGTGGGTAAGTCCTGTAGAATTTATAGAATCGGAATATTTTCAAGTCGCCGATAATATGATCAACAAACTTGAATTTCTATGTACGAGAGTACCGGATAAGTGGCGAATTATAAATACATATCAAGATATTAATTACAACCAAAAAAGAAATATCATGTCTTGTATGATAGGTATTGAAGGAGGCCACGTCATTGGCAATGATATAACTAAGGTTCAATACTTTTACGATAGAGGAATGAAATATCTGGGACTAACCTGGAATAATTCAAATAGCATTGCTAGTTCAGCAAAAGATGAGTTTGAGATTAAAAGCAGTTTGAGGCACATTGGACTTACTGAGTTTGGCCGTAAAGTTATACGCGAGTGTAACCGTCTTGGTGTTATGATAGATATTTCCCATGCAGGAGAAAAAACTTTTTGGGATGTAATCGATTTAACCAGTGAGCCAATTATTGCTTCTCACTCATCGGTATACACATTGTGCCCTCATTATCGAAATTTAAAAGATGATCAGCTAGTTGCCATCGGCAAAAATGGTGGCGTAGTATTTGTTAATTTCTACCCAGGGTATATCGATAGCACATATTTAGAAAAAGCAGATATGATCAAGATGAAGTATGAACTTGAACGACAAATACTGGCAGAGAAATATGACACTAATTCGACATCGTATTGGTATGCCGAATCAAAAATATTAAAACATGAAAAAAGTAGGATTGTTCCGAGCATTAATGATGTCATCAAACATATTAAATACATCTCTGACTTGATTGGTGTTGATCATGTAGGCCTAGGCTCAGACTATGATGGGGTAGATATAATGCCAGCAGGTTTAGAGGATGTAACAAAACTACCATTTTTGACAAAAAAATTATTAGAAAACGGATTTACAATCAGAGAGGTAAGAAAAATATTAGGTGGTAATTTTAAACGTGTATTTAAGGAGGCTTGTAGTTAAACGATGAACATGGCAAATATAATTTATCAGAATAATCTCAGAACAGAGGCTGAGCATATTGCTTCTGGGGAAAAATTTTTACCGATGCTCCGGTAGATAACAATGGAAAAGAACAGGCTTTTTCTCCGGCTGACCTGGTAGCGACTGCAATAGGCTCTTGTATGATAACCATAATGGCAATAGCTGCAGAAAAATATGGCATTGATGTATCAGGGACCGATGCTTCGGTAGAAAAGATTATGGATTCTAAGCCCAGAAGAATAAAAGAGATTATTATTCGTATAGGTATGAACAAAGATATAGAAAAAAAAGATCGTAACCATCTTGAAAATGCTGCGTTAGCATGCCCCGTTAGTATAAGTCTACATCCTGATCTAGTAAAGAAAATACGTTTTATTTACTCATGATTGTTTTCGGCCCTATGACTAAGATTGGTTTGTAATTAAATTTACGTCAACCTATGCTTTCAGAATTTAAACTTGCCCCATCTATATTATCTGCTGACTTTTCTGATTTGCGTGGTGCCCTTAAAATTTGTGATGAAGGCGGTGCGGACTGGATCCATGTAGATGTAATGGATAATCAGTTTGTTCCTAATCTTACGATAGGTCCTCCTGTAGTAAAATCACTAAGATCTGTAACCGATAAATTTATAGATGTACATATGATGGTGATTGATCCAGAAAAATTAGTTGAGCCCTTTGCAAAGGCAGGTGCGGATAACATTACATTTCATGTTGAGGCTACAGATGATCCAAACGGGGTGATAGAATTAATCCGCTCAGCAGGAAAGATGGTAGGCATATCACTAAAGCCTTCAACACCATTTAGTACAATCGTTCCATTTATTGAGAAAGTTGATCTGATTTTAGTAATGAGCGTAGAACCAGGCTTTGGAGGACAGGGCTATATATCTGCATCTACTAAGCGGATAATGGAAATAAAGAAATATTTATCTGATCAGTGTTTAGATCTCATTCAGATACAGGTTGATGGTGGAATAAAGCTTCATAATGCTCAAGAGGTTATCTCAGCTGGTGGGGATATTCTTGTTGCTGGGTCAGAGATTTTTAGATCTGATAATCCTCAAAATATTATCAAAGAATTTTATGCGAGCGCAAATACTATAAATGCATTATTATAGATGAAAGGTTAACCAATGCAGATAGTAACTATCTTTGTTATTGTCCTATTAATTATTGGATCAGTTTCTTGGTTCTTCACCATATATAATGGACTCATACATGTCAAAGAAAATATAAAAAAATCGTGGGCGAATATAGATGTACTTCTTATGCAAAGATCTGATGAGATACCAAAATTAATTAAAGTATTAAGATCTTTCGTGAAGCATGAAAAAACAATGTTTGATAATGTCATGGATGCAAGAAAGTCTTACCTTGGGGCAAATAGTATCACTGAAAAAGCGGATGCAGATAATCAAATATCTGGCGCTTTAAAATCAGTATTTGCTTTATCTGAGGCCTATCCCGAGCTGAGGTCGAATGATAATTTTTTAAATCTACAAGACAGAATAAGCGGGCTTGAAAATGAAATTGCAGATAGACGAGAGTTGTATAATGAGAGTGTAAATAATTATAATATCCGGATTCAATCTCTTCCAGATGTGGTAATAGCGAATGCAATGGGCCTTAACCAGGAAGAAATGTTTAAGGTGGATGAGGCTAAGAAAAAAGACGTTGATATTGATTTAGATAATCTTTACGATGAGCCATCAAATTCTTAAAATATAGATAAGTATACAAACCCTAATTAAATAATGCATACCTACAAAGAGTTGGATTCTTTTGAATATTGGTCCATTACAGATAAAGATCATTTTGGTATTTCTGTCATAAAAGGGTTGGTGATGGATGCTGTTAGAAAAGCGAACAGTGGTCATCCTGGTGGAGCTATGAGTTCTGCGGATTTTATATATTTATTGTTTAAAGACTATTTCAAATTTGATCCTAAAGATCCCGACTGGTTTGATAGAGATCGTTTCATCCTTTCTGGCGGACATATGTCTATGCTTCAATATAGTGTTTTACACCTTGTTGGGTGGATGAAACTATCAGAAATAAAAAAGTTTAGACAGTTAGGGAGTCATACACCAGGACATCCTGAGGTGGAAATTCCTGGTGTAGAATGCACCACTGGCCCTTTAGGACAGGGCTTCGCTATGGGTGTTGGAATGGCACTTGCTGAAGCGTATTTGTCAAACATGATATCTAGTCAAGATGAAGACACAAAAGATTTGATTAATCACTTCACCTATGTGTTGGCAACAGATGGAGATTTACAGGAGCCAGTAACGCTAGGAGCAGCAGCAATAGCTGGACACTTAGGTTTAAATAAGCTTATAGTCTTTTACGATGCAAATGATGCGCAAATTTCTGGCAAAGTAACTCGCTCAGACTCTGTTAACTATGCCATCCTTTTTGATGGGTTGGGATGGAATGTACAGGAGATTGATGGTCATGATCATAGTGCTTTGCACTTTGCCATAGAGACAGCCAAGGTCATGGTGAAACCAAGCATTATCATTGGAAAAACTGTGATGGCGAAAGGCAGTGTAAATATGGAGGGTGACCATAACACACATGGAGCACCATTGCCTCAAGATGAAATAGATGCAACAAAAGAGAAGCTAGGTCTACCAGCTAAAAAGTTTTATGTTCCCTTAGAAGTAGTAGATCATTTCAGTCATAGATTCTCAGATTTGATTAAAGAAGCAAATGATTGGAAAGATTTATACAAAAAATTCAGTAAAAAATCAGATCTTAAACAAATTATAGCTAGTACAATTGGTGGTAAAATTATTTCCGAATTTGAAAATCCAGCTTTCAATTCTGGGGACATATTAGCTACAAGGAAAGCATTTGGAGCTGTATTAGACTTAATTTCTGGTAGTCTTCCTCAGCTAGTTGGAGGATCTGCAGATCTGGAGCCATCAAATTATACAGGAAACTTTGCTAAGACATATGGTGATTTCCAAAAAACAAATAAATCAGGGAGAAACATACCATTTGGTGTGAGGGAATTTCCAATGGCAGCGATAATGAATGGTATGGCTTTACATGGTGGTATCATCCCTTTCGGCGGCACATTTTTAGTGTTTTCAGATTATGAAAGGCCCGCTCTAAGGCTTGCAGCTATTCAAAAAATAAGAGTTATACATGAATTTACTCATGATTCATTTTATCTTGGAGAGGATGGCCCCACACATCAACCTATAGAGCATATAATGAGCCTAAGGGCGATTCCTCATTTTAAAGTTTATAGGCCAGCAGATGCAAAAGAAACTGCTTCGTGTGTTAAGCTGGCAATTGAAGATAAAAATACTCCATCTGCATTGCTTCTTACAAGGCAGGGTGTCCCTATTCTTACCAATGGCCAAAAACAAACTGATATCAACGTATCAAAAGGAGCATATTCAGTTATAGATTGTAAAGGATTACCTGAAATAATCATTCTTGCTACTGGTTCAGAAGTGAGTCTTGCAATAGAGGTCGCAAAAAATTTGAGAACAAAAAAAGTTCGAGTAGTTAGTATGCCTTGCTGGGAAATATTTAATGATCAAACAAATGAGTATAAGAAAGAACTAATTCCAGACAGAGGAAATTTAAAAGTATCTATTGAGGCTGGTATTACAATTGGTTGGGAAAAATATATTGGGAACAATGGACTTGCAATTGGTATTAATCACTTTGGTAGTTCTGCTCCAGCAACTGATCTTGCGATCGAGTTTGGTTTTACTCCTGATCAGGTGACAAATAAAATTGAAAAATATTTGAAAGAACTATTATGAGAATACACCTTGCGACAGATCATGCTGGTCTTGAACTGAAAGATAAGATAAAACTATTCTTAACTGAATCAGGACATGAGGTTACTGACCATGGTGCCTACGAATACGATGCTTTAGATGATTATCCAGACTTTATATTTCCTTGTGCGAGAGCGGTTGCTGAGGATACAGAAAGTCGAGGAATTATACTCGGTGGTTCTGGTCAGGGAGAGGCAATGGCAGCAAACCGTATACATGGTATTAGGGCAGCTGTTTTTTATAATGGACCCGAAGAAATAATCAAGTTATCACGTCAGCATAATAATGCAAATATCCTTTCACTAGGTGCAAGGTTTATGTCCGAAGAAGAAATCTATAGAATAATTAAGATATGGTTTGATGAGAATTTTGAAGCTGGTAGACACCAGAGAAGGATAGATAAATTAGATAATTATTGATTATGACATTGGAAAGTTATTTTCCTTATTATTCATAGGCTGAGATAAAACTCTATCAAATAAATCATTAATATATAATAATCTTTCACTTTCCTTTTTTAATCGAAGTATAGCTCTTTTTAATTCTAACGGAAGCGAGATTCCTATTAAAAACTGAAAAGATATTTTTCTCTCAAGATAGATCTCAAAATTTTCTTCTTTTCGTAGCTTCATCAATAGTTCAAGATATTTATTCTGAACCTGTTTTAATATTTTTTCATTCTCCATTGTTGGAGTTTCTATGTATTCAACATTTGCTATCCAGAGGTCATCTTTTTTTATTTTGTCTATAACTTGAAAACACTTTCTTCCCGTGGCTATTAGATCATATTCTCCGGTTTTATAGTGTTTGATGATTTTGGTAACATTCAGGCTGCATCCAATATTATCAATAGCTCCATTATCATTTAATACTATTCCAAATGGAGTGTCATTTTCTATTGAGTTTTTTACCATTTTTTTGTACCTGGATTCAAAAATATGCAGTGGTACTTCTTCAAATGGTAGGACAACAATATTTAATGGAAATAAAGGAATTTTTATCAATGTTATATTTCTTTGAACTAATGTTATGGGTAATAATTTATGGTATTTATTCTATTATTAATAAAAACCATAAAATATATTTTTTGATTCATTTTCATATAGGAAGGGTATTCAGTCATATTTTAAGTTGGATTACTGATTAAGTATCAATATTAAGGATTATTATTGTTAGGATTTTCAAATCTTTCCCTAAGTAACTTTCTTTTTTGGGCAACCCAAAAACGATGGTTTATTTATGCAATAATAATTGGATTTATTTTATTTTTAGTACCTCAACCATCGGGGCTTAACCAGAAAGGTTATACTTGCATAATTATATTGATAACTGCTATTATTTTGATCATAAAGGAACCAATCCCTTTGCCAGCGATAGCAATTTATATACTACTGGCTCAGATTTATGGAGGTATAGACTCTGCTGATGGCATCGCTAAGGCATTTATGAATGATGCAGTATTTTTTATTATGGGTTCTCTGATGCTTGCGGTAGTAATTATAAGACAAGGATGGGACTCTCGAATTGCCTTAGGTATACTTAAGATTACAGGAAATAAAACATCCAGCATAGTTTTTGGATTTCTATCCATTTCTGCGATTTTATCCTCTTTCATTGGAGAGCATACGGTTGCTGCAATTATGCTGCCAATAGGTATGACCCTCATAAGGTTTACTTCTTCTGATCTTTCAAAGGTCAAAAATTTAGCCGCTGTAATATTATTTTCAATTGCATATGGATGCTTGATCGGTTCAGTTGGAACGCCTTCAGGTGGTGGTAGGAATGTCATAATGATAAATTATTTTAATCAATCAGGTTTATCATTATCTTATTTTGAATGGATGATGAAAATGTATCCTTTCGTATTGTTACAGATACCAATAGTAACCTGGATAATTATTAATACCTTTAAGCCAGAGTACAAAATTTTAGATAGTAGTGTTAGGAAACTAGTTATCAAGGTTGCTAAATCCAGAAATATGACAGGTCGTAATACAATCACAGTAATGATATTTCTACTTATTCTTATTGGATGGATATTTTTTAGTGAGACTTTTGGGTTAGGCACCATCGCACTTACTGGGGTATTCTTATATATTTTAGGAGGGTTTGTCAGTTGGAATGATTTAAATAAACATACACACTGGGGTGTGATTATACTTTTTGGAGCAACGATCTCGCTTGGTACTAGCATTAGGCTAACCGGAGCTGCCTTATGGTTAGCTGACCAGGTAATTATTATATTTGGAAGTATGATGGATCTGTTTCCATTTTTTAGTGATTTTATTGTTATCCTAATTACTACAGCTATGGCAAACATTCTATCAAGTTCTGCAACCGTAGCTGTTCTTGGCCCAATAACAATGAACCTTGTACCTGATATGATGCATATTGGTTTGGTAACAGCAGTCTCATCATCATTTGGCTATTTCACAGCTGTTGCTGCTCCAGCATGTACAATTATTTATTCAAGTGGCATGATAAAGGCAAAGGACTTCTTAAGGGTAGGCTGGAGAATAGGACTAGTATCAATATTATTATTAATATTTTATGTTAATACATACTGGCTGATTATTAATTAAGAGCAAATTGAGGTTATAATGTAATGAAAATTTTAATAGCCATAGGAAGTAAACGATATTCTAAGCCAACACTCCATTTAGGTATGAAGGTTGCGCAGGCTTTTAATGCGAAGACAACCATAATAGATGTTGGTGAAAAAATAAGCGAATTCAGTTCTCAATTGGTTGAGCTTGCTCAGGATCAAATGGAATCATGGGATTTTGACCAGCCTGGGGTTGATGTACTTGAATGGGCATTTAATTATTTGTCTGATAATAGTTTAATTGATTCTAAACAGATTGAAACTGGGTTTCCAAAGAATAAGTTAATCGATGATGGCGAAGATAGAAAACTGGTTTACCTTTCTGGAACTGTTTGCGAAGATGTAAATCTGATCCTTCGTAATGGAGATATTATTTCTGAGCTGAGAGAAGAAGTTCAATATGGAGGCTATGATGTAACGATATTAGGCAAAAGCCAGAAAAGAAACATGTCCCATGATTTATTACAATATATCAATAGCTCCATTTTAGTTGTCAACCAGTATAACAATGAAAAATTTACTAGGGTATTGCTACCTGTTGATAATTCTCCCGGTACAATGAAGGCAGCAAAATATGGTATTCGAGTGGCGATAGCTTACAACATAGGTATAGATATTCTTACTATTATGGATAATAATGGATCTAATAAAGATGGTAGTTTGAAGATCTCAAAAGTAACAAAATTGATTCGAAGATCAGGGATTAACTATACACATTTACAAGAGCAAGGTAATCCAGTTGAAAAAATTA
>Ga0257113_1000182_pt1 | contig 19365 bp, 12 predicted proteins | sample LP_taG_4_FD_191568 | JGI IMG/M metagenome (GOLD analysis project Ga0257113, IMG submission 191568) | Marine microbial communities from Northeast Subartic Pacific Ocean, Canada - LP_J_2015_P26_2000m | ecosystem: Environmental > Aquatic > Marine > Oceanic | place: Canada: Northeast Subartic... | reverse complement strand
CGTGAACCCAGAGCCAATTCCGAGTAGCTCCATTAGGGTGATCCGGAACACTGGCCCCCTGCTCACGGGATCATTGATTGGAAAGGCAAGGTCGATGCGTCCCACAGCGCGGGTGCTTGCTGGAAACCCCATTCGTAATCCGAAGCCGACTGAACCACGCCATCCACTATCAGTGCCATAGGGTACTTCTCCGGCCCACATCCGCCCCGCATCCGCAAAGAGCGTAAAACCAAAATCGACTACATCTGGAGAAGGCCATTTTAGGAAAATGCGGTCTTCAAGGGTAAAGAGGACACGACGGCCGCCGGGAATATCATCCTCATAAAAGCCTCGGACGGCTTCACGGCCGCCAAGTGTGAGCTGAAAGGGGGTTTCGACCGACCATCCCCCTGTAGCGGACGTGCGGAAGAAGAATGTGTGTGCTGACGAAGCTCCAGTACGCAGATATGTGTAGAAATCAGCTGCAGCAAAGAGGTCTCGCCATCCATCACCCCTGAACGAGTGGCGGCCTTGGCCTCCGATATTAAGGAACATGAATATCTGACTAGAATTATGTCCGGCGAATAAGCGAAAGCGGGTGAAAACATCGTCATGACTCTCGAGATCTCTGACCCGAAACGCTGGGATGCTTCGTGCAACGGTTAGTCCGAGATCTATGCCTAGGGGCACATCGATCACTTCTGCATGAGTATCGAGGCGCGCGGGGCGAATGTATCGAATCTGGCGCAAACCCAGCATAAGATTAATACGGGCAGTCGCTGAAGCATTGATCTGTGACCCTATTATTTCTTGAGTTTGATCCGAGCCGGGGAAAGTGTTGCTGAAGTCATTGTCTAGCACCACTTCGACATCATTAGGAAAGCCACCAAACTCGACTCGATCGCGTGACAAGCCCAGACCTAGAAGTCCAAGACGGCCAGGACGCCCAAACCTCCTGGCTAGAGATATCTCTAGCCACTCTTCCTGGAGAGGGAGCAATACCTGAGTAACGTCGACCGCATTCCCTGTCGCGTATGTATAGAGTTGGTCACGTTGGCGGTAAGCTTCTCGTCCCGCAAACCTGCCGACTTCCCCCACAAAGGGATACGCCAGTTCTTGCTCGAGGAAGTTGCCCACTCGGGTTCGACCGTATCCGAAAAGAGCATCTGTTCTGGTACCGAACAAGCGAGGCTGCTCAACTAAGAAGCCAGCGTCACGCTGTTCTCTTCTTCGAGCAAAGTATCCTTCAGCCAAGATACCCTGACCGAAAAGGTTCTCTTCGGTCAGCTCAATCCGTTCTAATTGAATTCCCTGGTCGATTGAGATTCCCAAGTCAAACTTGGTCGTCCACTCATCCTGAGTGTTGATACGAACGTGATATGTTCCGTCTGGTTGCTCCACCGGGACAACATCTGCATTTGCGATGAAAGGGTACTGCCTCAGAATCCTGCCGGATTCCTCAAGCAAGAATGGGTCGAGACAATCATTCTCGTCGAATAGGATCTCTCTCAGTATGAAGCTCTGGCGTGTGGTTATGTGGAGGGCGTTCGCAAGCCGGTATACCCAACGCAGAGGACTGTCTTCTTCCAGTGTTTCCAACTGGAAAATAGGACGGTTGTCCACAACAATGTTTGTGACGCGGCCTACCTCACATACACCGTCGGGTCCAATAGCTTGCGCTCCAAGCTCTGGTGACGAAACGAGCATCGTGATGAGCATGACAAGGAGCGCCCAGAGAGGGCACGGACGAGCATTTTCCATGTAAGGCTAGGCCGTTCCAGTTGTGAAGTCTCTTATTTGACACAATCCTTAGCGCTTCTCTACGCTTCACGGTCCATCAAGGTCCCCGTTCTAAGGTATCGGAGTTTCCAATATGCCTATCAGTAAGAAGGAAGCCCTCGAGTATCATATGAAAGGTCGGCCGGGCAAGATCGAGGTTGTACCGACCAAGACTGTAGCTACACAGCGAGACCTAGCGCTCGCGTATTCACCTGGGGTTGCGGATCCGTGCCTTGAGATTCACTCAAATCCGGATGATGTATTCAAGTACACCATTCGTGGAAACTTGGTCGCGGTGATTACAAATGGGACCGCAGTTCTAGGGCTCGGGAACATAGGCCCACTTGCGGCTAAGCCTGTGATGGAGGGGAAAGGCGTTCTTTTTAAGAAGTTCGCCGGGATCGATGTTTTCGACATTGAAATCGCAACCGAAGACCCAAATGAAGTGATCCGCTTCTGCGAGCTTATAGAGCCAACCGTCGGTGGCATTAATCTCGAGGATATCGCTGCTCCGGCATGCTTCGAGATCGAACGAATTCTTTCAGAGAAGCTGGATATTCCTGTGTTCCATGATGATCAGCACGGAACCGCGATAATTACGGCAGCTGCGCTTATCAACGCTGTTGAGGTTGTCGGGAAAAAGATGGAGACGGTGCAGATCGTATTTAATGGGGCTGGCGCCTCTGCACTCTCCACGGCAGAGCATTTGTGTCATGTCGGCGTGAAGCTGGACAATATCCTCATGTGTGACTCAAAAGGTGTCATATATGAGGGTCGCGAAGATCTGACCAAATACAAGGCACCGTTTGCTGCCAAGACGAGCAAGCGAACTCTCAAGGAGGTGATGGTAGGTGCCGATGTGTTCATTGGCCTGTCTGTGAAGGGAGCGGTCAGCAAAGAGATGGTCGGGTCCATGGCAACTGACCCCATCATCTTTGTCCTAGCCAATCCCGACCCCGAAATCCTACCTGAGGAAGTCCTGACGGTTCGAAACGATGCGGTTATCGCAACTGGGCGCTCTGATTACCCCAATCAGGTTAACAACGTACTGGGCTTCCCCTTCATCTTTCGAGGTGCTCTGGATGTGCGAGCTACAGGAATCAATAAGGATATGATGCTTGCTGCGACGCACGCGCTTGCTGAGTTGGCGCGAGAGCAGGTGCCAGACATGGTGCGTGGAGCATATGAAGAGTCAGATATCAGTTTTGGCAGAGAATATTTGATCCCGAAGCCGTTCGACCATCGGGTGCTATTCCATGTCGCTCCGGCCGTCGCCAAGGCGGCCATGGAGACTGGAATAGCAGGCCTTGAGCTCGATCTTGATGACTATCGAGAACAGCTCCGGGCTTCATTAGGACCGGGCCGAGAAGTTATGAGATGGATGACTGAGAGCGCGCGTAAGAGCTCTGCCAAGATCATTTTCCCCGAGGGGCACAACGACAGCGTTATTCAGGCAGTTGCCCAGATGGCAGAGGATGGTATTTGTGAACCCATACTCCTTGGTCGTCCACCTCGAGTTCGAGAAAAAGCGAAGCTCCTCGGAGTTGATCTCACGGGTATTGAGATCGTCCACGCTGCGGCATGTACAGAGCGGAGATATGAGTTCGCAGAGACGTTGTTTGAGCAAAGGGCGCGGCGCGGCCTCACTTTAGCCGAAGCGCAATGGAATCTCTACAAGCCGGTTTACTTCGCAGCGAGCATGCTTGCGGCTGGGGAGGTTGATGCTATGGTCGCTGGGATCGAGGTAAATTACGCTGAAATCCTGCGCCCTGTTCTACAAGTGATAGGAAAGGCAGATGGTGTGAGCAAGGTTTCTGGGCTCTACATGTTGGCATTTCCTGGCCGGGAGTTGCTCTTGTTCGCGGATACCACAGTGAACATTGATCCAGGCCCTGAGACGCTGCGGGATATCGCACTGCAGACTGCTACTTTCGCTAGATATATAGGGATTCGGCCACGAGTTGCGATGGTGAGTTTTTCTAATTTTTCATCTAACAGCCACGAGGAGTCCCGTCAGATGGCTGCGGCTGTGGAGTTGGTCCGAGAGGCTGATCCAGAATTGGAAATTGATGGTGAAATGCAGGCTGACACTGCGATTGATGAGATCAAGTTGCGTGAAGTCTATCCATTCACTCGCCTTACTGGTCCAGCCAACATACTAGTTTTTTCACGCCTCTCGGCGGCGAATGTGGCCTACAAGCTCTTAGACCGGCTAGGGGGTGCCGATGTGATCGGGCCAGTGCTCTTGGGGATGGCGAAGCCTGCTCACATACTCCAGCGTGGTTGTAGTGTTCAAGATATTATTAATCTGGCTACAGTTGCAGCGGTAGACTCGCAGGCAAGAAATAATCAGATTTGATGGCTTCTCGGACGATGCTTGTCCGGGTTTTTTGTTTTACTACCCATTTCCCAAGAGCAGGGTCTCATAGCACCACAAAGTTGACTTAGTTTATGCCAGAAGTCTTAACACAATCGGATGGGCCTGACCTTAAAGACCACGGCCTGAATCCTAAGAGAGCTGTCTACTGGAATCTTTCCCCCGCTCGCCTATATGAGGAGTCATTCGCTCGCGGAGATGGTCAGCTAGTTCACATGGGTGCCATTGCAACGGTTACTGCGCCGCACACTGGACGTTCACCGAATGATCGCTTTGTCGTGCGTGATGAACTTACTGAGGAATCGGTAGACTGGGGGGCTGTGAATGTGCCAATTAGCCCGGATCATTACGGCACGTTGCGGCAGGAGGTCATCGCTTATTTGAATGACCAGGATCTCTTTGTTCATGATGCACGTGCCGGTGCGGATGAAGAACACGGTATTAATGTGCGCGTTGTTAGCGAGAGCCCATGGCACGCCCTCTTTGCACACAACATGTTTCTCCGTCTGGGATCGGATCAGTTGGTTGAGTTTAGGCCAGATTTTACCGTATTACATGCTCCGCATCTTAAGGCTGATCCTGAACGCCACGGTACAGTGTCCAGTACGGCTATCGTGGTGAATTTCTCAGCACGAGAGGTGCTCATAACGGGCAGTCGATATGCGGGTGAAATCAAGAAGTCGATTTTCTCTGTACTCAACCACATGCTCCCAGAGTCTAGGGTGCTCCCAATGCACTGCTCAGCAAATCTAGGCTCTGCGGGCGATGTAGCACTTTTCTTTGGTCTATCAGGTACTGGAAAGACAACTCTTTCAGCTGATGCTGCCCGAGGGCTAATCGGTGACGATGAGCACGGCTGGGGTGGTGACGGGGTCTTTAATTTCGAAGGTGGTTGTTACGCAAAGACGATTCGTCTTTCGCCCGAGGGTGAGCCTGAAATCTTCCAAGCCACTCAAATGTTTGGCACGATTTTAGAGAATGTGGTGTTAGATGAGGCGACCCTAGAGATAGATTTTGATAATGGTTCCATAACGGAGAATACGAGGGCCTCGTATCCAATCCATTACATTCCTAATGCTGTGATTCCAAGCCGGGCAGGCCACCCCAGTAACGTTGTGTTCCTTACTGCGGATGCATTTGGGGTGCTTCCCCCGATCTCCCAACTGACGCCTGAACAGGCGATGTACCATTTTCTCTCTGGTTATACTGCTAAGGTTGCAGGGACGGAACGTGGTGTGACAGAACCAAAGGCCACTTTCAGCGCCTGTTTTGGAGCCCCATTCCTGCCCAGATATCCGGGTGTCTATGCAGGGATGTTGGGAGAAAAGCTTAGGGAGCATAGAGCCACTGTTTGGCTGGTGAATACTGGCTGGTCTGGAGGTGGTTACGGCGTTGGTAGTCGAGTAAAACTCTCCTACACGCGGGCGATGGTGAGTGCCGCACTCAGCGGTGAGCTGGATAAGGGGGACTTTGATACGGATCCAGTCTTCGGACTTGCCGTGCCCACAGTAATCTCAGGGGTGCCTACTGAAGTTCTTAGCCCCAGGAAAACCTGGGATAATCCCGATGAGTATGACATTGCAGCGTCCAAGCTGGCCGGAATGTTTCGGGAGAACTTCGAGCAATTCTCAAATCAAGTGTCAGGCGAGGTTCGTACGGCCGGTCCAAGGTGAGTACTTGCTGGGCTCAAGAGTTTCTGGGACTTCCCGATCTCGCCTAGGTACGATGCCCATCCACCGGGCTATGGGTGGGTAGCCAACCCCGTGGCGACGGTTAGTTCTGGTGGATAGCTTCTTCCGGCCATTAGACCATACCAGAAGATGACCGGAGCACGATCAATGAATTCAAAGCTGTCCTCAGCTGCCCTCCTCGTATTGTGTTTAGCACCGAGTATGCTCCACGCCCAAGCGCCAGCTAAGGTTCCTGAAGAGGCTCCGGCTCGAATTCATCCTCTTCCATCTTTACGAGAACAAGCTCTTGAGCAGCAGGTATGGCTGGAGATGCGCATGGAGAGAATCCTTCCTCAGCTTATGGCCGAATATGATGTGAATATGTGGATTCTTTCGATGAGGGAGTATGCTGAAGATCCTGTGTTTTGGTCTATCACTGCTCCGACCACGTTTGCTGCTCGGCGACGCTCTATCTACGTGATTACTCGAGAAGAAGGTGGATCACTTGAGCGGATAGCACTTGGTGGTACAAGTCAGGGTGGGGTTTTTGAGGCATTTCGCTCCACCAGGCCCGCCCCGACCCAGCCAACTGCGGAGCTTGTTGGCGCGGAGCAATGGAATTTGCTCCGTGAGTTGGTAGAAGACCGAGACCCAGAGAATATCGTTCTCAATGTTGATCCTGTTTGGGCTTTTTCAGATGGGCTCCATGCGGGTGAACAGCAAGAGTTGCTTGAAGCCTTGGGCGATGAGTATGGCGAACGCATTAAACACGAGCCCCGCTTGGCGATGAACTATATAGCCTTGCGTCTTCCTGAAATGATGCCTCGATACCAGAAAATCGAGGAAACTGTGCATGCGATCATCTCTGAGGCTTTTTCAAACGCAGTAATCACACCAGGAGTTACTACTACGGAGGACGTGGTCTGGTGGATGCGCCAGAAGATCCGTGACCTGGGCTACACTACTTGGTTCCATACTTCTGTAGATGTACAGCGAGCGGGTGGAGTGAACTCCGCTGGACCTGCGGTCATCGAGAGAGGGGACCTGCTTTGGACTGACTTTGGAGTTGTGGGTCTGAATCTACATACAGACACGCAACATCTGGGTTATGTCTTAAGAGAGGATGAGATGGAGGTGCCGGAAGGACTGAAGACATGCCTCAAGAACTCGAACCGTCTCCAAGACATTCTGCTTACTCATATGGAGCCTGGGTTAACCGGCAATGAGATTCTCGCGAATACCCTGACTCAGATGAGGGCTGAAGGGATTGACGGCACGGTGTATACGCATCCGATCGGTGATCACGGTCACGGAGCCGGACCCTTGATTGGCCGGTGGGATGGGCAGGAAGGTGTCCCGGTCAGGGGGGATGCGGTTTTACTCCCTTCTACATGGCATTCGATTGAACTTCAGGCGACGACCCCTATACCAGAATGGGGGGAAGAGCCGGCATCATGTCGACAGGAAGAAGAAGCCTATCTGGATACCACAGGGGAGCGTCATTGGGTGTTCCGTCGGCAGGGCAAGTTCCATCTGGTTTGGTGAGGCACTGATCCCCAGCGAGCGAGCTTGTCCGTGAGCGATCAGACTAAACACATCGGCTTCGATCGATCAATTGTTGAAGGGCCAATCCGGGGGGCTGTATGGAAGCTCGCTTGGCCAACGATGCTACAGAATATCATCGGTGGGCTGCAGGGCATTATAGACCACACGATGGTCGGGAACTATGTCGGCTACGTTGGCAACGCAGCGATCGGGGTGTCCTGGCAAATCTTCTTAGTTGTCATTGTTTTCATTAGTTCACTATTCACCGGGATGGGCATTCTTGTGGCTCGGTTCGCGGGTGCGAATGAGCCTGAAAAGGTGAATCGAACGGTTTACCAGGCGTTTCTGACATCAGTCATGATCGTCTTGCTAGTCATGGCGCCAATAGGCTATGCGGCATCACCGTTCCTACTTGATCTAGTAAACGCAACGGCTGAGGTGCAGGCTGAAGCGCTACCCTATCTCCGTATCATGTTCGTTTTCTCATTCGGCATGTTGATGTTCTTCATGCTAGGCGGGGCCCTTAGATCAGCAGGCGATGCGAGAACACCCTTAAGACTCGGAATTGCACTAACAATCCTCAATATCGCACTTAGTGTCATCTTGATTCGCGGAATGGGTCCAATTCCTGCCTTTGGAACTACTGGGGCTGCAATGGGGACCGTTATCGCAGGTGCTTCTATAAGCGTATACGCATTCTTCAAGTTATTTAGTGGCCGATGGGTAGTGCAGTTCCAACGGGGAATGAGTTGGCGTCCTGACTACGTGATTATCAGGCAACTCTTCAAGTTTGGACTCCCGACGGGCATCCAAGGCATAGCGATGAATGTGGGTGGCGTCATTCTGTTGGGTTTCGTCGGTTCACTCACGATGGGTGCTCAGGCACAGGCTGCGTACGTAGTGAGCTACACACAGCTTTTCTCATTCATCACATGGACGTCCGTAGGAATTATGGGCGCTACCGCAGCAGTAGCCGGTCAGAATCTCGGAGCTGGTGACCCTGACCGTACGAGTCGCGCAGTGCATGTGGCCGCTGGTTTCGGACTACTGCTCGCAACCGCTATTGGATCCACATTTTTGTTGCTCCCGACCCGGTTATTGGGAGTGTTCGGAATGGATGATCCTATTGTCCTGGACTTGGGTGTGGAGTTGTTGCGCTACCTAGCGTTATCGGGGCTCTTCATAACTGTCGCGTTAGCTTTTACGGGAGGATTGCAGGGTACCGGTGACACCAAGAGCCCACTCTACATATCGATTGTTTCGCAGATGGTTATTCCGGTCGGGCTCTGTTTTGGTATTCAAACATTTTCAACTCTTGATCCTGCTGATATATGGCTGGCAATAGTGCTTGGCCATCTCACTAGAGCGATCCTTAGTGTGATCATATTCAAGCGAGAAAAATGGAGGGACATCAAGGTTGAGATTGGCTCCGCTGGGGCATGAGATTGAGTCGGGTCGCCTTTGCCGGTTCTTGGCCCCATAATGTGCTCCCCTACTGACCTTCCTCCGGTCCAACAACTCCAGGAGCTAACGGTTCATGGCGAAGCAGTACTGGTTGATGAAATCTGAACCCTACGTCTATTCGATTGAAGACCTCGAGAAAGATGGTTCTACCTGCTGGGAAGGTGTGCGGAACTATAAGGCTCGAAACAATATGAGAAGTATGAAAACCGGCGATGAAGTTCTCTACTATCATTCGAATGCTAAACCCCCTGGGGTAGTCGGTATCGCCCGTGTGTGTAAGGAGGCGTACCCAGATTATTATGCCTTTGATGAGGGCAGTGACTACTTCGATTCCAAGTCCTCGCCGGATAATCCTCGCTGGTGGATGGTTGATGTCGAATTTGTCTCTAAGATCAAGAACGTGGACGAGCCACTCGGGCTATCCGAGATCAAGTCAGACCCGAAGTTGGCCGATATGGAACTCATCCGATACGGGCGTCTTTCGGTACAGTCAGTGAAGAAATCAGAGTTCGACTACGTGAAAACTTTGGCAGGGCTCTAGGGTTCCATGCACGTTTCTGAGCCCCGACCGATGCGTCATATGCTCGTGCTACTGATCTCGGGCTTGACTTTGGGCACTCTGGGAATGCCAGACTGGATGGTTGGCTACGGCTCGTTGGTGGGCGTCCTAGAGGTGAGCGCACAAAAAGTCCCCAATGCTAGAGCACTTGGCATTCGACTCCAGGGTGAGCCTGGACCAAATAATGCCATCACTGATGTGACCGGGGTCGAGGTCGGACACACAACAATTATAGAGGGTCAGGGTCGGCTTATTGTCGGGCAGGGACCAATTCGGACAGGAGTTACTGCAATCCTACCGCGTGGTAGGGAGTCTGGTGACTCGACCTTCGCAGCTTGGTTCAGTCTGAACGGCAACGGTGAAATGACTGGTACGACCTGGATCGAGCACTCCGGGCTACTTGAAGGTCCGATCTTGATCACGAACACGCACAGCGTGGGGGTTGTGCGTGATGCAGTGATCGCTTGGCAGCGCGATCGCGATCCGTCGTTTCTATGGGCGCTTCCTGTGGTGGCTGAGACCTATGATGGGAGCTTGAATGATATTAATGGCTTCCATGTTACAGCCGAGCACACCTTCGCGGCGCTCGATGGAGCTAGTAGTGGCCCGGTCGAGCAGGGTGCGGTTGGAGGAGGAACAGGCATGCGCTGCCACGGTTTCAAGGGGGGTATAGGATCCTCATCCCGCCGCGTAGGTGACTATACCATTGGTATACTAGTCCAATGTAATCAGGGGTCCAGAAGTGATCTTCGAATCTCAGGTGTGCCTGTTGGCGAGATGTTGCCTGAACCTTCTGCATGTTACGCGGATCGATCGATCCCGGCCGAACTACGGCGTTCAGGTGTGCGTTGGTGTGATGATGGAGAAGACGCAGCGGGGAAGATGGAACCCATCCCGGAAGGTACTGGATCAATCATTATTGTTCTCGCAACCGACGCACCACTTTTGCCGACGCAGATCAAGCGATTAGTTATGCGCACGACCATGGGTCTCGCCCGTATTGGTGGTATGGGGTACAACGGGTCGGGAGATATCTTCATTGGCTTCACGACTGCAAACCGAACAGCCGCCGCGGAGCGCGCTACGGTAGTTGGGTTGGAGATGCTGCCGAATGACCGGTTGAATCCTTTTATTTCCGCTTCTGTCCATGCGACTGAGGAGGCGATCCTGAATGCAATGCTCGCTGCGGAAACGCTAACGGGCATTAATGGATATACGGTCCCGGCACTGCCGCACGATCGCCTGACCGAGATCATGCAACGAGTGTTTGGGGGTTTCAGGGATTTGCGGTGAGTAACGAGATACCAAGGAGGGGTTTGATGGAGATGGTGATGAAGACACGTACGGTATATGCCGGACTCGTTGTGATGATCATGTGTGTGGTTTCGGCACCAACACATCTGGATGCACAACGCTTAGCTACCGAAGACCCAGTACTCCAGGGCATTTGGGATCAGGCGATCGACAACTCGCACTTCGAGAGCTTAGCGCAGTCACTGCTTGACTCAATAGGACCTCGTTTGACTGCGTCACCAGGGATGGAGATGGCCCAGGATTGGGCTGTTCAGGTGCTCAGGAGCTGGGGTATCGAAGCACGCACGGAGCGTTACGGGACATGGGAGGGTTGGAATCGAGGCCCGAGCCACGCGGACCTGATCTCTCCCCGTGTCCGCTCACTTGAGGGCCGGATTTTGGCTTGGAGCCCTGGTACGGGCGGACGTCCGATCAATGCTGGGGTTACGTATGTGCCGGACATTCGCTCTCCAGATGATTGGCAGTCATTTCTGGCTACAGTAAACGACAAGTGGGTCATGCTCTCGTTTCCAGAACCGACCTGTCGTGCGAATGAACAGTGGTCAGAGTTCGCTATGCCTGGATCCGCGGAGCGCATGGCCGAAGATAGAGCCAACGGCCAGCAAGCATGGAACATGAATCTTCAGGCCACCGGATCTGTAGATGGGCGTCGCCGAGACTTACATGCCCAACTCGAAGCGGCCGGAGCGGCCGGTATCATCACCTCCCAGTGGCCGGGTTCATATGGTACGACAAGGGTTTTTAATGCGTACAACAGAGAGACTCCAACATTTGAGTTGTCCTGCGAGGACTATGGTTTGGTGTATCGCCTCACCAAGAATGGACAAGACCCGGTGCTTCGTTTAACCGCCGAGGCAGAGAATCTAGGGGAGGTGCCAGTATATAATGTGATTGGTGAGATTCCGGGGACCGAGCTCCCGAATGAGTATGTTATGCTTTCAGCCCACTATGACTCGTGGGAAGGGGGATCTGGCGCGACAGATAATGGAAGCGGTTCGCTTCTCATGCTGGAGACTATGCGGATTCTCAAGGAGGTCTATCCGAGCCCGAAGAGAACGATCTTGATTGGCTTATGGAGTGGTGAAGAGCAGGGGCTCAATGGTTCAAGGGCCTTCACTGAGGATCATCCTGAAATTGTCGAAGGGCTGCAAGCTCTATTCAATCAAGACAATGGCACCGGGCGAATCGTAAATCTTTCTGCTCAGGGTTTTATCGAAGCTGGAGCGTCTCTGGCAAAATGGTTGTCATACGTTCCTGCCGAAGTCGCAGGTAGCGTAAATCTCAACATACCTGGAAATCCAGGAGGAGGCGGATCAGACTACGCTTCATTTGTCTGCTACGGTGCTCCCGCGTTCAACCTAGGGGCACTTTCCTGGGACTACAGTTCCCATACTTGGCATACACACCGCGATACCTTCGATAAGCTGATATTCGATGATCTTAAGAACAATGCAGTTCTGGCAGCCTCACTTGTGTATCTGGCGTCTGAAGACGAGGAGAGGGTAAGTCGGGAGAGGCGGACAGTGATGGGTGGTCGTGGCGGAAGAATGGCCCAATGGCCGACGTGCACTCCGGCGACCCGAAGCTCACGTGATAGCTCGAGGATGTGATTCTGATATGAGCACGATGGTCCAAAATTATGTTGGAGGTGAGTGGTGTGTGGTATCTCACTCAGAGACTCTTACAGTAACTAACCCTGCTTCAGGTGGAGAAATTGGGCGTGTGCCACTGTCCACTGGTACGGATGTCGACAAAGCAGTTCAGGCGGCAAGAGCTGCTTATCCAGGATGGCGCTCCACTCCGTCACCTGAAAGGGTCAGGGTCCTTTTCCGCCTCAAATCATTGCTGGATGAGCATAAGGAAGATCTAGCTCAACTGCTCACAAGAGAGCATGGGAAGGTCATCGCGGAAACACGCGGTGAGATTCAGAGAGGCATCGAAAATGTTGAGCACGCTTGCGGAATACCATCTCTCATGATGGGGGATACCGTTGAGCAAATTGCTGAGGGCATCGACAGCGCATCGTGGCGCCAACCGATCGGTGTCTTCGGCGTCATTACCCCTTACAATTTTCCAGTCATGATCCCCCTCTGGTTTTGGCCATATGCTGTGGCAACTGGGAATACCGTAGTCCTCAAGCCGAGTGAGCAAGATCCACTAACACACCAAAAGATCATTGATTTAGTGGAAGAAGCTGGACTTCCTCCAGGTGTGTTGAATGTCGTACACGGTGGCCGAGAGAGTGTTGAAGCAATTTGTGACCATCCTGATATCGCGGGAGTATCCTTTGTTGGCTCGAGCAGAGTGGCAGAGATCGTATATAGACGAGCTTCTGCTGCTGGGAAGCGGGTCCAGTCGCTTGGTGGTGCCAAGAATTACATGATCGTGCTGCCAGACGCTGATATGGAAGTCGCCCTAGATGCTTGTGCGGGTTCAATTTTTGGTTCTACGGGTCAGCGTTGCCTAGCAGGCAGCGTGATTGTGGGTGTCGGTGATGCTCATGCTGAGATTCGAGACAGGATGCTGGATACTGCGTCCTCAATCCGGCTCGGTGATGGCCTTGAGGAGACTACAGATATGGGCCCAGTGATTTCTGCAGCACACCGTGATCGGGTTGTTTCTTTCATTGATCAAGGGGTAGCTGACGGAGCAAAACTTTCGCTCGACGGGCGAGACGCCACTGTGGAAGGGCTAGAAAATGGCTACTGGGTTGGGCCTACAGTTTTTGAGGATGTTTCCCCGGATCTCTCAATAGCGACAGAGGAGATTTTTGGACCGGTTGCCGGTATCAATAGGGCGAGGGATATCGATGAGGCTGTTGGCATGATGCATGGCAGCTTGTATGGGAACGCATGCTCGATTTTTACAACGAGTGGTAAGGCTGCCAGAGAGTTCCGCTACCAAGCCGGTATTAGCATGATTGGCGTTAATATTGGGGTGGCTGCACCCATGGCTTTCTTCCCGTTCGGTGGCTCAAAGAATTCCTTCTTTGGGGACCTGAAGGCGCAGGGTAAGGATGCTATTTCCTTCTTCACTGATCAGCGAGTCGTGATATCGCGTTGGTAGATTGTGACTGCTGATCAAGACCTCAGTAAAGGTACTATGAATCCAACCGCGACCTCAGCTGTTTTGGGCCAGGACATTATTGATGGACAGCGGGAGTACCTCCTTCCGTCCATGCTGCACCTCTACTCCGAACCGCTCTGCCTGACAGAAGGACAGGGTATTCGTGTTTGGGACGCCAATGGGAATGAGTACCTTGACCTTTTCAGTGGAATCTTGACCACCTCAGTAGGTCATTGCCATCCGCGGGTTGTGGAAGCAATGACTGATCAGATGGGACGCCTCGGCCATGTTTCGACACTCTACGCGAACGGACCTCAAGTGGAGGCGGCGAAAAAGATAGCGAGGATCGCTCCAGGAGATCTCAAGCGAACATTTTTCACTAATTCAGGGACTGAGGCGATTGAAACAGCCTTAATGATGGCGTCCCTGGCAACTGGTCGAAGTGAAATCATAGGGCTACGTGTTGCATACCATGGTCGTTCGTATATGGCTACGAGCGTAACCGCTCACTCAGGGTGGAGACCGCTAGCAACTCCCGTGGCAGGTATCAAGCATGCCAAGTCTCCGAATACCTATCGCTGTCCGTTCAAACAGCCTTGTGACGACTCGTGTGTGAACAAATTTGTGGAAGACCTTGAAGAGGTCATCGTCACAACAACAAATGGTCATCCGGCAGCGTTCATTGCGGAAAGCATTATGGGTGTGGCAGGGTACGTTGTTCCACCTGCCGGCTATTTTCAGAGAGCCGCCGAGGTGATTCATCATTATGGTGGCCTCCTGATCATCGACGAAGTCCAGGCGGGCTTCGGTAGGACTGGAAGGCACTGGTTCGGTATAGAGCACTGGGGTGTCGAGCCGGATATCATGGTTATGGCAAAAGGCATCGCAAATGGAGCCCCTGTAGGTGCTACGATAACGACTGATGAGATCGCACACGCCTGGAAAGGCAAGACGCTTTCAACGTTCGGAGGCACACCCATATCCATGGCGGCTCTCTGTGCCACACAGGACGTGCTTCAAGAGGAATCAGCTCCAGCGAATGCCTTTGCCCGAGGTGAGGAGTTACGTGCGGGGATGGTTGACATTCAACATCGACATCCATGGATTGGTGATGTTCGAGGTATGGGCTTGATGCAAGCCATGGAGATCGTGAAAGATCCGGAGACGAAAGAGCCGGATACGGAACGCACGGCAGCGCTGCTGGCCGCAACCAGAGATGAAGGTCTGCTAGTCGGCCAGGGTGGGCTTAACGGTACGGTCATTAGGATCGGCCCATCACTGTTGATCACCGCTGATGAAATTGCTGAAGGTATCGAGAAATTGGGGAGGGCTTGCGATAAGGTGGGATCATGATATCAGGCCTACCTATTGATGCATGGGTCCTTCTTTTTTGTGCTGTGGGCTTGGGCCTCGGACTCGAGGTTGTATTCTATAGAGCCCAGAAGCGCCGCATCACATCGAACCACCGAGAACCGAGCCAAGATGAGACTGGTACTGAATGACCTCCGTCACGGTTATCTCTGTCCTCGTTGGTTACGCTTTTGTCCTACTTGGGATCGCCTTCTGGGGTAGTAAGGGATCTCGGGACCTCAAAGGGTACTACGTTGCTGGTAAGCGCCTGCCCGCTTGGGTGATCGCCTTTAGTTCCAATGCCACCGGGGAAAGCGCTTGGCTCCTACTGGGCCTAACGGGTATGGGTTACGCGATTGGCGTCCACGCTTTTTGGGTTATTCTCGGGGAAGTGTTGGGTGTCGCATCGGCCTGGGTCTGGGTTGCTCGCCCATTCAAGGAATACACGGATCGCTTCGACTCAATCACCGTTCCCGATTATCTTACTGACCGGTTTCGGGACACGAAGCATGTTTTCCGTTGGATTTCGGCAATCATTATCCTGAGCATGGTAATGGCGTATACCGCCGCGCAACTAACAGGATCTGGTAAGGCTTTTGATTCTTTCCTTGGTACTGGCTACACAGAAGGTGTTTGGATTGGCCTGGTCATCGTCTTGTTCTACACGACGGTTGGTGGATTCAAGGCGGTAGCGTATTCCGACTGCTTACAGGGTGTCCTAATGCTTGGATGCCTGATCGCTCTTCCTATTGTTGGCATTGCAGCTGCTGGTGGTTGGAGTGAGATGATTACAGGGTTGGCAGCTGCAGATCCCGCATTACTTCGACCGATGGGCCAGTTTGGTCTCGGGGCAGCCGGTATAGCCAGCGCATTCGGATTTGTCGCGATTGGTTTCGCCTTCCTTGGCTCTCCACAACTCCTGACGAGATTCATGGCAGCACGTGATCAGAAGCAGATTATTAATGGAGGCTTCTGGGCAGTGCTCTGCGTCATTGGCTTTGATGTTGGGGCGGTCCTTGGAGGAATGTCAGGCCGAACGCTATTTCCTGGCTTAGCAGATCCAGAGACGATTCTGCCAGAGATGAGTGCAGCCCTCTTTCCGGATGTCTTCACAGGAATTTTTCTTGTAGTTGTGCTTGCTGCGATCATGTCGACAGTCGACTCGCTCCTCCTCCTCGCATCGTCTGCAATAGTTCGGGACATCGTTCAGAAAGCGATGGGGATTCAAGCTTCGGAGCGCACATTATCAAATTTAGCGCGAGGGGTAACGGTCGTGATCGGACTGGTGGGGCTAGTGGTGGCACTGACTGAACCGGCATCTATCTTCTACTTCGTCCTATTCGCTTGGTCGGGCATCGCATGTGCCTTCACACCGGTAGTTCTCTGCTCACTCTTCTGGAAGAGAACGACGAAACTTGGAGCTATAGCAGGGATGATTGGCGGGTTCGTGGTGACCGTCGTATGGACGATCTGGTTTAAGGAAAAATTCTATGACCTCTATGAGATGATTCCAGGCTTTATAGCGGGATTTGTATGTACGATTTCGGTGAGCTTGGCAACCGACTTTGACAGGGATATAGCTGACGAAGTTGACTCAGTGCGAAGGGCTGTGGGACCAGTCTTTTGAGCCCTGGATGGAATGCTTCACGTCCGGATGAAACATCGCAGTATTTATGCCTGCTTACTCCTATTGTGGCTTGAGCACAGACAGTGCGATACGATGTGATTGGATCAAGAAAAGTGGATAAGAATTACTCGTAGGAGGCACAAGATGGCTGATGTCAGTAGAAAGGACTTCCTGGGACTTAGCACTGCGGCAGCCGCGGGTCTAGCCAGTGGGTGTGTGCCGATAGCGGATGCGGGCAATGTGACAGCTGATCTTGTTGTTGTCGGGGGCAGAGTACGTACGCAGGAGAGTGATCAGGCAGTCACAGAAGCTTTTGCCGTGAAGGGTGGACGCTTTATGGCAGTTGGTTCAAACGAAGACATCCAAAATCTGACCTCTGTAAATACCGAGGTGATTGATGCTTCTGGCATGACGGTTTTGCCAGGATTTATAGACGCACATTCTCATCCTTCCAGCGCGGGCCTAAACGCACTCAAGAATGTGAACACTAACCTCGGAAGTGTTGCTCGTATCCAGGATGCTCTGAGTGAGCGGGTAGCCGGCACTCCATCTGGTGAGTGGATTGTCGGTTACATGTACGATGATACAAAGCAAGAAGAGGGGCGTCCCCTAAACCGTATTGACCTTGATGCCGTAAGCAGAGAGCACCCTATCGTAGTTGGACACCGCGGCGGCCACACAGGTGTATACAACTCGAAGGCATTTGAGGTAGCAGGTATCACCGTCAACACTCCAGATCCATTTGGAGGTCACTTTTATCGCGAAGATGGTGAACTCACAGGGAAGGTTGCGGAGAGAGCGCGTGGCGCCTTCGATGTGCCGTCAGGATCGACGCGTGAAGAACGTGCCGCTGGAGTCTCTGTGATCTGTAAAGAGATGAATGCTGCGGGACTCACGTCAGTTCATCAGGCGGGTACGGGATCCACTGGGTTCGTCGCCTACCAGGACGCCAGAGACGAGGGCACTCTCTCCTTACGGATGAATTTGATGGCTAGGGGTGGGACCTTTCCGGCGCTTCAATCAGCTGGGATTCGCACTGGGGTCGGCGACGAGTGGATTCGTATCGGCCCGGTGAAATTCGCTGCTGACGGTTCCGCCTCGGAGCGCACTATGGCGATGAGTACTCCATATGCGGGTCGCCCAGACGATTTTGGTATCCTGACGATGACGCAAGAAGAGGTTCACGAGGTTGTCGAAGAAGCTCACCGGGCCGGATGGCAGATCGCTATCCATGCCAACGGTGATGTCACAATCGACATGGTGCTCAATGCCTATGAACGTATGCAACGAGAGTATCCTCGTCCGGATACGCGCCACCGACTTGAGCACTGCTCCTTAGTAAATCCGACACTTCTCCAGCGCATAGCCAACGGTCGCTATATCCCCGCACCGTTCTACACCTATGCTCACTATCATGGCGAAAAGTGGATTGAATACGGCGAAGAGAAAATGGAGTGGATGTTTGCTCACAAGTCTTTTATCGAGTCTGGAATTCCGGTTGCTCCGGCTTCCGACCATTCCCCGGGACCCTATGAGCCACTGATGGCGATACAGAGTATGGTTACCCGCAAAGATTATACTGGCCGAGTCTGGGGCCCCAGCCAGAGGATCACTGTCGACGAAGCCCTGAGAGTCTGCACGGTGAATGGGGCGTACGCATCGTTTGAGGAGAACGAGAAAGGTACGATCACCGCCGGCAAGTTGGCTGACTTCGTGATTCTTGCGGAAGACCCTCATGATGTAGATCCGGATCTGATCAAGGAAATTCAGGTTATCCGGACTGTGGTTGGTGGCAGGACAGTGCACGAGGCCTGAAGATAGGCCTCTGCTTGCCGAATGAGTGATAAGCTTTCCGGAAAAGTAATTAGAGATCCTCTGTGGAATACGATCAGACTTGACCCTATAGCGGTCCAGATCGTTGATACTGCGGAGTTCCAGCGCTTACGGTACATACGGCAATTAGGCTTCACTCATCTGGTATATCCTGGCGCGACACATACGCGGTTTGACCACGCCCTGGGTGTTTACCACCTCACGACTGTCGCACTAGGTCGGATTCGCGAGAATCGAAGAACCCCACCGGAAGCATTGCAGGGTGAACATCTCATTCCTTATGCGGCGCTGCTCCACGACATTGGCCATTATCCGTTTTCACATGCACTAGAGGAGCTAGAAGCGGAATATGTCCCGACCCATCACGAGGAAGTGAGTGAACGGTTCTTAGCATCTTCCTCCCTACGCGAGGCTCTCGTCCCTCTCGGATCCACTGCTCCAGAGTTGCTTTTGGAGTTGATCTCTGGTCAGAGTGAAATTCCTTTGCGGGGCCTGGTAAGTGGAGCTCTTGATCTGGATAAGATGGAATATCTCCGCAGGGATGCTCATTTTTCTGGTGTGCCTTACGGTGAAGTTGACGTTTCGCGGTTGCTACAGGGGCTTGTCTTATTACGTGACCCGGATTCTGGTCAGTATGAGGTGGGAGTTCATGAGAAAGCAGTGGCCGCTCTAGAATCCCTTCTGTTCGCGAAGTACCAGATGTTTCGAAACGTCTACTGGCATCATGCTGTACGGGCCGCGACCGTTCTTTACAAGCGCATTGTTGAGGAAGCTGTAGATAGCGGACTCCTTGTTTCTCATG
>Ga0257113_1000178_pt1 | contig 19564 bp, 17 predicted proteins | sample LP_taG_4_FD_191568 | JGI IMG/M metagenome (GOLD analysis project Ga0257113, IMG submission 191568) | Marine microbial communities from Northeast Subartic Pacific Ocean, Canada - LP_J_2015_P26_2000m | ecosystem: Environmental > Aquatic > Marine > Oceanic | place: Canada: Northeast Subartic... | reverse complement strand
ATATGACTGCGTTAGAGGTATTTGGCTCAGATGGTTTATTATCTAATAATTATGATTGGTATGAGGATCGTATTAATCAGACTGAGTATGCTAATATGTGTGACAACATATTAAGTGATAGCGGATCAGGTGTACTTGAAGCGGGAACGGGACTAGGAAAATCTATAGCATACCTTTTTCCTTCTATTAAAAGAAAATATGAGACTGCCACTAGAGGTCCTGTAGTAATAGGGTGTAACACAAAGCATCTACAGGATCAATTGTTTTATAAGGACCTTCCTCAATTAGTCAAAGCTTTAAAAACATCTGTCACTGCGCTATTGCTCAAGGGAAGAAAAAATTATATTTGTAAGACTAGATTTAATTGGGTTGCGAATGATAGTGATATTCTTGGCGATCAAGATATTGAAGCAATTATACCAATACTTTTCTGGCTAAGTTGGACAGAATCAGGCGACATATCAGAGTGTAGCGGGTTTTTAAATAATAGGAAAACATGGATATGGTCAATGATATGTAGCGACACCGGATTTTGTACCGGGGATATATGTGGTCAAAATCATGGATGCTATTATGGGCCAATAAGAAAGTTGATGTATGAAGCTGATATTATAGTTGCAAATCATTCGTTATTATTAGCAGAAGCAAAATCTCCTGGGATATTACCAGATCATGATACAATTATTATCGATGAGGTACACAACCTTGCGAGGTCTGCATATGACCAGTTTAAGGTAGAGCTAGACCATCAAAACGTTTTACCTTTATTACAGTCAATTAATCCGTCACATCCAAGGTCAAGAAGGTGGAACAATATTCTCCATTCAATCAGCGATACGGAGCCACCAATAAAAATGCTTAAGGATAGTCTATCAAGCGGTATAGAAAGTGTACGCACATCATTTGAGAAATTCATGGATGAACTAGCAAATAATAATGAAGATAGATTTAATAAAGAAAAAGCCTATCAGGAGAGACCAATACTGCATTCATTAGAGAAAGAATATGCATCGGTAAATAGCGAACTGGCTAAGCTTCAGAATAATATTCAAAGTTTATTGTTATGTATTAATAATCTGAGAAAATTTATCATAAATATAGATTCTTCTCGCACTAAATATCTTTACCTGCATAATATATTAGACCAAGGATTGGAGAACATCAGTGGTCTAAATAATTTGATAAATATATTAACCGAAAACCAGGACTTAGACTGGGTATATTGGATGGAAGGTCTTTATTATTCCAAAGGTAAAAAAATAGATCAGTTGCGATTATCTTTACGGGCATCAAAGATTGATATCTCTGAAATACTAAGGAATAAACTATTTGACAGGTTTAGTTGTTTTATTTTGACATCTGCTACAATCAAAGTAGATGACTCTTTTGATTATTTTCTTGATCGCAATGGCCTATCTGATATAGAAAATATTATAACTAACGATTATATAAGCCCTTTTTCTTATCGGGACCAGGTAACCTATTATCAGTATGGTGGTACACGAGACATTACTGGAGATTCAATAAGATTAGCGGATCTTATTTATTATTTACACAAAACGTTTCAAAAAAGGACAATGGTGCTTTTTACATCTGTTAAAATGCTTTCAGATGTTTCTAAAAAGATAAAAGAAAAACCAGACGGGAAAGAGATTCCTCTGTTTGCCCAATCAAGAGGTGCATCCAAGCCTGCAATAATTAATGGTATGCACATGCATAACAATGGCTTACTCTTTGGAACAAATAGTTTTTGGGAGGGCGTAGACCTGCCTGGCGATTTGTTGGAAATATTAATAGTTGTTAAACTTCCTTTTGATGTTCCCTCTGACCCTCTAATAAAATCATATTCTAATTTTTTAGATGCGAATGGAGTTAATAGTTTTATGAATTTTTCGGTACCCGAGTGTGCAATAAGATTTAGACAGGGTTTTGGTAGATTAATCAGAACAACATATGATTCGGGCATGTTTATCAGTCTTGATAATAGGATTATAACAAAGCGTTATGGAGAGGTTATTTTAAATAATATACCAACAGACCCAATTATTTTTTCTGATTATAGTACTATAAAAAAGTAATCTTTACAGTTCCTTAATCCATTGAACTGAATAGAGTCTTTACTCTAAATTATCTAATGGAGACCTTACGTATTTTAGACAAGATATATTCTTACCAAGATTTTGCTCCACTTCTATCTGCGCCGATAAAAATATTAATCGATAATAAATCAAAACAGAGAATAAAAGAGTCTTATAAAAGATTAGATGAAATTATTTCATCTGGAGAGACTATTTATGGTGTTAATACTGGGTTCGGCAGACTAAGTAAGATAAAGATTAACAAAGCAGACCAAAAAAAACTTCAGCTTAATCTTGTCAGGAGCCATGCAGCTGGTATAGGAAATAACCTTGACATTGGAATAGTCAGGATTGCTATGGCTTTAAAACTGATTAGCTATGCACGAGGTTATAGTGGGGTCCATCCTGATACCGTATCACAACTAATCCAATTTTTGAATAATGATATGATCCCAGTCGTTCCCGAAAGAGGTTCTGTAGGTGCCAGCGGCGATTTAGCCCCTCTTGCCCATATTGCTTGCTCATTAATTGGCGAGGGTAAACTTATACACAATAATAAGATCGTGGCTTCAAAAACAGTGCTAAAAAACATGGGTATAAAACCATTAAGTTTAAAGCAAAAGGATGGAATTAGTTTAGTCAATGGTACACAGATATCTACAGCTATAGCCATAAAATCCCTACACAATTGTGATATCATTCTTGATTCAGCTGACGCAATTGGAGCATTATCCGTTGAAACCAGTTTATCCAGCAGGGAAACATTCCGATCATCAATTCACAGATTAAAAAAACACAGAGGGCAGATTATTTCAGCTAGGAATATTTGGAAAATGACAAAAAATAGTGATATCGTCTCATCACATAAAGATTGTAGCGTAGTTCAGGATCCATACAGTTTTCGCTGTATCCCCCATGTTCATGGAGCATGCAGAGACACGGTAAATCATTCTGCAGAATCCATTAATAATGAAATCAATAGTGTCAGTGATAATCCACTAATCTTAGATAGCGGTGAGGTAGGTTATTCGGGTCATTTTCATGCTGAACACATTGCTCTCTCTCTTGATTCAATCGCAATGGCAATGGCCGAGATAGGCTCAATATCAGAAAGAAGAATTAATTATTTTATGAAAGGTGCAGAAGGAAGATTGCCACTCTTTCTAGCCAATAACCCTGGAATTGAATCTGGTTACATGATCGCACATGTAACCGCTTCTGCATTGGCCTCTGAAAATAAAACTTTAGCACATCCTGCAAGTGTAGATTCTATCCCAACATCTGGTGGGCAGGAAGATTTTGTTTGTATGGCCCCTTGGGCTGGATATAAACTATTAAACATCCAGGAAAATGTAACTAAGATACTTGCAATTGAGATGCTTATTGGTTGTGCAGCATATACACTATTTCATTCAAACGTGGAACCTGCTAATGGTACTAGAAGTATTATTAAAAGAGTGCAAGATGTAATACCATTCTCTCAAGGAGATAGGAAGTTAACAGATGAGATAAATATATTAGCCACTATGATTGACAGTGGTGAAATTGTGTCGACATTAAAAAAAAATAATTACTTGGAGTAGTTTTGAAAGATAATACTGTATTTAGAAAAGGATATACATTTGATGATGTTTTGCTAGTGCCTCAAAAGTCTAAAACATTACCAAAAGAGACAATATTAAACACTCGTCTCACAAATACTATTGAACTAAATATTCCCATTATTAGTGCCGCTATGGACACTGTTACCGAGGAAGAAATGGCAATATCAATGGCACGAGAAGGTGGAATTGGTGTGATCCATAAAAATTGTACTATAGAATTGCAGAAGTCTATGGTTGATAAGGTTAAACGCTCTGAAAGTGGAATGATTCTAAAACCGGTTACAATAGGCCCTACACAAACAATAAATGAAGCAAAAAGGATAATGGCTGAATTTAGAATTAGCGGCCTTCCTGTAATCGATGACGAAAAGTTAGTTGGTATCATTACAAACAGAGATATTCGGTTTCAGGGAGATAGTTCTCTAGAAGTGTCTGCATGTATGACTGCAAATGATTTAGTCACCGTACCATTAAATACGTCTCTAAAAGATGCAGAAGAATTACTCCATAAGCATAGAATTGAAAAATTATTAGTAGTTGACGCTGATGGCGATCTTGCAGGACTTATTACTGTAAAAGACATAAAGAAAAAACAGCAATATCCTAATGCGTGTAAGGATAATAATGGTAGACTAAGAGTAGCAGCTGCTATTGGTGTATCAGGTGATACGCTTGAACGTGCTAAGGAACTTATTAACGCAGATGTGGATGCTATAGTTGTGGACACGGCTCATGGACATTCTAAGGGTGTGGTAGACACTATTTCTCAAATAAAAATACAGAACTCCGATGTGCCAATTATTGCTGGTAATATAGCAACTGGTTATGGTGCAAAAGCACTAATTGATGCTGGAGTAGATTGTGTTAAAGTTGGCATAGGCGCTGGCGCTAGTTGTACAACTAGGATTGTCGCCGGGGTTGGTGTGCCGCAGTTGACCGCTATTATGGATGCAGTTGAAGTCACCAAAAAAGAGGATATCCCTGTAATAGCTGATGGAGGCCTACGCTATAGTGGTGATATTGCAAAAGCACTTGCTGCTGGTGCGGATTCAATCATGTTAGGCAGCGTTCTAGCGGGTATGGATGAGAGTCCTGGTGAGACGATATTATATGAGGGAAGGCAGTATAAAACTTTCAGGGGAATGGGTTCTCTAGGAGCAATGGAAGAAGGTAGTGGTGATAGATATTTTCAAGAAGACACGGATAATAAGAAGTTAGTACCAGAGGGAATAGAGGGTATGGTTCCTTATAGAGGTCCAGTAAAGAACACGATACATCAATTAATTGGAGGGATAAAATCCTCTATGGGATATTGCGGGTGTAAAACAATAGAGGAATTTGGAACTAGGTCAGAGTTTATTGAGATAACTGCTGCTGGTGTCAGAGAGAGCCATCCACATGAGGTACGAATTGTTAAGGAGGCTCCAAACTATTCAGCCTCTGAATCTTAAATAAAAAGTTAGGCTAGAGAATTAAGATGGCGAGTAATCTGAGACTTTCTTCGTGCAGCAGTATTTTTATGAATAAGACCTTTACCAGCTGCCTTATCAATAGAGCTTACTACCTTCGTGTATTCTAATTGTGCATTTTCTTTATCTGTAGACTGTAATACATTTTTGATTTGCGTACGTAATTTGGACATATTGGCAACGTTTCTTGCTCTTTTTTTAATATCCTGACGCTTGCGCTTTATTTGCTGTGGATGTCTATCCATTATTTTAATTTCCTTATTGTTAAAGACGCTAATATTAAGGGTTTATGCTTTTTGTAGTCAATAAAGGTTTACTAATATTTTTTTTCTAATATGAGAATTAATTAGTAATAAAGATTAGTGTATATTACGGAATAATGAATCAGTTTAATTATAAAGAAATATTTAAAAATAATCATATAGCTATTTCCAGAGCTATATCATTGATAGAGAATAATGACCCAGAAGTAAAAAACTTTTATAAACATATTTATTCAAAGTCTAATGAATCATTACGGATAGGAATAACCGGGCCACCAGGAGCAGGAAAAAGCACAATAGTCGATCAATTGATAGAGCGTTTTATTTCTAAACAAAAGTCTGTAGGTATTATTGCGATCGATCCAAGTAGCCCTTTTAGTGGTGGCGCGTTATTGGGAGATAGAGTAAGGATGAGTAGATATACTGATAATGATGATGTTTATATTAGAAGCATGGGAAACAAAGGCGATCTGGGTGGACTATCAAAAATGGCCCAGGAAGCAGGAGATGTTCTAGCATCTAGTGGTAAGGACATTGTTATTTTTGAAACTGTTGGTGTGGGTCAGTCGGAACATGATATAGTTAATGCTGCCGATTTCACAATCGTTGTTCTTGTTCCTGAGTATGGGGATGAAGTACAGTTAATGAAAGCTGGTATCATTGAAATTGCTGATATATTTATCATAAACAAGTCAGACAGGCCGGGATCAAAACGTATTTCAAGATTACTTTCTGATACTTTACATACTTTTGTTAGTGAAAATAATATAGTACCAGCCGTAATGAATACAACCGCAAGTATTGGCGATGGTATTTCTGAGATATTTGAAAAAATATTATTAGAGATTGATTTAATAGACAATAATGGCACCCTAGAAGCACGTCGCCTAGCTCGATATAAGAGTAGAATTAAAGACCTAATAAGTGAAAAACTTGAGAAGAATTTTTGGACTGAAAGTCGAGAAAAATTATTTAAGAATATTACAAAATCTATTGCCTCAATAGACACACCACCCAGTTCAATAGTTGAAAAGCTTTTATCTGATTTTAATTGATCATTGAATATGAAATCAACAGAACAATCAATGAGTTTTATTGACCATTTAGAGGAGTTTAGATGGAGACTCATTAAAAGTATTTTATCAATTATTATTGGCGGTTTAATAACTTTCTTTTTTATTGATAACTTTCTTGAGCTTTTATTGCTTCCTCTTTCAAATGTTGACTCAAAGAATCCAGTCAATTTGCAAGTGCTTTCTGTTCAGGGTATGTTTATTATAAAATGGACTATTGCGCTAGTGGGTGGAATTATTTTTTCAGTTCCAATTATTACATATCAGATTTGGAAGTTTATTGCTCCTGGATTATATGCTAATGAAAAAGGTTTTGTTTTGCCATTAGTATTATTTTCTTTTTTGTCTTTTACCACTGGAATACTATTTAGTTATTTTATTTTGATCCCTTATTGTTTGAACTTCTTTGCCAGCCTATCAGGTGATACTGTGCTTAATAATTTTTCTATTAATCATTATTTTAGTTTCATTACATGGATGTTATTAGGCTCAGGTATTGTATTTCAGTTACCGGTTATTTCATTATTACTTTCCATAATAGGTCTCTTAACGCCTCCATTTATGAGGCACTATAGAAGGCATTCAATTGTAGCTATTTTCATATTATCATCTTTTATTACTCCTCCAGACCCTGTTAGTATGCTTGTAATGGCATTGCCACTTATCATTTTATATGAAATCAGCATAGGTATATCATGGTTGGTTAATCGAAGCAATGGCATTTGAAATCATTAATAATACTTAACTAATTTTATAGCCTTTAATTATGTCCAGCTTAAAGAAAATCACAGCTCCAATCTTAGAAGATATAGAAATATTTCAAGCAAAGTTTAAAGCCGCACTAACCTCTGAAGTAAAGCTGATTAATTCTATATCAAACTATCTAGTAAAAAATAGAGGTAAAACTATAAGACCTATATTGACTCTACTTTGTGCTAGGATATGTGGTAATCCAACAAAAAACACCTATAAAGCTGCGGCGATGATGGAACTATTGCATGTGGCAACACTTATCCATGACGATATTGTTGATGATGCTAAAATGAGGAGGGGTAAGCCTTCTATTAAACGAATATGGAAAAATAAAATATCTGTTTTGATGGGTGATTTTATATTGAGCAAGGCTTTAATTAATATGGTCGGCTTAAAAGACTTTGATGCCTTGGAATTAATATCAAATACCGCTGAAAAATTGAGCGCAGGTGAAATAATGCAGATCGAGAAAAGCCTTACAAGGAATATGCCTAAGAATGTTTACTATGATATGATTAATCAAAAAACAGCATCATTGATTGCTGCAAGTTGTGAGCTAGGCGCTATTACCACTACCAAGGCCAATGAAGATCGAAAAGCGACCTTCAAATATGGCGAGAATCTTGGTATGGCCTTTCAGATAAAAGATGATCTTTTTGATTTATTAGGATCTGAGAATCAAACAGGTAAAGACTCTGGTGGCGATGTGAAAAAAAATATGATGACACTTCCTCTGATTTATTCTATAGAGAACACAAATAGAACTGTTAGAAATAAGCTAAAGTCACTTGTCAGAAATAGGAAAAAGAATGTAACAATATTAAAAGAAATAAATGATATTATTCATGATTCAGGAGGTTTTGATTATGCAAACCGTAAGCTGGATGAATTTTCTAATAAGGCTATTGAGTCTATCTCGTCATATGCTGAATCAGAAATAAAGAAATCGCTTATAGATCTAGTTGTCTTTAATAAAGAGCGAGTAAACTAGTATGGAACACCGTTTCAAAGTTTTAGTTATTAGATTTAGTTCGATTGGAGACATTGTGCTTACCACATCTTTATTAAATTCAATAAAAACAACATACGATAAGTCTGAGATACATTTTCTTACGTTAGACAGGTTTTCACCTATTTTAGAAATGCAGCCAGATATTGATCGCCTAGTTGTATTAAACAGTTCTTCAGGAGTCAATGACTTGATAAAGTTAAATAGGTATATAAAGTCATCAGAGTATGATATTATTTTTGATTTGCACGGTTCAATTAGATCTAGAATAGTAACACTTGGGTTGAATGAGACTGTTTCAAGGGTGAAAAAGCTTAGACTATCTCGTTTTATTTTGTTTCAGCTTCATTTGAATATTTTTCCAAAAGATTACTCTTCTTCAATAATGTATCACCAGTGCTTTGAAGATTATGATATGACTAACATACCAAAAACTTTACTTCGAGTTAGTAATTCAGAGAAAAGATCTGCAAGACTGGGTTTAAAGGAAAATGGAATTGACAGCAATTTTATTATCTTGATCCCTGGTGCAGCGTGGTCTCAAAAACAGTGGCATGTAGAAAAATATCATGAAGTAATTAAAAGCCTTATTAGCGTAACAGAAAAAAGAATAATAATGCTTGGCACAAAAAATGATAAAATTTGTAAGGATATCAGCTTACTAAATGATAATGTTATTGACTATTCAGGAAAAACTGATCTTCGTGAGGCAATGGCGATTATTTCACTATCTGATACTGTTTTTGGTAGTGACACAGGACTATTGCATATTGCAGAAGCATTGGGTAAGCATGTTTCAATGATACTTGGACCAACATCTGTAGAAACTGGCGGGGGCGTTTCTTTAGAAGGATCGGTAAATATTGAGTCAGACATATGGTGTCGCCCGTGTTCGCAAAATGGAAAGCAAAAGTGCTTTAGGCCTAGGCAATATTGTATGGATCTTATTTCTACAGAAAAGGTTACTAATTCAGTAATAGAAAGAGCCTAGCTTGCGATTAGTAATTTTTATTCTGTATAATATATTTATATATCCCTTATTTTTTCTGATCACCATCTTCCTGTCATTATTTAATAAAAAAATAAGAGATGGATTTATTGGTAGATTTCGGACTAAATCTGCCTTAATGGATTACTTTAATAATAATAATTCAAACTCATTAATATATTGGTTACACTGCTCATCATATGGTGAATATTTACAAGTTGAGCCAGTTATAGATGGGATTAAAAAAGATAATATTAATAGTATAATTTTACTCAGTTTTTTTTCTCCATCTGGATATGATAATACTCATAACCAGAATGTTGACTGTAAAATATATATGCCTTTTGATTTTTATTGGACTATTCATAGGGATTTAGGATTGGTTAACCCTCATAAGATTATAATTGCCACTACCGATTTCTGGTATAATTTTATTTGGATCGCAAAACTTAAAAAAATTGATACTATACTAATAGGTGCTAAATCAAAAAAGTATTTTGATAAAAATCTATCTCTATTACACTATTTTTATAAACCTGTCTATCAGTCAATATCAAAAATATTTACAATAACACAGAATGATACGACTAGTATGGGAAGATATATTGGTGTTTTTCATGAGCAGAAGGTTCATCAAATGGGAAACCCAAGATTTGATCAGACTATTTCAAATACAAAACAGATTCTTGATATTGATAAAAAACCAATATTAGAAAGACAAAATATTCTTTTGTTTGGTAGTATGCATCATGAAGATCGTAATATAGTTCTTGCTCATGTTATAAAGTATCTAGAAGAAAATCATGATTTAGAAATAATCTGGGTTTCGCATGAGCCCAGTAAACAAGATACCAAATATTTGGTATCTATGTTTAATCAAAGGAATATTTCTGTTGGTATAATTGACTCAATCGAAAAAGTTGACATCAGTAAAGACAGAGTTAAAATTATTAATGCTGTCGGGATTTTATCTAAATTATATTGGACAGTAAAAATGGCCTATATCGGAGGTGGATTTTCAACAGGTGTACATAATCTAATGGAACCTTCTGCGGCAGAAGTGCCCACTATCTTTGGTCCTAATTATAATGATTTTGATGAAGCCATAAAGATTTTAAATAATAGATCAGGTTTTTGTATTAAAAACGGAAAAGAATTAATAAGAATATTAGATCTGCTCTTAGGTGATGATCAGAAACTTCTTTTAGCAAGCACATCTGCAAAAGACTTAATAAATAATAATTCTGGTGCTTCAAACAGAATAGTTGAAGCAATATTGATGGACTAGAATCTTTTATTAGAAAAGTAAATAATGTATGAAAAAGATTCTCAATATTAAGAAAAAATATATAAGTAATCCCTCTAAAGTGCTTACTCTAGCAAATGTGATAAGCATGCTCAGGGCAGCTGCAGCTATTCCAATCATATACACACTAAATTATCCAGAAATGCGTACAATCACTGCTGGAATAGTGATATTAGCAATTCTTTCTGATGCTTTAGATGGTTATTTTGCGCGTAAGGCTCATGAGGTAACTCACATAGGAATGTGGCTTGATCCAATAGCTGATTTTATAATTATAACTGCTGTGGTATTATATCTCGTAATCTTGGAAATATTTCCACTATGGTTTTTTATATTTTATATAGTGAGACATTTTTTAATCGCTGTTCCTGCTTTGTATTTTGCTAACACCGGGCAATATATTTTGCACTCTAACTGGTGGGGTAAGTGGACCACAGGGATAACAGCCTTGACCGTATTCCTTCATATTTTTGAGTTTGATTCTATATGGTGGTTAAAGGAAGTCTCACTATATACTGCTTTTGCTCTATCACTAGTTAGCTGGTTTATTTATTACAAAGACTATTATAACGTAATAAAAGAAAACTAAAATGCTTAGTAAACTATTTAGTGCGCTAGAACGTACTCGTACATCTATCTTGCATGCGTTCAAAAATTTGAGTGCTGATAAGATGTCTGATGATGCGATTGAAGGAGTTGAGAAGCAACTACTTTTGGCTGATGTCGGGCTAGAGACAGTTGATAGTATAATCGATATTTTAAGAAAATTTTCTGGAAACAATTATTCTAATAAAATTAGATCATATTTGCTTACTCAGTTGCCTGAAAAATATTTAGGAATTCATGATCAATTACCAATTGTTTTTATGATGGTAGGAGTAAATGGTACAGGGAAAACCACTAGCGCAGCTAAGTTGGCAAGAGCCTACAGAGACCAGGGCAAAAAAGTTCTGTTAATTGCAGCAGATACCTATAGGGCCGCGGCAATAGACCAGTTAAAGATTTGGTCTAAACGAGCAGATGTTAGATTGGTCTGTAATGAGAAAACCAAAGAACCCTCAGCCGTATTATTTGATGGTCTAATGGTTGCAAAATCTTCCGCATCTGAAATCATTATTGTTGACACTGCTGGCAGGCTCCATACATACGATAATCTTATGCACGAGCTAGAAAAAATGCATCGAATAATAACAAATAGATTCCCTGAGTTTTTAGTTAAAAATCTTATCACGATTGATGCACTCTTAGGACAAAACTCGCTTGTGCAGGCAAAAGAATTTAATAGGCATGTTCCATTAGATGGTGCGATACTTACCAAGCTTGATGGCACAGCAAAGGGAGGTATTATTTTCCCCTTATATAATGAGCTCAATATTCCTGTTAGATATATTGGTATTGGTGAGGACATAAGCGATATAGAACTTTTTGATCCAGATAATTATTTGGATGGATTATTAGGCAAAGAATTAGATAATTAGTTTTATTATATTTGTATGATAAATGGATAAAACAGTAAACATTATAAGCCTTGGTTGTGCAAAAAACCTTGTTGACTCTGAAATACTTTTAGGAGGATTAAACAAGTCACAGCTGACAGTCACTGATAACCCCGAAAATGCAGACACGATAATCGTAAACACATGTGGATTTCTAGATATAGCAAGAGAGGAGTCGGTAGATACAATCTTACAGGCTGCAGAATTAAAAAAAACAGGAAGACCAACCGAACTTGTGATTATGGGCTGTCTTTCAGAGCGGTTTCCTGAAGAACTTGCAACAGAGGTACCTGAAATTGATCGAATTTTTGGCAGCAATGATCACAGACAGATCGTATCGTTTTTAACCGGAAAAGAGTATTCAAAGGATGACCCTCTTTTTTTTAGGTCATTATTAACACCTAATCACTATGCCTATATAAAGATAGCAGAAGGGTGCGATAATGGTTGCTCGTTTTGTAGTATCCCTATTATGAGAGGGCTGCAAAAAAGTAGAACTATTCCCGCAATAATGGATGAGGCTAATAGACTTGCGGAGAATGGAACCAAAGAGCTTTTAGTTATTGCACAGGATTCAACATCCTATGGATGGGATCTAACTCAAAAAGTCTACCTCAGCGATCTATTAAAAAATTTGGATACAGTTGATGGCATAGAGTGGATAAGGGTACACTACGCTCATCCAGCACATTTATCGCAGCGAATTATTGACGCAATAGCTGATTCTGATAAGGTATGTAATTATCTAGATATGCCTGTCCAGCATGCGTCTGACCATATTTTGAAATCAATGAAAAGAGGACTGAATCAAAAAGGAATAAGAGACAGAATAAAACGCCTTCGTGAGGCAAATCTGGGAATTGCAATACGGACAACTCTTATTGTAGGATATCCAGGTGAAACTGAGGACAATTTTAGAGAATTATATGATTTTGTTGAAGATATTAGGTTTGATCGTCTAGGTGTTTTTACTTACTCAGAGGAAGAAGGTACGACCGCAGCTGATCTTGATGATAATATTCCACAGGAAGTTAAAAATGAGCGAAAAAATCAGATCATTGAATTACAGCATGACATTAGTTTAGAAAGAAACGAATCTTATATTGGTAAATCTCTGCGTGTATTAGTTGATCAGGCTGAGAACAATATCGGTGTTGGAAGGACTGAGTATGACTCTCCAGAGATCGATAACATAGTACAGATAGAAGGAAAAGTATCTAAAGGGAAATTCGTTAATATCGCCGTTGAGAACGTGAACGAGTATGAGCTTATTGGAAAACCTGTAGACTAATCCTATTACATTTTATGCTGAAGGAAAAGGAAAAAAATAGACTTAGTAAACTCTCCGAATTGATTTTTATGGCCAGCCGGGAGGTAAAAATCCTTAGACATATTTCCTGGCCTGAAGAGGTTCGCATAAATTTTTTTAAACACAATTGTTCAAAGATTCCAAAAGTTACCTATCCTGGCTATAATGATTCAGATTTGAAGTCTATACTAAATCAGGCAGAACAATTATTTAGGGATACGAAATATGATGATTGGCTAAGGAAGAAGGTTACAGAAATAAGGAAAAGTTCTGAACTTTTAGCTGCATGCGGAACAAAGGAATTTTTTAAAATTTCTTCTGATATATATGGGCTTCCTACGACACCCATCCAGGATAAAACCACTATGCCCAGAGATTTATCAGATCAGTTTGAAGAAATAATTAATTCAATCGATAGTTCTCAGATAATGCGGATGCATAGTCCTAAGATCAGTTCATATGAGGTTGTAGATAAAATATCTAATACTGTAAACACTTACTTTGGAAAGGCGGCGCCAAAATTAAAAATAGTAAAAGAACTATCAGCCAAAGCGACAGCAAGCTCAAAAACGATAAAAATTAGAGAAAATGGTGAGTTTGATGAGACAGATATAAAACAATTATTAAACCATGAAGCCTATATTCATGTGGCAACTACCCTCAATGGTAGGGCCCAAAGTAAAATGAAAATTTTAGGATCAAACTATGGCAGTATCACAAAAACACAGGAGGGGCTAGCTGTTTTTTCAGAGTTTATCACCGGATCAATTGATGTAGATCGCATGAGAAGGATATCAGACAGAGTTGTTGCTATTCAAATGTCAATAGATGGTGCAGACTTTTTAGATGTTTTTAAATTTTTTCTTGATAAAAGTGGATCAGAGAATCAGGCTTTTGAGATTACAAGACGTGTATTTAGAGGAGGTATTTTAACTGGCGGAGCACCTTTCACTAAGGATATAGTTTACCTCGACGGTTTAATTAGGGTTTATAATTTTTTTAGATCTGCCATTGCACAGGGTAAAACTGAGTGCATTCAGTTGATATTCTCTGGTAAGATGGACCTTGATGATATACCCATAGTTTATAGTATGTATAAAGAAGGACTCGTTGAAAAACCAAAGTTTATTCCACCATGGGCAACCGATCTAAATTTTCTAATTTGCCACTTTTCTTTTTCTGTGTTCCTGGAAAATATAAATTACAATAGAGTGACCAAATATTACACATCATTGCTGGATGGAGTTAATTGATATTAATTAAGTATGTTATTGTTTGATTAACGACTCGATCTTATCAATCATCGCTTGATACTCTTGTCTATCAAAAAGTCTTGTGAGAAAGGCTATTTTGCCATCCTTATCAATTACAATATTTCGAGTTACTCCTGAATTTTTATGAGCAAATTTTGAAAAATGTTTGGCACCAGGATCAAGCGCGAGAGGATATGTTGTTCCGACCTTTTTCTGAAACTCTTTGACAACTTCTAGTGGTTCATCTCTGTCTATTCCGATTAATACCAGTCCGTTATCTTTAAACCTTTGCCACACATCTTCCTCAAGGTGCGGCATCTCTTGAATGCACACAGAGCACCAGCTAGCGGTAAATTGTAGAAAACGATCCTACCGCGAAGTTCAGACAGACGCACCTTGAGACCATCAGTGTATTCTAATAATAGGTCGGGGGCAATCTCTCCAACTGATACAGTGTAGCCACGCTTGTCTGCACCGGGTTGATTGACTAGTTTAACAAACGCATGGCTCCCTGATCGAAGCTTGCGTTCCTGGGTTATAAAGTCAACTTCATATAAGCCAAATTTCATCATATAGCCTTCGGCCCATTCAAAATTATCCATTAGTGACCAGTAGAAATATCCTCTAACATCATATCCATGTAGGATACTTTTATATAGTGCATAGAGATATCTTTCGATAAAAATCTTTCTCCTATTATCTTTATCATCAGCAATTCCATTTTCTGTAATAATAATGGGAACACCTATTTTACTTATTGTTTTTACGGCTCGATAGAACCCTTCGGGATAGATCGCATATGGCATATCAGTCTGCGTATCCTCTGGACGTAGTTCAAAAGTAAATGGTGCTAATGGACTTAGGTGGCCTTTAACATGCATTCGACTATAATAATTCAAGCCAATAAAATCTAATGCGTTGATTGCATCATTGTTTTTGAAATATATATCGGCGATTCCTGGTAAGTGAAATTCAAACTCTCCTTTGGATAATAGATCTATTGTATTGTTAGTAAACACATCGTTCAATTTTTTACTGAAATACCAGTCAAGTACGTGCCACCTCCTTAGTGGATCAAACTGAGTTATGTTCTTTACAAGGCCTATTTGAGCACTAGTCCCATGTGGTAATGTTTTTAGATGTCGATAGACTCTTACGTGTGTGTTTAATAAGTTTTTCATAACGTATCCTGCAAGAAGAGGATCTTTTTTCCCTGGAGGAAAAACGCCATTAAAATAACCCTGAGATACATACACCGCTGGTTCATTAATTGTGCACCAAAAGGGTACTATATCAGATAGTTTGTTAAAAACGATTTCAGAGAATTTTATAAAGTAATTGATATTTTCTTCCTTTTCAAACCCGCCAAGGTTTTCAAACCACATAGGATGTGTAAAATGGTGTAGTGTTACTACTGGGGTGAGTCCAGAGTCGATTAGAGCGATACAAACATCGCGGTAGTGATCAAGTGCATCCTCATTTATTATACCTTTTTCAGGTTCTATTCTGCTCCATTCTACAGAAAATCGATAATACTGAACGCCTAATTCATTCATTAGGCTTATATCCTTATTGTATAGATTCCAGTGGTTGGCAGCCATACCCGATTTCTCATTATTGTGTATTCTGGAAATACCATTGTTGTCCTTCTGATATTCCCAGTGGTACCAGTTATTATTCGTGTTATTACCTTCAACCTGATGAGCTGCTGTTACGGTTCCCCACATAAACCTTTTTGGGAAATAGACTTTATCTGTTTCTATTTTGTCCCAGTCCCACTTGATTTCAGGGTAAGAAAGAGTACAATATGCAACAAGAGTTACCCACAGAATCATGGGCATAAAGATGATAGATAAAATATATTTTTTAGAATTTATCAGATGTTAAATCCGTGTTCTTTCATCCAATCGTCACTTGGAAATTTTGTCATATAATTACGTATGCTGTCAGCGAGAATAACAAGGCAGTTTTGATCATCTTCAAGGACTGATGCCGCATTTAATGCAGCAACCATTGTTGCTCCGCAAGAACCACCGCATAGTAAACCTTCTTCTTTTATCAGTCTCCTTGCCATAATAAAGGACTCCTCGTCCTTGGTTTTTATGTATTGATCAATAAGGCTATTGTCCAAAACATCAGGAATGAAATCATAGCCGATACCTTCAACCAAGTATGAACTAATTTCATTGCCACCGCCTAGGATAGAGCCTACAGGGTCCACTCCAACAATTTTAATATTTGGTATTGCTTCTTTCAAACGTTTTGCGACTCCAGTAATGGTTCCTCCTGTACCTACAGATATAACGACCATATCAAGATTATCTCCGAAGTCATTGATTATTTCTTCTGCAGTATTTTGGTAATGTGCATCAGGATTTGATGGATTTGAGTACTGATCTAGAATGTGTGAGTCTTTAATCTCTTTCTGGAGTTTTTTTGCTACTGAGATATGGCTCTCAGGATCACTGGATAAGGCTTCTGTAGGCGTACGGACAATTGTGGCGCCAAGAGACTCTAAAACGATCTGCTTTTCCTGGCTCATTTTTTCAGGCATTGTGATTATACATTTGTAGCCTTTTACTGCTGCAGCAAGTGCTATACCTTGTCCTGTGTTTCCTGAGGTAGGCTCGATTAACGTATCTCCAGGCTTTATTCGCCCAGATTTTTCAGCGTCTTCAACCATTTTCCAGCCTATTCTGTCTTTTACGGACCCTCCTGGATTAAAAAACTCACACTTAGCAAATAAATTACACTTCAGATCATTACCAACTTTATTAATCCGTACAACTGGTGTGTTTCCGATCGTATCTAGTATTGTATCGTATATCATATGTTTATAATTGGTTAAAAAATTGTTCTAAATTAGTTATTACTCTAGATAATTTAAGTGTCTTCTTTTGTAAACTTAGATAAAATTAGAACACATGATAAACCAATCAAATAAACTAAGTGGCCCTTTTTTAATAAATCTAAAAAATAAATTTCGTGAGATCGCTGGGGAGGATAATAAGATTGACCGTAATGAGTTTCACAAAGGACTCGCGCTGAATAATGAAGCTATAGTTAATCGCATATTTGATATTTTTGATAAAGATCATAACGAGTATATTGATTCAGATGAGTTTATTTTAGGCATTGAGTCGCTTATTAATGGTGAAGAGGAAGATAAGATTAGATTCGCTTTTGACATACATGATTTCGATGCCAGTGGAGATATTGACCATGAGGAATTAAAGACTCTTATAAAAAATATACTTATTGAAAATAATCTAGAGTTTGATGTGAACCAGATAGACTTAATTGTTGATGAATTTTTTAAAACAGCAGACCTAGATAATAGCGGAACCATAGACTATAAAGAGTTTCTTAAGATGGTACATAATTATCCAGACTTAATCAGCGGTCTTGCGGTAAACCCAATAGCATGGTTTAACCCGGATCGAAATGAATTTAGTCTTGAAGAACAATCAGTCTCAAAAGCCAAGTCCTACAAGGTACAGGTACAAGACTTAAGCGTTCTGCAGTGGCTGCTAGTGCCAAGGCTAATATATTTTTACAATATTATCCTAAACAGGTCTAAAAACAGGAATCAGGTAGGCATAGAATCATTACAGATTTTACCAGAAAAAAATATTTCATTTTCGTTTTCGCGTCCAAAATGGTTTAACCACAGGTCTGGAGACTATGTCTACATAAACTGTCCTTGGATATCAAAGTTAGAGTGGTACCCTTTTAATATTGTAAGCGCGGAAAACGATAGCTCTGTTTTACTAAATATTAAGGCAAGTGGTAAATGGCCAACAAAGATATATGATAAAACAATTACAATGTTAACTCAAGACAGTGTTGATACTCTTAGTATTAGGATCGATGGGCCATATGGGTCTTCAAGTGATAAAATATTAGACAGTGAGAGCGTAATACTTGTTGCTGCTGGCGCAGGAGTATCAAAATTTGCTTCTATAATGCAAGATATTGCTTTTCGTGATAGAAACGATAACATAAAGTCTAAAGTTAAAAATCTATGCTTTATATGGCTTAGCGATAATGATTTCTATCTTGAGTGGTTTAAAAAGCTTTTATTCGAGCTAGAAAAAGATTTTAAGCTGGATCACTTTGACTATCATATTTTCTTTACGGAAAGGGTAGCCACAGAGCTTCCGAAGAGTATGCTATATGTATCAAAAGACCTGTATAAAGATGATTTAAGCGTAGACCTTGTTAGTCACTCAAAAAATAAATCAAGCTCAGGCTATCCAGATTGGGCTAACGAATTAACAAAAATTAAAAACAAGATCAATAATCAAAAGATTACATTATTTTACTCAGGACCAAAATATATTCGAAAAGATTTAGAGGTGGCTTGCAAGCTGAAAGAGATTGATTTTAATAGCGATGGCTAGTATTAAACTAGAGAGGAGATAAAATTCTCCCCTCTAGGGAAAAGAAGCTTATTTAATTTTTATACTTCTTTGTTTTGGATGAACTTCTTCAGTTTTAGGTAACACCACTGTTAATATGCCATTCCTAAAAGAGGCAGATATATTTTCTTCATCTACAGTACTCGGAAGCTTAAAGGATCTGTGAAAGGTTCCGTTTGTACGTTCCTTATAGTGATATTCACCGTTATCATTCTCATTGTTTGTGTCACGACTACCACTAATTTTTAACATATTATCTTCTACTAATAGATCAATATCAGACTTACTAAGTCCTGGTATATCTGCAGTTAATACAAATGATATATTATCTTCTTTAATATCTACCGCTGGTACCCAGTTTTCATTGATTATTGGTGAATATAGGTTATCGTTAAAAACCGTTTTTACCATTCTGTCCATATCATTAAATAATGAGACAGGCCTTGGTGTCCAGTTTATTAATTTCATGATTTTCTCCTTTTATTTATTATTTAATAATTAATTCACATTAATCGCACAAATTATATGCCATTATAAATAAT
>Ga0257113_1000175_pt1 | contig 19616 bp, 20 predicted proteins | sample LP_taG_4_FD_191568 | JGI IMG/M metagenome (GOLD analysis project Ga0257113, IMG submission 191568) | Marine microbial communities from Northeast Subartic Pacific Ocean, Canada - LP_J_2015_P26_2000m | ecosystem: Environmental > Aquatic > Marine > Oceanic | place: Canada: Northeast Subartic... | reverse complement strand
TTTAGTAATTATAGGCTCAATCGCTTTCCATTTTTGGACCCCTTGGTGGTGGACAGAAATAGCGTCAAATTGGGGGGGCATGGACGATACTATCATTTTAACTTTTTGGGTAACCGGAACAGTTTTTTGTGCTGTTTGTCTCTTCATGTCTTATTGTGTTTGGAAATTTAGATATCGTAAGGATCAAAAAGCACAATACCAGCCAGAGAATTCAAAGCTTGAATGGGGACTTACTATAATAACTACGATCGGCGTATGTGCTTTGCTTGCACCAGGACTTATTGTTTGGGATAGATATGTCGATGTTCCTGAGGAAGCTATGGATATTGAGGTAATGGGACAGCAGTGGTATTGGAACTTTAGATTGCCAGGTGAAGACGGCGTCTTAGGATTAACTGATTTTAGAAACATAAATGATGACAATCCTTTTGGAATGAATCTTGATGATCCAAATGGATTAGATGATATTCTTATTGAAGGTGATGATCTACATATTCTTAATAATCAACCAATAAAAGTAAACCTCAGATCGATTGATGTTTTGCATGATTTCTACATTCCACAATTTAGAGCTAAGATGGATATGGTGCCAGGTATGATAACTTATTATTGGTTTACTCCTATTAGAACTGGTGAATTTGAAATTCTTTGCGCAGAATATTGTGGCACAAGTCATTATGCAATGAGGGGTTATGTTTCAGTTGATGAAGAGGCCGATTATCAAGAGTGGCTGAGTGAACAAACTACATTTGAAGAAATGATGGCTAGTATTGGTAAAAGTGATCTGGTCCAATTGGCATTAAATATTAAGGGAGGTAATTAGAGATGACTGCAGATAGTTATGAAGATGTTGCTGCTGGCAAAAATGATCCAATTCCGGCATTAGAAGTTCCTCCACAAGATCTTTATCATGCAAAAAGTTTTTGGACGCGTTGGATATTCTGTCAGGACGCTAAAGTAATTGGAATTCAGTATGCAATAACTGCTGTTTCAATAGGTCTGGTAGCAATGGTTTTATCTTGGATGATGCGTTTGCAACTTTCTTTTCCTGAATTAGTTCCATTTCTTGGCCCGGCAGAGTATTATCAGTTTGTCACGATGCACGGTATGATCATGGTTATCTATTTATTAACAGCTTTGTTTCTTGGTGGTTTTGGTAATTATCTCATACCTTTGATGGTTGGTGCTAGAGATATGGTTTTTCCCTATGTGAATATGGTTAGTTTTTGGGTGTATTTATTGGCTGTATTAGTATTAGTTGCAAGCTTTTTTGTTCCAGGTGGCCCGACAGGGGCAGGTTGGACATTATATCCTCCTCAAGCAATTACTTCAGGAACGCCAGGTGGCGATGGATTGGGCATTGTGCTTATGTTGATTTCACTATCCATTTTTGTAGTCGGATTTACTATGGGTGGTTTAAATTATGTGATTACAATTCTTCAAGCACGCACCCGTGGAATGACATTAATGCGCATGCCACTTACGGTATGGGGTATTTTTACCGCAACGGTTTTGGCCTTATTTGCTTTTCCTGCACTTATTGTTTCTTGTATCATGATGACACTTGATAGTTTGCTTGGAACTAGCTTTTTTATGCCTGCCATTGTTGAGTTTGGAGTGCAATCTGAACATAGCGGAGGAAGCCCTATTTTATTCCAACATCTTTTTTGGTTTTTTGGCCATCCAGAAGTTTACATTGTTGCTCTACCTGCCTTTGGCATTGTTTCTGATTTAATTTCGGTTCATGCAAGAAAAAATATTTTTGGTTATCGCATGATGGTTTGGGCTATAGTTATAATTGGAGCTTTAAGCTTTATTGTCTGGGCGCATCACATGTATGTTTCAGGAATGAATCCTTGGTTTGGTTTTTTCTTTGCGACCACAACCCTTATTATTGCCGTTCCAACAGCACTTAAAGTTTATAATTGGGTTATAACATTATGGAGGGGAAATATCCGTTTAACCCTCCCGATGCTTTTTGCTCTCGCATTTATTGTTACTTTTGTTAATGGTGGAATTACAGGTTTATTTTTAGGGAATGTTATTGTTGATGTCCCTCTATCTGATACATATTTTGTAGTAGCACATTTTCACATGGTCATGGGGATCGCCCCTGTCCTTGTTATATTTGGAGCCATTTATCATTGGTTCCCTCTAATAACTGGCCGATATTTACATGAAGGAATGGGAAAATTTCATTTTTGGGTTACATTCCTGGGATCCTATCTAATATATTTTCCAATGCATTATTTAGGATTTGTTGGAGTTCCCAGAAGATACTATGAGATGTATGAAAGTCCTTATATTACTGCTTCAACTATTTCGTTAAACCAATTTATTACTGTTGCGGCTTTAGCTGTAGGTTTAACCCAATTACTTTTTTTATATAATATCATTACTAGCGCAAAGTTAGGTAAAAAGGCTGAAAGAAATCCTTGGGGAGCTTGTTCATTAGAGTGGCAAACATCTGACGTACCTGCAACACATGGAAACTTTGGGAAAGAATTGCCTGTTGTTTATCGTTGGGCTTATGATTTCAGTGTCCCAGGAGCAAAAGAGGACTTCATTCCTCAAAATGTTCCTCCAAGCGAAGTACCTGATGCAGAAGTAGAAAAAACATAAGAAAAAACATGAGAAAAAAAGAAGGTATATTTCAACTATTAGCTCAAAAGCCGTGGGACCCTGCTCAAGCTAAAATTGACGACATGCATGAAGGAAGCACAATAAATTTAAGCAAAGGAAAACTTGGACTTAGGTTTATTATGTTTGTCAGTACAATTTTCTTTTGTTTATTTATTGTCACTTATTCTGATAGAATGGTTTATCCTGATTGGCAAAGAATGCCAGAGCCTTGGCTGTTATGGATCAACACTGCAGTATTGTTTTTTAGTAGCATGGTTTTTGTCAGCACTCAAATTGCATCAAAAAATAATCAATTCCAGATGGTCAAAAATAGACTTTTATTAATTGGATGTTTAGCTTTTGCATTTCTTATTGGTCAATTATTGGTTTGGCAGCAATTAATCGCAAATGGATACTATGTATCCACTAATCCTTCCAATGCATATTTTTATGTATTCACAGCACTTCATGGACTTCATTTGTTGGGTGGCCTTGTTTATTGGTATTTAACAATTAAGAAAGTATGGATTTCAAGTGACATAGTTGTTTCTAAAGCTAAACATACGGTTGATTTGTGTGCTATTTATTGGCATTTTTTATTGGCTGTGTGGGTTGTTTTATTTGGTTTAATGTTATTTTCATAATAGGGGTTAATTAATGGAAGAATCTACATCAACAGTTGAAGTTTCAATTCCGCCAAACAAAGGTCTTGTAGGTGAATGGGCTGCTGATCAAAAAGCTTTTAAAGGCGTTCCTTGGGGAAAAGCCATGATGTGGATTTTTCTAGTTAGTGATACGTTTGTATTTAGTATTTTTTTAATTTCATATATGACAGTTCGTTTTTCTACAAAAGCGGAATGGCCGAATCCAAGTGAAGTTTTTGCTTTGCATGTTGGTCATGTCAGTGTTCCTTTGCTTTTAATTGCTATTATGACTTTTATCTTGATATCAAGCAGTGGCACTATGGCCCTTGCTGTTAAATATGGATATGAAAGAAATCGAAAGATGTGCGCTATTTTAATGCTTGCAACTGCTGTTTTTGGTGCGTCTTTTGTTGGTATGCAGGCTTTTGAATGGACAAAATTAATTATGGAAGGTGTACGACCATGGGAAAATCCCTTTGGCGCACCACAATTTGGTTCAATATTCTTTATGGTGACCGGTTTTCACGGAACACACGTTACCATAGGAGTTATTTTTTTATTCATCATGGCGAGAAAAGCTTGGCGTGGTGATTTTGACACAGGAAGAAGAGGTTTCTTCACATCACAAAAATCACATTATGAAGCAATAGAAATTATGGGTTTATATTGGCACTTTGTGGATTTAGTGTGGGTCTTTATTTTCGCATTTTTCTATTTATGGTAAGGTAATGTAATGGCAGAAGGTACACAACAACATCCCTTAAAAATTTATTTTTTCGTATGGACGCTATTATTTGTTTTTAGTGCTTTTTCATATTTAGTCGATTGGTTTCAGTTTGAAGGATATTTACGCTGGGGGCTTATATTACTCTTCATGTTGTTAAAAGCTGGTTTTATATGTGCTATATTTATGCACATGTGGTGGGAACGTTTAGCAATTAAATTTGCCATTCTAACACCTTGTTGTGCCGTTTTAGTTTTTGTATTTATTATGTGGCATGAATCATTCTACACATTGATAGCAAGAAAGTTATATTTTTTGGTAACTGGTAGCTAGATTAATTTGGAATCTAAATTGCAGCACTCAAACATTAAAGGTATTAATTCAGTTATTTCATTAAATAATTTTTTTCAGTTAATGAAACCACGCGTAATGTCGTTGGTCATTTTTACTTGTGTAGTTGGATTGTTAATAGCTCCTAATCAAGTAGATTTTTTAACTGCCGCTTTATCATTAATAGCTGTTACTTTTGGAGCAGGAGCTGCTGGTGCCTTGAATATGTGGTATGAATCAGATTTAGATGCTTTAATGAAAAGAACTTGTTTGAGACCTATACCTATGGGAAAAGTTTCAAGAAACCAGGCATTTGTTTTTGGTATAACAACTTCATTTGCATCAGTCATTGCTCTGTATTTTTTCTCAAATTTTTTATCGGCTATAATGCTAGCCAGTACAATTTTATTTTATGTTGTAGTGTATACAATATGGCTCAAACAACGAACCTCTCAAAATATTGTAATTGGAGGAGCTGCAGGGGCATTCCCACCAATTATTGGATGGTCCATTGCAACAGGCAATATAACGCTTGAGCCAATATTTCTATTCCTCATTATATTTTTTTGGACTCCTTCACATTTCTGGGCATTAAGTTTGTATAAAACAGAAGATTACGCAAATGCTAAAATTCCTATGCTACCTGTAGTTTCAGGCATTAAAACCACAAAAATAAACATATTTGTTTATTCAGTGATTTTATTTTTTATCTCTATAGCCCCTTATTTTTTTGGATATTTTGGCCTTACGTACTTTATTTCTAGTTTGTTATTAGGAAGTTATTATGTTTATTTGTGTTATAGATTGTTAACAGATGAGAATGAGGTTAAGAAAATTGCCAAAAAAATATTTGTTTATTCAATTTTGTATTTATTTTTGATTTTCACAATTATATTAATAGATAATATTGTATAATGTTTTATTTCTTTAATGGCTTAATAACTTTTCTAATTGTTGTATATATGCCAACACTAGCATTTGCTCGATGTGCTGTATGCTATACAAATGGACTATCCGGAGCAAGTATTGCAGTTATTGTAATTATTTCTTCTTTTATTTTTCTTTTTTTCGGAAACAAAATTTTAAAAAATTTTTTAGATAGAAATAATATTTAATTTACCCTATTTTAATAGTTGTATCGTTAATAAATTCATATGGCGGTACAGCTAAATTTTCTGGAGCCGGTCCCTTTCGAATTCTGCCCGATGAGTCATAATGCGATCCATGGCAAGGGCAAAACCATCCATTAAATTCTCCTTTAGTATCTGAAATTTTTTGTCCTAGCGGGACGCAGCCTAAGTGCGTACAAACACCCTCTAAGATCAGCCACTCTTCTTTTTGAACTCTATCCGCGTCACTCATTGGGTCACGCAGTGAAGCAATATCAATATTTTTCGCCTCTGCTATTTCCTCTACAGTTCTTCTTCGAATAAATACAGGCTTACCACGCCATTTGACAGTTTTGCTTTGCCCAACAGAAATTTTAGATAAATCTACCTCAGTCGAACCTAATGCTAAAGTATCTTCAGCAGGATTCATGCTTTTTAAAAAAGGCCAAATAAATGCCGCTGTTCCTATACTGCCAATTGAAATAGATGAGAGATAAAGAAAATCCCTTCTTCCCTTACTGTTATCATTGGATGAAGCTACATTTTTTTGTTCATCAACCTTAATCCATACCCTTGTTGCCACAAAATAACAAAACAAGAAAATTCCTAAAACAATTAAAAGCAGGACAGTCATAATATTGAAATTATATATAAATCAATTCGTATATTTATGAAATACTATTATTTGGATAATATTTCTTGAATGCAAAATAAAGAAACGGTTATTGCTGTGTCAGAACGAAGCAGTCTATCACCTAACGAAACCGATAAAACATTTTTACTTTTGGTAATTAATTCTTGTTCTGAGTCGGAAAATCCTCCTTCAGGTCCAATCAACACTGCCCACTTATTTTCATCATCTTTAAAAGATGTCAATAAGTCTATTATTGATCTCTTTTCTTTGATTTTTTCATCACAATAAATTAACTTTCTATCTTCAGGCCAATTTGATAACAATGTAGTAAGATCAACTTGCTTTTCTATTAGTGGAACATCGAGTCGCTCCGATTGTTCGGCAGCTTCTATTGCGTTGTCATGTAGATTTTGAGCATTAATCTTTCTAATATTTGTAAATTCTGTAATGCATGGGATAATTTTTGATACGCCAAGTTCTGTGGCTTTTTGGATAGCCAAACTCATTCGATGATGTTTAATAGGTGAGAATACTAGCCAAATATCATTAGATTTTTTTAACTTATTAATAATATTAGTTACACGTAATACGGTATTTTCTCTGTTTATCGACATTACTGTTGACTTCCACTCTCCAGTAATGCCATCAAAAATGTTTATTTCATCATTAACTTTTATCCTTAGAACATTTTTTAAAAAATGATGTTGTTTGTCTTTTATATAAATAATTAAATTTGAAGATATGGATTTGTTTACAAAAATGCGCGTTTTGGACTTTTTCATTGTTTTAATATAATGGCCACATTATCATTTTTCTTATTATGTTGGATAAAATTGTTCCAAAAAAAATTAAACATTTAATTGATCTAATTAGATTGGACAAACCTATAGGTTTTTTATTGTTAATGTGGCCATGCTGGTTTGCGCTAGCAAACCTTCCACAAGACAATGCAGAACTAACATATTGGTATGTATATTTTGTTATTGGAGCCTTTTTAATGCGAAGTGCGGGTTGCATAATTAATGATTTTGTTGATATTAATTTAGATAAAAATGTTGAAAGAACTGCTGAAAGACCACTAACATCAAAAAAAGTCTCCATTACTGAGGCAATTGTATTGCTTTTCGTTCTTTTATTTTTTTCTTTTTATATTCTTTTGCAATTTAATTTTTATGCTATTGTAATTGGTTTAGCATCAATTCCCTTGGTGTTGCTTTATCCTTTCTTAAAACGATATACTTTTTGGCCCCAATTAGGATTAGGTTTAGTTTTTAGTTGGGGAGTATTGATAGTGTCAATCCAGTTTACCGAAACAATCAGCCTTAGTTTTTTGCTTTTATATATAGCGTGTGTTTTTTGGACTCTAGCGTACGATACAATTTACGCATATCAAGATAGAGAAGGCGATATAAAAAATAACGTTAAGTCAACAGCAGTATTGTTTGGCTTTAATGGAAAAAAATATGTTAGAGTTTTTTATAGTATATTTTATATCATTATTGGGTTTTTGGGCTTTTATTCATCAAAATCTTTCTTAAGTTTAGCCGTGATTATTGCTCTTATTTTTGTTATGAGCCTACATTTGAATAAATGGAAATTAGATTCAACAAAAAGTTCCAATCATTATTTTAAATTTAATAACATAATTGGTTTACTTTGTTTTTTATACTTAGTTATTTTTTAAAAAATGCCAAAAAAAATATATTCAAACAAAAAAATAATTCACAGATTAATTTGGAATTATATTTTTCCTCATAAATTTAAAGTTTTATTTGCCTTGATGATGATGATGGTGTCCGCCGCCGCAACAGGTCTGCATGCTTGGCTTGTACGACCAGCCTTGGATGAAGTTCTGATTAATGGCAATAAAGAAATGCTTTTATTAATTCCTGTTGCAATTATTGTTGTAACTATGTGCAAAGGAATAGCTACTTATTTGCATTCATTTCAAATGAGCAAAATTGCCCATACAATAATTGAAAAACTACAATCGGAAATGTTTGAAAAGCTAATGTATTTTAATTTAAAGTTTTTTAATGATGCCAAGTCAGGCAACTTAATTTCCAGATTAATAAATGACACATATTTTTTACGTATGGCAATTGTGAAAACAGTGACAGGAGTTATCAAGGATGTTCTTGTTATTATTTTTTTATTGGGCAATATGTTTTATCAAAGTTGGGAATTGACAATTTTTGCCTTTTTTGCCTTTCCTCTTGCTTTGTGGCCTATTAAAAAAATTGGCAAAAGTATAAGAAAAATTACCAATATTATACAAAGTGAAATTGCCGTTTTTTCAAATATTTTGAGTGAAAGTATTAAGGGAATTCGCCAGGTGAAAGCATATAATCAAGAAGAGCATGAAACCAACCAAGCGTTTAAGGCTATCAAAAAAATAAAGAACTATTTTATTAAATCGGCATTTATTAGTAATCGGTTAAGTCCATTGATGGAATTTATTGGCAGTTTAGCAATTGCACTTTCCATATATGTAGGAGGGGTTTTTGTACTGAATGAGTCAATGACAACAGGACAATTCATGAGCTTTCTTGTAAGTTTGTTGTTGGCATATCAACCAGTTAAGGCTTTAGGTAATTTAAATATAAGCATCCAGGAAGGTTTGGCAGGAGCGGAGCGAATTTTTAGTCTAATGGACACCAATGAAAGTTTATTAGAGAATAAAGAAACCGAAAAGGAAAGTATAAAAATAACAAGGGGTAAAATTCAAATAAAGAATTTAACTTTTTCATATGACAATAGGAATGTTGTAGAAAATTTAGACCTATTGATTCCTGAAGGAAAAAAAGTAGCAATTGTGGGTTTGTCAGGTTCAGGAAAATCAACAATTGTTAGTTTATTGCTCCGTTTCTTTACAAATTATAAGGGAGAAATTTTGATTGATGATCAAGATACAAGCCATTATTCACTTCATTCATTAAGAAATAAAATTGGTTTGGTTACGCAAGAAACCATGTTGTTTAATGACAGCATTGAAGCAAATATCCGATATGGAAATTTACATGCGTCATCAACTGATGTTGAGAACGCTGCAGATGATGCTGGAGTAAGTGAATTTGCTGATTTACTCCCGCAAAAATTAAAAACCATTGTTGGGGAAAGTGGCGTCAAGTTATCAGGGGGGCAACGTCAACGTATTGCAATTGCTAGGGCAATATTGAAAAATGCCCCAATTCTCTTATTGGATGAGGCAACATCATCATTAGATAATTTGACTGAGAAAAAAATTCAGCATTCAATCAAAAAATTAATGAAAAATAAGACATCATTAATTATAGCCCATCGATTAAGTACTATCGAAGATTCCGATCTAATATATGTGTTAGATAAGGGGAAAGTTGTGGACTCAGGAACGCATGAGGCATTATTAGATAAATGCAAACTTTATTCCCAATTGCAACTACATGATGACTTAAATTATGCCAATTAGGATAGGATACTGATGCATTATTTAAGCACAAGAAATGACAAATTACGGGAGACGTTTACCAATATTCTTTTTCAAGGACTTTCAAGGGAAGGAGGGTTATTTCTTCCTGTAGAATGGCCAAATATAGATATTAATACTTTACGTGATAAGTCTTATGAAGAAGTGGCATTACATATTATGCGCCCTTTTGTAGGGGGGGATTTAAAAGATGATAATTTGTATGAAATAATTAGTTCATCGTACGGTGATTTTCGCCATCCCAAAATTGCACCGCTCGTTAATGTTGATGCAAACAAGTATATCCTTGAGTTATTTTATGGTCCAACTTTTTCTTTTAAGGATTATGCCCTCCAGTTTTTGGGAAATTTGTTTGAGCACCTTGTACGTACCTCTAAAAAAAAAATAACGGTGTTAGGGGCGACATCCGGTGACACTGGGTCGGCAGCAATAGAAGCTTTTAAAGGAAAAAAGGATATTAAGGTTTTTATTTTGCACCCTTACAATAGGGTTTCGGATATCCAGAGGCGCCAAATGACGACTGTAACTGATTCGAACATTTTTAACATTGCTGTAGAAGGCACTTTTGATAATTGTCAAACAACAGTGAAAGAGTTATTTGTAGATCAAGAAATACAAAAAAAAACATCTCTAACTGCTATCAACTCTATCAATTGGTCTCGCATTATGGCTCAAGCGGTCTATTATTTTTGGTCCTATCTTCAAACAGAAAAAAATAAAATAAGCTTTATCGTTCCTTCCGGAAATTTTGGCAATATTTTTTCTGCTCGTGTGGCCAAACACATGGGACTTCCAATTGATAGGTTGCATATTGCAACCAATCAAAATGATATTTTGCACCGTATTATTTCTCAAGGCCAAATGGCAATGAACAAAGTGGAACATACTTTCAGTCCCAGTATGGACATTCAGGTTTCTAGTAATTTTGAGCGTCAACTATTCGAAATTTATAATAATAACAGCGATTCCATTGTAGATATTATGAAAGAATTTCAAAATAATAAGTCCTATACCCTAAGCAACTCTATCATATCTGTCCTTCAGGAAATTTATTCCTCAGCATCAGTTTCCGATGAGCTGACTCTCACAACAATCAAATTGTTTAATGACAAATACAAATATCTTGCTGATCCACATACAGCAACCGGCCTGGCACTGTTAGATCGGCATAGTTCCGATCATCCTCTTGTTAGTTTGGCTTGCGCCCATCCGGCTAAGTTTGGTTCAGTGATTGAAAAAGCCATTGGACAGCCACCGTCTTTCCCGAAGGAATTGGAGAATATCTTTGATAAAGAGGAAAAGATGACTATATTAAAAAATAATACAAACTTGATTAAATCACATATTTTAGAATTACTTTAGGGCTATGACTAAAACTACAACTTTGGATAATGGACTCAGGATAGTTACTCAAAACATGCCAGGTTTAGAAACCGTGGCAATGGGCATTTGGAATTCTGTTGGCGGAAGAGATGAATTGAAAAAAGTAAATGGCGTGGCACATTTTTTGGAACACATGGCCTTTAAAGGCACAACCACTAGAACATCAAAACAAATTGCGGAAGCAATTGAAAACGTCGGAGGAGACATTAATGCTTATACCTCCACTGAAACAACAGCATACCATGTTAGGCTTATTGCTGATGATTTGCCTGTGGGTATTGATATTCTTACTGATATTTTACAGAATTCTACTTTTGCTGAAGAAGAATTAGAAATTGAACGAGGGGTGATATTACAGGAAATTGGAAGAACCTTAGACTCTCCAGATTCAAAACTATTCGATCAATTTCAAGAAACGGCATTTCCCGATCAACCTATAGGAAGATCTCTTTTAGGTCCAAAAGATATCATAAAAAATATTTCTAGAAATGAAATTAAAACATTTATGGAATCTAATTATAATCCAAAAAAAATGATTGTAAGTGCTGCTGGCAAAGTTAATCACGATGATTTTGTTGAACGAATATCAAAAACCTGCTCTAATCTTCCCAAGGGAACGTCAGACAATAGGATTGCAGCAAATTATATAGGTGGCGAATATCGCGAAGAAAAAGACTTGGAACAAATTCACTTTATAGCAAGTTTTGAAGGAACTGATTTGCACCATGAGGATTATTATTCACTGTTAGTATATAATTCATTATTGGGCGAAGGTATGTCATCCAAGCTATTTCAAGAAATACGGGAGAAAAGAGGTTTGGTGTATACCATTTCCTCATTTGCTTTTCCATTTTCTGATACTGGCCTATTTGGAATTTACGCTGGTACAGGTGAAAAACAAATTGAAGAATTTATTCCTGTTTTGTGTGATGAATTAAAAAATAGTCCTAAAACCATTTCTGAAAATGAAATTAAAAAAGGCAAGGCTCAACTAAAAGCAAATCTTTTGATGGCAAGGGAAAGAGCCAATAGTCGATGCAGAAATGCCGCTAATCAACTCCTTTATTTTAATCGAGTTATTGAACCTGAAGAGATTACTATAAAAATTGACAACGTAACCAAGGACACTGTTGAAAGAATTGCCCATAATATATTGAAAACGCCAATGACAATTGCCAGTATAGGACCCATTAAAAAGTTGGAAACCTTAGATAAAATACAATCACGCCTTATTTAAAATTTCTATTGATATCGGGCTGATGTCAGTTTAAAAATTTAGTATTTATTATTCAATTTTTAAGGATATATTTAAAACAAAATTAATAAATTTTGGGAGGAATTATGAATTTATTCAAAAAATTTTTTTCAATGTTTGCAACCACGTTTCTGGTAGTTGGACTTATTTTACCAGTACAGGCAAAAGTTGAAGGAGATACAATTATTCTTGGGGCGGCTGTATCGTTATCAGGAAAATATTCTACAAATGGAGAACACACCCAGAATGGTTATAACATGGCTGTTCAACGCATCAATGACATGGGTGGCGTAACAGTCGGTGGAAAATCTTACAAGTTTGATATCATTTATTATGACGATGAGTCTGACTCTGGAAGAGCTGCACAATTAGCAGAACGTTTGATTAAACAAGACGGTGTACAATACATGCTTGGCCCATATAGTTCTGGATTGACAAAAGCGATGGCTCCAGTGACAGAAGAAAATCAAATTCCAATGGTGGAAGCTAATGGTGCTTCGCGTTCGTTATTCACAAAAGGATATAAATATTTGTTTGCGGTATTATCAGCAGCGAACCAGTATTTAGAGGTAGCAATTGATTTAGCTGTTGAAAAAAATGGAGGCAATCCTGTAAAAATTGCAATGGCATTTGAGCAGGATGCATTCTCACAAGATGTACGTATTGGTGTAGTGGAAGCTGCAGAGAGAACGGGTTCAACAATTATAATTGATGACAAATTGCCTAAAGAATTAAATGATATGGCTGCAACGTTAGCAAAAGTAAAGGCTACAAAGCCTGATGTATTGGTCGTATCCGGTCACTCTAAAGGTGCATTAACAGCAATCCGTCAAATTTCAGAAATGAAAGTGGACGTGCCAATGTTAGCCATGACACATTGTGATGCTTCCAAGTTAGCAAAACAACATGGTAAAAATTCTGAATATGCATTGTGCGCAGCACAGTGGCACAAAACTTTATCCTACAGTGACAGTTTCTTTGGAGATGGTCAACAATTCGATAAAGAATTTAATGACATGTATGGATACGCACCGCCGTATCAAGCGGCTGAATCAGCAGCTGCATTGCTAGTGTATAAAGCAGCTTTTGAAAAAGCAAATTCTTTTGATAAAGAAAAAGTGCGTGATGCTTTAGCTCAAACAGACATGCAAACATTTTATGGCAACATCAAATTTAATGATACAGGACAAAACATTGCAAAGCCAATGGTTCTTTTCCAAGTTCGATGTGAAGGTGATGAGTGTGCTAACAGAGTAGTGGCCCCAACTAAATGGGCTTCACATGAATTAGTCCATCCTATCCCATCCTGGTCTACTAGATAATTAATACTTTACATAGTACCTCCTCTTTGTAGGAGGTACTTTTTATTTATGGATTTCTTAATTTTTCAAATTCCTATTTTAATGGTTCAAGCCTCCATGGACGGCATTCTACTAGGCATTCTTTTCGCTTTAATAGCATATGGAATGGCCCTCCAGTGGGGCGTGATGAACATTATAAATATTGCGCAGGGAGAACTCGTTATATTGGGAGGATATATAGCCTATTTCATGTATATGGCTGGTATTCACCCCGCCTTTGGTGTCATTGTTTCACCTATTGTTATGTATTTTGTTGGTTGGGGACTCTACAAAACTATTATTTTTCGCGTTGTTGATAGGGATTTGTTTATTTCAATTCTTGCAACATTTGGGATCAGCATTCTAACACAGCAACTCATGAATTTTGTCTTTGGATCCGATGTCGTTGTGGCACAATCAAATTTTGGCACAACAATGTTGTTTAATTCTATGGTAACTTTGCCAAACTCAAAAATTTTTGCGGCAGTTGTAAGTGTTATTTTTGCAATACTTCTTGTTCTGTATATGCGTCGATCGAAACTAGGTCGAGCTATCCGCGCTACAGCTCAGAATGCAAGGGCCGCCAAAATCTTGGGTGTCGATACAGAAAGTGTGTACGCTGCTACGTTTGGAATTAATGCAGCATTGTGTGGTGTTGCAGGGGCATTGGTAGCCATAACCTTCACACTTCATCCCTATGTCGGTTTGCCGTATACGGTTCGCTCCTTTATGATTGTTATCATCGCTGGCCTTGGAAATTTACCCGCGGTTGCCTTATCGGGTATGGGGTTAGGTGTTTTTGAAGAGTTTTCCGATTATATTTTTGGAACAGAGTTTCGAATTGCCGCAGTATTTTTGTTGCTTGTTTTAATTTTGGTTTACCGGCGTTTCAAGTTAGCGCGCAAAAGAGAGTATCTTAAATAATGAATAATAAAATTATTTTTTACGGGTTGATTGTTGCTTTTGGTTTAGTTGCCCCTTTTTTATTTCCGGCATTTAAATTGCAGATCTCCATTATGTTGATATTGATCATTCTTTCCTTAACCTGGGACGTACAAGGCGGTCAGATGGGTTACAACACTTTTGGAAACATATTGTTTTTTGGCTTGGGCATGTATATCTGTTCTAGTTTTCAAATTGGATTATTTTTTCCTCTTGCTGAATGGACTGCAAGCGGAGGAGAAAAAACCTTTGTTCACACGCCCACTCAATTTTTTCAAGGTTTTGTGGTCGGTCTAGTTTTATCGGGCATTATTCCTGCACTCGTCGCTGCCCTTATTGGTTATGGAATCCTCGGCTTGCGTGGTCATTACTTTGCTATTTGTACTTTGGGTTTAGGCATTGCTGCCGGAGAATTAGCTGGCGGCATTGAACTTGTAGGAGCCGGACAGGGCATGACGTCACCGCCGTGGCCGAAAGGCATTGGCGATACAGAGCTTCGCTCTGAATTTTTTTATTATATTTGTTTTACTCTCATGGTGTGTACTTTCTTATTCTTACGTTGGGCGTACACGACGCGTTTTGGTCTCGTACTCAATGCAATCCGTGATAACGAGGATAAGGCAGAAGCCATGGGTATAAATACGATGCGCTACAAGATTACAGGATGGGTGGTGTCAGCATTTTTTGTTGGTATGGCAGGTGGACTGATGGGTAATATGATTGGATACATTGAACCCGTTGAGACCGCCTTTGCGGGACGTACCTTTGGCGTCTTCATGGTGTTAATGGCCATTTTGGGGGGAAAGGGAACCTTATGGGGACCGGTAATAGGCGCTATCGCCTTCCATATTTTCAAAGAGGGATTTTGGACTTTTTTCCTGGGTTGGCAATATGTGGCCTTAGGTGCCCTTATTGTTATCGTCGTGATTTTCTTTCCAGAAGGTATTATGGGATGGTTTAGAGAAAAATATCCCGAGCGATTTGGAGAAGAGATCGATGAAGAAGATCGCAAGGCAGAGGTAGAATTAAAATAATGACTTCTATTTTAGCAGTTGATCAAGTGTATAAATATTTTGGAGGAGTGAAAGCGAATGAAAATATTTCTTTAAACGTTGAACAAGGAAGTATTGTTGGGCTTATTGGACCTAATGGTTCGGGCAAAACAACGCTCTTTAATTCTATTGCAGGTACCCATCCTATTGATAAGGGGTCCATTCAATTTAGTGGAAAAGAAGTGTCCACTTTACCTGTGCCTGCTGTGGCAAAATTAGGACTACTTCGCACATTTCAACAAACTCGCATCTACGGTAAACTGAACTGTATTGACAACATGTTAATTAGTGCAAAACCTCCTAAAGATGATTTATTTTCTGTTTTTACTAAAATACCCCTTGAGTTAAATGAAAAAGCCGAGACACTTCTGGGATTTGTGGGATTATATCAAAAAAGAAAAATCAGAGCAGGGGATTTATCTTTTGGTCAACAAAAATTGTTAGAGCTCTCGATGGCACTCATGAATGAACCAAAGATGTTGTTACTTGATGAACCAACAGCAGGCATCAACCCTACATTAATTAATGGCATTATTGACCGCCTCATCAAAGTGAACAAGGATTTTGGCATCACCCTTTTAGTCATTGAGCACAACATGCGCGTTATTATGCAATTAGCACAACAAATTTTTTGTCTAGCCCACGGCCAGTTAATCGCTAACGGGACGCCCGATGAAATTAAAAATGATCAACGTGTAATTGACGCTTATTTAGGAGCTCAATAATGGCAACAGATCAATATTCTGTACTGGGAGAGGCCCCAACCGCTGAAGAACTAAAAGGGCTCGCCTCCAACGATATGCACTTAACGATTGAAGGACTCAATGCTGGATACGGTAAAATGGAAATTTTGCATGATGTCAATTTGTATGCCAGTAAAGGGCAGTCGGTTTGTTTGATTGGGCCAAATGGCGCCGGAAAGTCAACGATCCTTCATTCAATATATGGTTTTTCCAATATTTTTAGTGGCACTATTACAGTTGATGGCAAAGATATCACGAAACTCTCTTCCGCAGAAAAATTAAAATCCGTGGGAGTTGCCTATATTCTGCAAGACAATTCTGTGTTTCCCGATATGACGGTAGAAGAAAATCTTTTGATGGGCGGGTATATTAAGGACAATACGAACGAGTCATACGAGGAAGCAGAAAAGATTTTTGAAAAATATGACCGCTTAAAAAAACGTCGCAATCAACCAGCTAAAGTTTTATCAGGAGGAGAGCGACGGTTATTAGAAATATCGCGAGCACTCGTGATGAAACCATCGGTACTTTTGGTGGATGAACCTTCGATTGGATTGGAGCCACGCTATATTAAAATGGTTTTTGAGATATTAGGTGATCTTCAAAAAAATGAAAACAAAACAATTATTCTTGTGGAACAAAATGCAAAAAAAGGATTGGAGTTCGCTGATGTTGGATACGTCTTAACGTCGGGCAAGGTAGTGTTGGCGGGAAAAGGCGATGATTTGTTACATAACGATGCAGTTGGACGATTGTTTCTTGGAGGTTAGCCGTGTTTTATGAACCCAAAAAAGGTCACTCCTTACCACAGAACCCATTTAGCGCTCTTGTATTTCCTCGGCCAATAGGTTGGATCTCGAGTTTATCTAAAGAGGGCATTGCGAATTTGGCGCCCTATTCTTTTTTTAATGCCATAGCGTACGAGCCACCACAGGTGATGTTTGCGGCGACAGATTATCATTCAAACGGTGGTTTAAAAGATTCAATTGCCAATATTTTGGACACCAAGGAATTTGTTGTTAATCTTGCCACAAAAAAACTGCAACAATCTGTAGTACATAGTTCGATTGATGCACCCCACGGTGTTGATGAATTTAAATTAATGAAACTTAAAAAAAGAAAATCAACAATGGTACAACCACCCTCTGTTGCTGAGAGTCCAGTCACATTGGAATGCAAATTAATAAGAAAAATTGACCTAAAAGGTAAAAAAATTAACCAGAACATCATGATCATTGGAGAGGTAGTCGGTATTCATATTAAAGATGCATTTATCAGTAAAGGAAAGGTTAATAGTCTTGCAATGCGAGCTATTAGCCGGATGGGCTATACGGAATACAGTGAGGTGAAATCACGGTTTTTAATGGATCGGCCTAAATATTCCTAGAGACAGGTGGCAAATCAAATAATTATAGTACTTTTAGTATTTGAGCATACAATTAAGTGAATCATGAAACTAATTTTACAATTTTTTAAAAGAATAACTTTGTTCTTAAGGAATAAGTCAAATGCTTTAGAAGATAATAATACAAGCTTACCTGAATCTAAGAAAAAAAATTTGCTACAGAAAAAAAAAGAAGAGATTATGAGATCACTTCCTTTTGACAAAAGGAGTCCACAAAGCTTTGAATTACAGAGAAAATTGGCCTTAGTGGTATCGAATATTGATAAGATTGATAAACGAGATTTTCAGGATCTTGAGCATAGAAGATACGGTGATTCCAAAGAAGATGACCTTTTAACTAGTTATAGAATAGATTTTCGCAATAGAGATGATTTAGAAAATTTTAAACAAAAATACAAAGAATATCTCATTTAAAAATAGTTTTTTAGCTGTTAAGCAATTAACAGAGGGTTAATAAAGGTTAGAATCAAATATTTTTTCTTTAATTTTTTTTATAATTGACTATCGTTTGATTTATGAAATTTCCCATGAAAGAAATAATAATTTTTTTAATTTTAGCATTAGTTATTATAATTGGCTTTTCAATATTTTTTGCATGGCTTTCATTTAATTAAAAAAAATTTTTGAAAGAATTTTAAACTTTCACATAAGCTGTAATTAATGCTATTATTAACAAGGCGGCAGACGAGACAAGGTTAATTGTTTTAGGATTTGCTTGTAGCCACAAGGATATTTTTTTTGCTCCCATCCCATATATGATCAAGGTTGTAAAATCTAAAACTACATAGGTGATTGCTAGAATAATAAATTGACCAATGTAATTACCACTATAATCTATAAAGTTGGGAAAAATGGCTCCAAAAAATATTAGGGCTTTAGGGCTAAGCCCCGCTACCATGAACCCATCACGGAAAAAGGAAAGAGAATTTTTTGAAGCATCTTCTTTTGAGGAGTTAAAGTTTTTCACTCGCGCACGGTATAATTCATAGGCTAAATACAAAAGATAGGCTACTCCCAGCCATTTCATAACAATCATAATCTGCGGAAACCTAATAAGAAGAGACCCAATGACAAAGGTGACAACAATCATTTGCATTGCATTGGCGCTAATATCGCCAAGAGCAGTCCATACAGTTTTTTTCATTCCATATGTTATGGCGTATGACACAACTAACACACGAGGAGAGCCGGGAGTGATAAACAAAAATAAAATAATTTGAATAAAGAGTAAAAAATTAACAGGTAGCATTATATTTTTTTATCATATCAATTATTGTTATAGAATTCATAAATTTTCTGGAATATTTACAAATCTAAAAAATTTAAATACCTAATTCTAAATATGATTTTTCTATTTTTTTAAGTGCGATGGCATAAGTAGCTATTCTATAATTATCAAGGTTATATTTTTCCCTCATCTCTAATATTTCTTGAAAGGCTACTCGCATCGTATCCTCTAGGCCGGAAGAGATGATATCCTCTTCATTGGCTCCGTAGACTAATTGATTAATTATATTTTTGGGAAGTTTATTGGGTGAAATTTGCTCTATAGCCTTGAAAATTGCCTCTCCCCGGTGTTCTTCGTATCGTTTGTTTAAACGACCCATACGTATGTGGCTAATATTTCTAATCCATTCAAAGTAAGAAACGGTGACTCCTCCCGCGTTAGCATAAATATCAGGAATGATAACCTTTCCCTTTTTGCGTAATCGTTGATCCGCTCGGTAAGTAACAGGACCATTAGCAGCTTCACAGATTATTTTCGCTTTAATATTATCAGCATTATCCAGAGATATCACATTCTCCAATGCAGCAGGAATAAGAATATCACAATCATAAGATAGTAAATCGGCAGAGTTTTTGATGGTCTTAGTAGTGGGAAAATTTAAAATCGTATTATTTTCTAATTGGTATTTTTCCAATTCCATAATGTCAATGCCCTTGTCATTAAATATTCCTCCATCTTT
>Ga0257113_1000174_pt1 | contig 19628 bp, 16 predicted proteins | sample LP_taG_4_FD_191568 | JGI IMG/M metagenome (GOLD analysis project Ga0257113, IMG submission 191568) | Marine microbial communities from Northeast Subartic Pacific Ocean, Canada - LP_J_2015_P26_2000m | ecosystem: Environmental > Aquatic > Marine > Oceanic | place: Canada: Northeast Subartic... | reverse complement strand
GTTCCTACACCTAAACAGAATAGGAATTGGTTTAGTACCTATAAAAAGCACTTACCACGTGATGGCGAAATTGTATTCTTTGATCGTTCATGGTATTCTCGCGCTGTTATCCAGCCTACAATGGGTTACTGCTCAAAAAATCAGTACTATTATTTTATAAACAATGTTAATGATTGGGAAAAAAGATTAATTAATGATGGTTTAATATTATTCAAATTTTATTTATCAGTATCACAAGAAACACAAAAGTATAGATTTTTCTTAAGACAAAGCAGTGAACTAAAATATTGGAAGGTTACGGATAATGATTTAAAAGCAATGGAATACTGGCATCTCTACACTCGCTACAAGGAACAAATGTTTGAACAAACCTCTACGGAACATGCTCCTTGGATTTTAATTAACAGTGATAACAAAATGATCGCCCGTTTAAACACCATGCGTTACGTATTGAAAAGAGTAAATTATACAGATAAGAAAAAGGTGAAAGCTAAACGCTATTTTAAAGAACTTGAAGATTACCAGATCACAATAAAAGGCGTAAAGTTCGAAAATATGACCAAAGAACAATACGAATTTCTTTTTAAAATTAAAGCACACGAATAAAATAATTCCATATAAGTTTTATAATATAATTAATCAATTCATATGAATTCTGTTTACAATTTGTTGATTATTAAATACCGGTTCTAGTAAATAATATCTTATAACAAGTCATGGAATTCATATCTAGCATAACTGATTCAATTATATTCCATTAATTCTCAAATAATATTTTAATATCTTGGCAAACAATAGATATAACACTATTCTGAAGATTGTTGGTGTATTCTGCGCCCTCTATTTATTCTTGGTAGGGATCAAGGGTCTTTCTATTGGCATCAAATACCTTGGCGGTGACTTTGCCAAAACTGTTATATCTACTACCAGCAATTCCTTCGTAGCATTATTTATTGGTATTATTTCAACAGCAATTTTTCAAAGCTCATCTACAACTACTTCACTGATTGTTGGAATGGTAAGTGCTGGTGCATTGACATTATCAGGCGCCATCCCAATGATCATGGGTGCAAACATAGGTACCACAATAACTAATATGCTTGTATCAATAGGTCATATTAATAGAGGTAATGAATTCAAGCGTGCTTTTGCAGCCGCAACAGTACATGATTTTTTTAATGTGATTGCAGTTATAATACTATTCCCATTAGAAATGGCATTTGGGATTTTGGAAAAAAGCGCTACTGGTTTAGGAAATATGCTATTTGGAAAGGTTAGCACAGCTGAAATATTTAATAGTCCAATAAAAACAGCAATCAAATGGGGAACGAACCATTTGGAGACATTGAGTTCTGGTAACAATGTCCTGCTTATCATTTTTAGTGTTCTATTAACCTTCGCTATGCTTTTTGGTATTGTAAAGATATTAAGAAACTTAGTTTTAAATAAAGTGGAAAGCTTTTTTGATCAATATTTTTTCAGTTCAGCAATTACTGCATTTACCTTTGGTATAATTCTTACGATTCTAGTGCAGAGTTCATCTATTACAACTTCTACAATAATCCCTCTAGCCGGCGCAGGAGTCCTGACCCTTCGACAAATATATCCGTTTACATTGGGAGCAAACATTGGTACAACAGTAACAGCGTTGTTGGCATCCTTGACGCTTAATGTAACTGCAATGGTTGCAGCCTTCAGTCATCTGTTTTTTAACATTTTCGGTATTATACTCATTTATTTGAATCCACTGTTGCGAGATGTACCAATAAAACTTGCGGAGTGGATCGCTAATGTGGCGTTAAATAACAAGGCGCTACCAATTATTTATTTACTAATAATATTTTTTGGAATACCATTAATAATCATTATTCTAGGGAGTTAAACTATGTCAATATTTACAGATCTATTAAGTGTATGGCGTAAAGAGGATCTACTTTCCCAGGCGTGGGATGAATCATTACAAATGTTGGATCTATCGCATAATATGTTTAATAAAGCAGTAAAGAAATCAAAAAAGCAGGAAAACCTTTCTGTCTTGAAGCAACTGAAAAATCGTGATAAAGAAATAAATTCCTTTCATCGGGAAGTCCGTAGAAAAATTATTACACATTATTCACTTGAACAAAGCACCCATGATATAACTAGTTTAATGGTCCTAGTAAATATGATCGTAGATATTGAACGAATTGGTGACTATTCAAAAAATATTCTGGATTTGGCAATGAATTACCCAGATGCATTAAATACGAAACATCTTCATAAAGATCTATATGATATCGAAAAAGCAGTTAAAGAACGGTTTGACAATACAGTAGATGCTGTCAAAACGCAGGATATAAAAATTGCACGTGATTTATTGAAGGGATATAAAGAACATATAACTGGTGCATCCGATAGAATTGTCAATAATATAATTGCAGGAAACATCAAATTTGGAACTGGATCAGAAGCGGCCGCTATAGCTTTATATGCGCGCTATCTTAAACGTATTGGCAGCCATTTAAAAAATATAACTACTACAATCGTTAACCCCATCGATACAATTGGATATACAGTAAAAAAATAACTGAATGATTATTCGGGACTAATTGTTGTAATACCAAAAGAAAAAGTTGATCCTTTTCCTTCAAAGCTATCGACATATATGTTTGAACCATGGGCTTCAATAATGTGTTTTGAAATGGCCAATCCCAAGCCGGTTCCACCCTTTCTCCTATCCCTTGCTTTATCTGCCCGATAAAAACGTTCAAAAATTCGATTGATTGATTTTCTTGATATACCAATACCTGTGTCAATAATTGAAAATACTAATTCGTTATCACGGCGTAAAACCTTTATTCTGATATGTCCTTGATCTGTATATCTCATTGAATTGGACAATAAATTATCAATAACCTGTTCTAATCGCCCCTTATCACCATAAATGAATAATTTTTTATCAGGTACTTCTAACTGTATCTTTATGTTTTTATTACTGTTTCTCTGCTGTGCATCTTTATGTATATCATTTAACAAATTATAAATATTAAAATAATCATAATTCATTTGTAATTCACCAGTTTCAATCCTGGATATTTCCACCAGGTCGGTAACTAATTCTTCTAATCGTTGTATATTTTCCAGAGCCCTTTCAAGAAAACCGATATTTACATTTTCGTCCTTAATAGCACCTTCAAGGAGTGTTTCGATATAGCCAGATATGGATGAAATAGGCGTTTTTAACTCATGCGTAACATTCCCTAGAAATTCAGAGCGAACTTTTTCCATGCGCTTGATACGTCTAAAATCTTGATCGAGTGTCATCGCCATTTGGTTCATATTTGTTGCCAAATCATCAATTTCTATCCCACCGGTATTAATATTTATTCTTCGACTTAAATTCCCCTTACTAATATCATCAGCAGCTTGAGTAAGTTCATGGATTGGATCAGTTAACCAATTTTTTAGTAAGAACCAGGCAATAATAATAACGAGAACCATAAAGCCGATAATTAGATAATAAAACTCACGATATGTACTAGCTAGATTTTCAACAGACTTTAATGATTGTGCCAGACGCACGTATTTGAATCCATAATGATTTTGTTCCACTTTTTTAGCAAAATAGATGAATTGAATTTTTAAGGTATTACTATAGCGAGTTGAAAATCCTTCCCCAAATTCCTGAGCTGCAAGAACTTCAGGTCGCTCATTATGATTATCCATTTGTTGCAAGTCTGTAATTGGTAAAGAAGATTCCCCGATTACTGTTCCATCCGCTGCTATTAATGTTATCCTTAAACTAGATGCACCAGAGTATTCAGTAGCCAATTCTTGAAACGTGGTTTTTTCACTTGAATTGCTATAAACCAGAATTGCATTAGCATGGGATCGTAACTTGTCAAGAATCCCTTCCTGGGCTTGGCCCAAGGCCAGTGAATTGGTGTAAAGTATTGGTGTGATTATTCCTATTAGGCCAATAGAAACGATGATTGCCAGTAATCTATACTGTATCCGTCTCACTATTTGATATAGTATTTAGTTTTAAAGCTTCGGACGGAAGCGGTACCCGATACCTTTTACCGTTTCAATCCAATTTTTATACGAACCTAATTTGGATCGAATTCGGTTAATATGCACGTCAATGGTACGATCAACCACGAAAACATCTTCTTCCCATATTCCTGAAAGGAGATCGCCGCGGCTAAATATGATATTTGGTTGACTCATGAAAAAGGCCAATAATTCAAACTCTTTACGAGGCAAATGCAGTTCTTCTCCATTCAATTGAGCTATATATGTAGAAGTATTTATTTCCAATTCACCAAAAAAAATACTAGTACCCTTGGAATTAATTTGATCAATTCTGCGGAATATTGCATTGATCCTGGCAATAAGCATTTTTGGGCTGAATGGCTTTCTGACGTAGTCATCACCGCCTACTTCCAATCCCCTTACTTCATCAAATTCACGGTCCATTGCTGTGAGAAAAACAATCGGTAACGTATTCCCCTGCTCACGAATTTTACGGCATACCTCATAACCATCCTTACCTGGCATCATTATATCTAAAATAGCAAGGTCCAAATCTTTAGAAATTTTATCTAAAGCATCATTACCATCTACAGCCTCAGTGATAGCAAAGCCTTCTTTTTCCAGGTTATACCTGAGTATCTCACGAATATCAGGTTCATCATCAACTATAAGTATATTCTTCATGACCCCTGATCTATTTCATCATTGTAAATAAATTATAAATTAGTGGGTACTATTACCCCCTATATACACAGCCTGTAGAACAGGTCTCACTGACAATAATTTTTTTTAATCCAGGAAGTTCGGATTTTACCTTTTCCCAGATCCATTTAGCCAGGTTTTCGCTGGTGGGATTATTCAACCCTTTTATGTCATTTAATACCCTATGATCTAGTTGTTTAATCACTGGATCACAGATTGTCTTTATTTCAGCAAAATCCATAATCCAACCAATTTCTGGATCGACAGGACCAGTAATATGAACTTTTACATTAAAAGTATGTCCGTGCATGCGCCTGCATTTATGATCTTCCGGCAAATTGGGTAAATAGTGCGCCGAATCGAAAGAAAATTTTTTATATATCTCCATGATTAACTTAAGGAATCTGTAAATATTTATGTGTTTGCAGGCTCAGGCGCCATTCCGGATGCGTACGGCAATAGACCAAAGTTTCTTGAAGATTATTATTATACTCTGGACCATCCATGGGTTGCAGTGAAAATACATCGAAATCTAAGTCCAAAAAGTTACTTGGGTCTAACCCATCCTGAGGATAAACTATTTTTAATTCATCCCCTTTTGTTACTAATAATTCTGCTTCCTGCTTAGGGCTTACACAAATCCAATCAATGCCATCGGGCGGTATTAATGTGCCATTTGTTTCAATGGCCATCTCAACATGTTCTTTTTTGAGTGCCTCTACAAGTTTGTCATCCATTTGTAATAGTGGCTCACCTCCAGTGAAAACGACAAAAGGTGCATCTGTCCCATTCCAAAATGATAATATATGGTTAGTCAAATTTTCTGGGCTGTCAAATTTTCCACCGCCACTGCCATCTATTCCAACGAATTCTGTATCGCAAAATTGGCAAACAGCAGTTGAACGGTCTTCTTCCAGGCCACTCCATAAATTGCAACCGGCGAATCTGCAGAATACCGCCACTCGGCCCGTATAGGCACCCTCACCCTGGATGGTCAAATAGGTTTCTTTAACGCTATAAGTCACGGCTGAATTTCTGGATAATTTAATGGATCAACCATTCTCGCTTCCATAAAACCCTTCAACCGTAACTGGCAGGCATCACATCTTCCACAGGGTTTACCCTTGTTAATCGGATCATAGCAACTGTGGGTTATGGAATAGTCCACACCCAACGCCATCCCGGCTTGGATAATTTCTGACTTTTTCATCTTAATAAGGGGTGTATGAATTTGCAGTTGCTCTTTTTCTTCTATTCCAGATTTTGTTGCTAACCTGCCCATCGTTTGAAACGCCTCGATATATTCAGGGCGACAATCTGGATAACCGCTATAATCCAGGGCATTAACACCAATAAATATATTGAATGCCCTTTCCACTTCTGCTAATGCCAATGCATACGATAAAAATATTGTATTTCTGGCAGGCACATAGGTTATGGGTATTTCTGAATTCATTTCATCGAGGTCACGACCTTTTGGAACATCCAAATCATCTGTCAAGGCAGACCCACCAATGGATCCCAAATCTATATTCGTGATATGATGTGTTTTTATGTTAAAGTGTGCAACTATATCTTTTGCACAATCAATCTCAAAATCATGCCGTTGTCCATAATTGAATGTCAATACTGAAATCTCATAGCCTCGATCGATAGCAATAGCTAGAACAGTAGTAGAATCAAGGCCGCCACTAAGTAGTACAATAGCTTTACTCATAATTTATTTTAACTAATTATAGGTAAATATTGGCAATAATTATTAATCAGAAACTATAAGTTAACTGTAGTTGATAATGAGAGAAGTCTTCTAATTGTTCAAACCTGTTTTGCGGTTTATCATCCCCTTTGAAATAACTGACCGATCCATCTATAGACCAATTTTCAATCAATGAATAGGCTGCATTTACTCCAACTATTTGGCCTTTTTCCTCCAAATTTATTAACAGGTTATAACCTAATTCCAGGCTTTCATCAAAAAACGTTTCACTGCTCACAATTGACAGCGATTGTTCAGCTATCATGGCAAAGGGCGTCCCTAATCCTGGAACAAAATTATCAGTATTTATTGCTACTGGATCCATTGTTACCAAATCAACAGTCTGCCCTACTGCATTTAATACATGGTTACCAATCAATTGTGCACCAATGGTAGATGAGCTCACTGTACGGTATTCAAACTGGATTACATACTGTACATATTCTGCTTCGGTATCAAAGAATCGGAACCAGGATTCTTGAAAATCATTTTTGGTGGTGAAGTATCCTGCCTCGGCTCGTATGGTGATATTATCTATGAAAGTTACCATATTTAATCCAAATACTGATGTTGCGCGATAGCCAAATTTTGGATCTATCTTTATAATATTAAACGTATCCACTCCTAAAAGACTGAAAAAACGGTCTCTACCATCAAAGTAAGATATTCCAATATCCGTTTCCCCAAGCGTTGTCTTTAACCTTACTCCGTATTCCAATGAATTATCAATTTTTTCATATTTACTAGGTTCAATTGGTATCTGGAATGGAAAGTCTGGCTCATCAAATGGCATGCGGTTCGGTATGTGGTCTGGAATGATTACACCTTCCAGTTGCCAATCACCCCAATAAACAGTCATGGCTGCAGATAAAGACCCGACCTTTCTATCCGTACCTTGTAAAAACATGAAATAATAATCGTAGGCATTTAGATTATCTGTAGGATTATTGCCATCAACGACACCCCAGGCATGAATCTGTTTCCCAAATTTGACTTCACCCCAATTGGGAAACCAAACCGTATATGCTTCTCGTAAATCAAATACAGGATTATTTCCCCCCCAGCGATACTCTACAGCAGAATTCAACATGAAATCGAAATCACCCATTGTATAACCGAGCTTTAACTCTGCCAGACGAAAAGGAAGATCCATTCGCGATTGATCTGAAATGTGAAACATGCCGGTAGGCTTCAATGATCCTGTAATGGATAATTGACCAAACAGTATTTTGCACGTGAGGAACAAAAAAATATAACGATAACGCATATTACGTCTAAATATGCAGAAAATTAATTTCGAGGTAGACGTTTTAAATTCTTTTCCTGGAAAAGACTTTCATCTAAACCAGAATCAACTTTTATATCACCCATGGTAAGTTTTGTGGTGTGATTTTTTTGAATGTCCTCAACAAATATGTTGCTAATCACATTGTATCCAGATAATGATTCAAAAAGGAACATCTTTTTTTTCCTTAAGTTACCTCCCAAATCATATGATTCTTCTTTAATTGCAATTAGCGTTTCTTTTTCGACCCAGGTAATATGCTTTGAATATGTTGATTTTATTTCTGCATTAGGGACTACTTCTAAAACAAAACATTCTTTACCATCTACCATATCATCTTCTAATCGTTTATAATTATTTTCATCCAGGGCACGGTTGGTCATATCTTCATAACTGAGGTCCGATCCCATAAATGAATCCCCCTTTTTTGATGAAGATATCCGTCGAACTTTTTTAAACGCTGGAAGCCACATACGCATTTCATCTGCTTTGTCATCATGTTCGATTTTCAAGAATGCAACCCCCTTATCATCAGCTGGGTTCAAAAACCATAAGATCTGCTTAGAACCATTATTTATTGATTTTGATAAGATAGTAGAAGTCCTGGTTTTTCCTTTACTATTGGTCAATAGCATTGTTGTTTTGGATACAATATCCTGAGGTGCTTTTCTTTCATCGACCATCTTTGCTATAGCTATCCCATCTTGTGGATAAGTGATAGAAAAAATAATTACCAATAAAAATACTGTTCTTTTCATATTATTATTCCCCTAGCAATTTTTTCATAACCTTTTTCCGGCGTCCTGTGAGTTCCAATAAACTGGCTAGAATGGTAAGTGTACCGAATGATGTTGAGAACATGGCAAACACCATCAATCCGCCCATATGTTGCAGCGGAACGAATTCCGAGAATAGCAATGCGCCGAAAGCCATGTTTGACAATGCGTCTAAGATAATTGGATAACCTACCTCATCAATGACTCGATTACTTCGTGTTTCAATAGGTACTTTGGCGCGGGCCAAGCGACGATACTGAGAAATATAGTGAATGGCAAAATCAACACCCACACCAATGATAACGGACGATAGTAATGCAGTTACATGGTTCAAATCTATTTTCAGAATTCCCATGAAACCAAAATTCAAAATTACGGCTGCTGATAATGGTATTACAGCCAAGATACCCCAACCAAGATGTCTAAAAAATATTGCTGCAATAAAGGTAATGACAACAATTGATACACAGATACTGATTACAGATGATTTAATTACCAATTCAACCATATCGCGCAGTACTACAAGCTGACCCGTGGCAGTTATATCTTTATATTTCGTGAAGTTTTTATCCACGAACTGTTCGATATCATTTACAAAGAGTACACTACTTTTTGTAGAAACATTTTTTAGGATCGCTGTTACCAGTGCTTTCGAATATTCGTAGTCAACCAGGGCGGTAAGGTCATCGGGATCACCTGACATGGAATACATTGTGTATAAGTTGTTCACTTTAGCCCGATCATCGGGTACTGTTTCGTAGTCCGGATCATCATCCATTACAGTGCGGTGCATACGTTTAATTACATCGGCAATCGAAAACGTTATGGAAACACTAGGGTTCTTTTCAACATAATCCTGAAGTTGACTGATCTGTTGCAGCAATTCCGGGTCTTTCATATCTCCATTGATCAGAAATTCAAGATCCATAGCACCAAGCATTTTTTCATCAAGAAACTCAAGACTATCTCTGATCTTATTTCCTTTCTCAAAAAAGGAAAACATATTTACTTCAGTGGTAACCAGTTTGATGCCGTGAATCCCAACAGCCACTAGGAGCAAGCCACCAATTAAAATACTACGCGGCAACTTTATGATTTTACTGCCAAATTTATCAACAATACGTTCCAGTAAGCCTGGTTTTCTAATTGCCCTGGAGTTCAAAGGCCAATCCTTCAGCATGATTAATGATGGCAGTAGCGTGGTGGATAGTATCCATGCCCAGGAAATACCGATAGCAATGGATACGCCATAACCGGTCATGTATTCTATCGGCGCAAACACCAGCGATAGAAAAGCTGCTGCTGTGGTTAAACTGGTTAAAAAGATCGGCAGCATTAATGAATCAATACTTTGTTCAATTGCCTTGGCTTTATCGCCGGTGATTCGCAATTTTTTGAAAAATTTTGTTAAAAAATGTACACTATCTGAGTTGGCTATTGTCATTAGAATGATCGGCATTGATGTGTTCATAATAGAAAAAACAAACCGCTCCGATCCTGTCAATCCCCTGATCCAGCCCATGGACCCCATCATACCTATGAGCGAGAGAATAATTACAAAAAGTACCATAAATACCCCAGCAACGCTGCGCAGGCTGGCCAGCAGTATTATCACCATCATGACCAATCCAATCCGCACCAAGAACATGGCATCGGCGCGCACCAAATTACTTACAATACCAACCAAATAAGGGGGCCCACCAAAATGCAGGTCGTACCCACTAAGTAATTTTTCTGCAGTGGCAACTATTTTTACTACAGAAGCCTGTTCACTCGTATTGCCATTTGGTATTACTACTATATTAAAGAAATCATCATTTTGAGAAATAACTTGCTTTTTCAATTCCGGATTTCTTATCAGGTAATCTTTAATGTCCGCAATTTCTTCCAAGGATAAATCTTTCGTATTGACCAGATCATCAATTAACAGAAAGCCATCTTCATTTTCCATTCTATTCAGATTTGTGAGGCTGCGGATTTCCTCTACTTCCGAAAGTGCTTCCAGGGCTTTAGTAAAATCCCACAAATCGCTCATTGCTTTTTTTTGGAAGAGGTTTTGCCCTTCAGTCCCAAACGCTACAAAAATCAGATCTGTATTGCCAAATTCATCTTTTACTTCTTCCCAAACCACTCTTGTTTTAACTGATTTAGGGATCATTTTCATCATATCATCTTCAATGACAAAATGCTGCAGCCCAAAACCCATGATCAGCGTTATGATCAGGGCGCTAGCAAGTGTACGTTTAGGATGGTGGATGGATTGATGGACAGCCCATTTTTTAAATTTGGTATTAATCATAAGTTAAAACAGCAAAAGTTGTGAAAAATATTTGATTATCTTTAATCTAATATAGCATATTAAAAAACTATATTCGGTCCAACCAATCAATTTCTTATACCTTTAACATCTCAAATGCACTTTAATTTCCTATGTAGATGAATATCGATTTACTAGATAAACAATATTTTAATAAACCATTCATTATCTTGGCAAATGGACAATATCCTTCTCATCCTGCTGCATTAAATAAGCTGCATACCGCCGGAACCATAATTTGTACAGATGGCAGTACCAATATATTATTAGAAAATGGATTAACCCCTAATGTAATTATTGGTGATATGGATTCTACAACTGTTGGTCAAGACTCATTTAAAGGACTTTATGTTAAAATTTCTGACCAAGATAATACAGATTTGGATAAAGCATTAGAATGGTGCAAGGTGAACAGCCTTTCGCCGCTTACTGTGCTAGGCACATCTCAACTTAGGGAAGATCATACTATAGGAAATCTGATACTCTTAGCCAATTACAGTGATGAATTAGATATAAATTTTGTGACAGATTATTTTACCATCACTTGCCATCATGGCAAACGGTTATTTACTTCATTTAAACAACAGTTAGTATCACTTCTACCAGTAGAAGATATAAAGTCTATTACAACGGAAGGTCTTGAATTTCCATTAATAGACGAATTATTTCCTCTTTCAAGTAGGGGTATAAGTAACCGTGCAACTGGTCACCAGTTTATCATATCTAGTTCTGGGAAAATATGGGTATTCCGTTCCCATTCTGAATGAATATGCATTACCTGGATATTTTGGTACTTGGGGTTTACGCTACAGCTCTGGTCATTATTGGTTTTATACGATCAGGTAGCAGTAGATCCAATTCGGAAGAATATCTGCTTATGGGCCGGCGTTTGAGTCTTCCCGGATTTGTAGCCACACTAGTAACAACTTGGTATGGTGGTATTCTTGGACTTGGGGAGAATACATATTTATACGGCATCCAAACATGGTTCATCTTTGCGCTGCCTTATTACATATTTGGTCTAATTTTTGCTTTGCTTCTGGCAAAACGAATATCCATAACAAAATTCATTTCAATTCCAGATCATTTTCATCATCATTATGGCCGGAGTGCGGGAATTGTGAGTGCCATATTCATCATGGTTCTTGCAAGTCCTGCTCCTTACATACTAAGTATTGGTATTCTGCTGCAAACCTTTTTGGATATTTCACTGGGCTGGGCTCTTATTTTAGCGCTGGGTACCAGTATGGTTTACATATGGACCGGAGGATTTGGGGCAGTAATTCGTACTGATATCTTCCAGTTTATACTGATGTATGGCGGGTTTATAATTCTACTGGGCTTTGCCTGGGGTAAATTTGGTTCACCAATTTCCATAATCAGTCAACTACCTGAAACGCATATTGACCCATTTGGCGGAATGTCAGTACAATATATTTTGGTATGGTTCTTTATCGCCATGTGGACATTTGTAGATCCTGGGTTCTATCAGCGCTGCGCTGCAGCAAATTCCCCTGTTACAGCAAAGAAAGGTATCCTGATTTCTTTGGTATTCTGGTTTATTTTTGACCTATTAACGATCACTAGTGGGCTCTATGCCAAATTTGCACTGGAAATCTCATCACCATTGTTTGCATTTCCATTACTAGGAATGGAAATCCTACCACCTATTATATTTGGACTATTTATCGTTGGTATACTGGCTACCATTATGTCTACGGTCGATTCATTGGGATTTATTAGTGCTATTACCTTTGGCCGTGATATCATGTGGAGGATCCAAGTGGCAGAAGTAGGAAAAAACCCTGCTATGGATCGTACGATGACACCTATGGTTCAAAAGGGCCTATTTGTCATGGCCTTTTTGGCCCTGGCCTTGGCCGTGACAGTCCCATCAGTTGTGAGGTTATGGTATGTGACAGGGTCTATAATTGTGCCCGGCTTACTATTACCTTTCCTAATGACCTTTAGAACACATCACCGCATTCCAGTGAATATTATTCAACTGATGACCCTTCCGGTCATGATAGCAATTATCTGGTTCATTATGGGAAATTTAACTGATGGATATCCTTTTGGAATTGAGCCGTTTTACCCGGGACTGCTAACATCTTTAATCATATTTAGCTTGAGTGGATTAAATGGCTCTAGAGAGCTAACGAAAACTTCTGGTTAAACTTGAACACTGGGAAACGAAAATTGAAGGCGTTCCTTACAGACAAGGTTACCTTAGTATTAATGATAAAAGTGTTGCATCCTGGGCCGAATAACTTTATTTCAATTACCAAAATAAAAAAGCCGGCTTAATGCTGGCTTTTTTTATAGGCATTTCTATTGATATTAACTCAAGAAAAGCCTATTCCATATCGCTTGAATATTCCCCTTTAGTAGCCAAGCCATTGAAAATTGCTCTTTTCATCAGCGCTTCCTGGGCAGCATGTATATTTTCAGCTTTTCCGGACCAGGCCTTTAAGGCAGGCGTCTGTAGGGCGCGGCCGTATGAAAAAGTAAGATTCCAGGGTGTGCCATCGATCTGATTCATAGCATTAAGATGGGCTGTGGCCAATTCATCACTCTGCCCCCCAGAAAGAAACGCAATCCCTGGTACAGCTGCGGGAACCGTATTAAAAAAACAGTCTACTGTCATTTCCGCTACCTCCTTGACGGAAGCCTGCTCAGAGCAATCATAACCCGATAATACCATATTTGGTTTTAATACCATACCTTCCAGTTCCACCCCCTGCGCTACCAATTCATAAAAAACAGTATACAGTGTTTCTGTAGTAAGTTGATAACTTTCTTCAATTGTATGATCACCATTCATTAAAATTTCCGGTTCAACAATTGGTACCAGCCCCTGCTCCTGGCATAATGCAGCGTAGCGCGCCAGAGCGTGGGCATTGGCTGAAATACAATAAGCAGTAGGAATATCCTCTCCAATGGTAATAACCGCACGCCATTTGGAAAAACGAGCTCCAAGCTCATAATATTCTTTCAAACGATCCCGGAGACCATCAAGTCCTTCGGTAATTTTTTCGTCATCAGAATTAGCAAGTTGTTTCGCACCCTTATCTACTTTAATGCCAGGGATAATTCCCAAAGCTGATAAATGTTCCGGAAAAGGTATCGATCCATTTACAGTAGATTGGCGAATTGTTTCATCAAAGAGAATCACTCCACTTATGTGATTTTCAATACCATCTGCTGTAAAAAGCATATCACGGTAAGCGTTACGGTTCTCTTCCGTACTTTCCACATTTATACTTCCAAACCGCTTTGTACATGTTGGTGTGCTTTCATCGGCTGCTAGAATTCCTTTCCCTTTTGCTACCATTGCCTGTGCTATATCCTGAATATCATTCATTTGTTGACCTTTTTAGTTATTAATTAATTTCCTTTAACATATCCTGGAACCAGTTCTGATCAGTATTAAATGGCTTTCCACCTTTAATTCTATCAAAATTAATTAGACTTAATTCATCATTGTTATCTTCGTCAAGCCCGACCACACCGTTTTTCCTTAAAAGACCGCATTCTGCCGCTAGAGTTGCAGACCTTTTAATCAAGCTCAAATCCCTTGGATTAGCAGCAGCTGATCTAGCAAAGTATCCGCTCTTCTGAACAAGAACTTTCTGTGCTTTCAGTCTATTAGAAAACTGTTTTGCATACCATAATCCTGGATTAATCTCATCCAGTCTTACATGGCCAAAAGCATCCCGCGGAACTTCTTCGTCTTTTGCTTCCAGCTCATTAACAATTGTTTCAATCCCAGCCCCTTCACTAAGAAAAATATTCACACCATCTTTTTCGTCCATTTTTCGTTTTAACCTTTCCGATTCTGCTTCTAGGTCAATTGGCAATTCAGGAATATATACTGCATCTACATCCCAACGATCCATTGAAATAAGGAATTCAGGGTAAAATTCACGGTCCTGCAATCGTTTACGATAATCACGAGCTGTTGCAGCAGTAAGCCAACCACAATGGCGCCCCATTACTTCATGAATAATCAATTGCCTAGCGCTGGTAGTATTTTCATTGGCAATATTTTCAAAAAACAGCGCGCCCTGTTCAGCAGCTGTGGCTGCGCCCAGCGATTGCGCGATCGGTACAATATCATTATCAACTGTCTTTGGCAACCCCACTACTGTTAAATCATAATTATTTTCAGATAAATACTTTGCTAATTGGGCAGCCATGGTATTTGTGTCATCACCACCAATTGTGTGCAAAATATTAACGTGGTCTTTTTGTAACTGTTTTGCGGCAATTGCTAACGGCAAGTCCCCTCTAGTAACCAATCCTCTTTGAATGCAATCTTCAGTATTGGTAAGCTTTACTCGGCTGTTGCCTAGCGGGCTACCACCATATTTATAAAGAATATTGGCCCCGCTTCTCGCATTAGCTGGAAATTCAATGAACCTACCTTTTAATAAGCCTTGGTAGCCATTTAAATAACCAATTAATTCAGCATCGGGTACAGTTTCAGCATAGCATTCAATAAGTGCTCCAATTGAAGCTGACAAACATGGTGCTATACCACCGGCAGTTAAAAATGCAATCTTCAATATTTATTACTCAATAATAAAGGGGTCGAAATATATTAAAGTTTTCTGACACTTTTTATTGCATTAATCGTTCTGTATTGATCTTTTTCCTTAAATTTCAAACGCGGTTATTTATAGATAATAAAACTGTGAAAATAATGTCAGATTTCTTTTGGTTTCCCACCTCATCCATAGCGCGGCTTCGAAACCATTATTTAAATGCTTAATGGAAAATTTCGACAACAGGATTCAGCCGGCGACGAAGGGGTTTTGACAGTTGGATCAGTCCATAATACCGTAAAAATGTTATTGCTGATCTTTTTTTCGAACAATAATTATAAAATGTATATTAAAGACACAATCGTGGAGATTAAAACATGAAAGTAGCATTGTTTGGTGGTACTGGTTTTGTAGGTACATATATCACGGAAGAATTATTGAATAATAATCACGATCCTGTTCTACTGGTTCGCCCTGGATCGGAAAATAAAGTTTACTTACCTGATAAGTGCCATGTTAATGTTGGATATATAACGGATTTCGAATCAATTGAGCAGACAATTAATAATACTGACGCAGTGATATATAATATTGGGATCATAAGACAATTTCCAAAAAAAGGTATCACTTTTGAAGCAATGCACTTTGAAGGTGCACTGCACTGTATGGAAGCAGCTGAAAGATTAGGCGTGAAACGTTTTATTCTTATGAGTGCCAATGGTGTTAAATACAATGGGACATTATACCAATCGACCAAATTTTTAGCAGAACAATACCTAAAAAATACAGAACTGGAATGGACGATATTTCGTCCATCTTTAATATTTGGTGACCCGAAAGGAAAACAGGAATTCTGTTCGAAGCTACGAGATGATATGCTAAGCCTTCCCTTGCCTGCTCCACTATTTTTTGAAGGTTTTATTCCCTGGACTGCAGGTCAATTTGCAATGTCACCAATTCATATTAAGGATGTAGCCGTGTTCTTTGTTAAAGCATTAAACATCGGAAAAACAATTGGTGAAATCTATGAGCTTGGCGGACCGAAATCATATACTTGGATGGAATTGATTGATCTAATATCTGCAGCTTCTGGAAAAAAGAAATGGAAAATTCCTGCACCTGTAACGCCAATTAAGCTAGCCGCAAGTATATTTGAGCGTTTTCCTTTTTTCCCAATTACAAAAGATCAGTTGACTATGCTTTTAGAAGGCAATACCTGTGATTCAACCAGTTCATTCAAAATTTTTGAAGTTGATCCCATTAGTTTTTCTACCGAAAATCTAGAGTATTTGGCACCCAAATAATTTTCAAAAACTACTCAAATTATAGTAATTCATTTATAAAAAGATGTATAACCCCAATAAAAAATTAATTAAGTCAACCATGTTAATTATTATTGCTGGTTGGAACTTATATGCGCAAGGAGGGACGCTGTCAGGTTTCATTACTGATCAAAAAACAGGCGAAGCACTTATTGGCGCTAATGTGTTTATCGTTGAAACGGGGAATGGTATGTCAACCGACAATAATGGGTATTATGTTTTACAAAATATAAGTTCCGGAAGCAATACTCTTATGGTTTCATACATAGGGTATGCCACACTGCAAAAAGAAATAACTTTTGGAGCAGATGAATCTATTAAAATGAATTTGGAACTCGGGATTGAAGCTGTAGCAATAACTGAAGTGGATGTGTCGGCAGAGAAAATACAGCGAAAAAATAATATCCAACCTAGTCGTGTAAATTTATCGCCGCGCATTATCAAGGCAGTACCTGCCCTTGCAGAACCAGATATTTTTCGTACTATTCAAGCGCTACCTGGTGTGCTAACCAGCAATGAAGCAAGTACAGGTCTAGTTATCCGTGGGGGAAATACCGATCAAAATTTAATTCTCTTGGATGGTATTACAGTATACAACCCAACTCATTTTGGCGGAATTTTTTCCAATTTCCTTGTTGATGCGGTTAAGGAAGCGGAATTAATCAAAGGCGGATTTAATGCAGAATACGGGGGCAGACTTTCAGCTGTCCTCAATGTTCTTAGTCGAGAAGGGAACCGTAATTATTTTCAAGGAAAAACAAGCATATCATTACTATCTGCCCAAACCACCCTGGAAGGGCCTTTTTATAATGGCGCCTGGCTTTTATCAGCGCGTAGAACGTATTTTGATTATTTATTACCGAAAATATTACCTGCTGAAACAGCTGAAAAGATACCGCCTTACTATTTTTACGACCTGCAAGGTCATGTGTTTTCTGATCTAAACGAAAAGGATCGCATTTCGGTCAGCATCTATCGTGGCATTGATGATCTGATTTTTGATAACCTGGGCCTTACAGCTGATTGGGGAAACAATACATATAGCCTTTCTTTTCGCAGAGTATTTAATGAAAAACTGGTCGGTAATTTCTTAATAGCCTCTAGTGAATTTTTCACAAATTTTAATTTAGGTGGGGATGATGGATTAAATAGTGAAAATAAAATACTGGACCAAACCTTATCTGCTAACTTGACATTTTTCCAATCTTCGGATTTAGAGTGGAGAACCGGTGCGCAAATCAAGCAACTTGATTTCAAGTACCTCAACACGTTCTTGGAAGATACCTCTTTTTATATAGGTGAAAATCCTATAGAAGCAGGATTCTATACAAAATTGAAATGGAAGGGATTTTCCCGTTTCATAATTGAACCTGGTGTACGGTATAACTACTACAGTGTCTATTCCAGTACCCCATATATCGATCTGCGATTAGGTGCTAAATATCTACTGACTGATGATCGCTACATTAATATTGCACTTGGTAATTACCATCAATTCATTCAAACCGTTCAGGATGATTATAATCCAACTATTCTAGATAGTTGGCTTGCAGTTGATAATTCTATAGATCCTGCAGAAGCACAACAGGCCGTTATTGGTTATGAAGAGTACATTCGCGACATTTACAAGATTCAGATTGAAGCATATTACAAAACCATTCAAAATATGCTCACCTTCGAAGATTTTCGCTCATCCACAGATGCAGAGGTATCGGATGAGAAAATCAGTGACACTTTTACACCATCTGATGGATATGCATATGGTCTAGAACTATTTTTTCAGAAAACTATCGGAAATCTAACAGGTTGGATTGCTTATACTAATTCGGTCTCCCGAAAAATAATGAGTAGTCAGTTAACCGCTAAAGAAAAAGAATATTACACCAATTGGGACAGATCACATGTAATTAATATTTTGGGTAATTATATCCTAAATCCAAAATGGGAATTAAACTGGAAATGGACTTGGCAATCTGGCCAGGCTTTTACACCAATTCTAGGATATTACGTAGAAAAACTCCCCGGTGACCCTGGATCTACATTCAGCACCATTCCCGGTGCGCGAAATAGCGGTCGTTATCCTGTATATGACCGCCTGGATATTGGCCTTGTCAGACATGGAAAGTTCTTTGGGCGTGATATGGATTTATTTTTTCAAATCATAAATACATACAACAAGAAAAACATATTCACCTACATTTACAAATTAGGAAGTATCAGTAATGGAAAAGACGATGATGGTGATTGGGTCGAAAAAGAACATGATGCTAATGGAAACGGACAACCAGATGTGGGGGAAATCAATGTTGATGAAGAAGACGAGGGTCGCATACAGGAAGACCCATTGAGTCTATTTCCCATTATTCCAAGTGTGGGTTTCACCATATATTTTTAGCCATGAAGAATATACTCTTTATAATTTCATTCCTGATCCTGTCATGCACAATCAATGATGACCAAGTTGAATATGAAGAGCAACTTGTACTATGGGCTAATCTGCGGGCAAACTTCCCTTTGATTGATACTGTATTCGTGGCTCGTTCAGCAAACCTGAATGAAAACGTTAGTTCAAAACAATTATGGATCGATGAAGCACAAGTCCATATCATTGGTGATACTATTAATTTACTGCTAAATCCAGTATTGAATTCACCAGGCAGGTATTTCACCAATTCAAACTATATTTTTCAGGGTGGTGGGACCTACGAAGTACGTGCAATCCTTGGAACAGATACAATATCGGGAATAACTGTTATACCAGACAAAATGGAAATTAGCCCCGCGTCAGAATCAATTTACGCGTGTAAAGGTATTACATTTAATGTTCCGGAGATAAACATCAACAATTACGATCCTACTATGTGGCCACCTATTATTGGGTATGTTGATACATTAACCTTAAAACAAGG
>Ga0257113_1000172_pt1 | contig 19685 bp, 19 predicted proteins | sample LP_taG_4_FD_191568 | JGI IMG/M metagenome (GOLD analysis project Ga0257113, IMG submission 191568) | Marine microbial communities from Northeast Subartic Pacific Ocean, Canada - LP_J_2015_P26_2000m | ecosystem: Environmental > Aquatic > Marine > Oceanic | place: Canada: Northeast Subartic... | reverse complement strand
TTCAGCATAATACTTTATTACTAAAATAAACCAAAGTCACTCAGTTATGGCTTGAATTACAAGTCAAATAAGTCTGTTTATTATGGCGGAGAGGGAGGGATTCGAACCCTCGAAGGGTATTAGCCCTTACACGCTTTCCAAGCGAGCGCATTCGACCGCTCTGCCACCTCTCCTTTTAGTTCTGGTCTAAATTCAAATAAGCTATTCTATCCGAGCGAAAAGATCCTATCCAAATTTTATCTTTAACAGGTAAAGCTACTGTAGGTAATCCAAAGACAGTTTTTCTAAAAGAGAATCTTTGCTTTTCTTCTAGGGTTACAGGATCCAATTCATATACAGAAAAAGGTAAAGCACAGACGGTATATTCAATACACTTGATAGTATCTAAAATTTCATGATCCAAAGTAGTAACCCAAAGTGATTCTTCGGTTAGTATTAAATTGTCTGGTGCATTGAGATAAGTATCAGCTACTGATGTTTTATTGTTTAGATCTAGAATACGAACTTTATCTCCAAGATTATCATTTATATACAATAAATTATTATTTTCGTCATAAGCTAGTCCGTTAGGCATTGATCCTTCACTTTCTACCACCTTAGAAAATCCTTGCTTATTATTCCATTGCAGAACATAGCCCGTTTTTTTCTTAAATAAAGCGGCTAAAAGAAAAGAGCTGATTGAAGAATCACGATCGTACATATGAGAAACAAAAAGACTACCATCTGATTTAAGACTTACATCATTTAGATAGTTTTCAACAGGAGCTCTAACACAACCCCTCCAAATTAAATGCCAACTTGTTTCTGACTTTATAAGTTCATACATCTCTATAGATTCATACTCAATATGGTTTACAACTGCTAGTTGGTAAAGACCATCATTCCTAGTGATCAAATCTATCCCATGAGGACCAAGCAAATCATTGTTCTTTCTAGAACATAAACCATCGCCCCAAGTATTATTTGAATAAGACATATCTAAGGGTTCTATTTCTTCTGTTTTCAAATTCAATAAAGATAACTTCCCTGGGATCATTTCCTCTAATGGTTCAATCCCCCCAAACTCAGAAACAATCAAAAAATCGTTATCTGGAGTAACCGCAAGATCTTCAGGATTTTTTACTAGACAAATAACTTGAATTTCTTGATCTGATTTGCATCCTTCTGTTGAGATCACTGGCCCTATGTAAGATCTAACAATTAGAAGTAAGCCTAACGAAAAAAAACAAATGGAGAAGATTAGGCGGCCCTTTCGAGCGAATTCAGTAATACCATTCCAAATCCTGATGGTGAACACAGTGGATACAAGCTGGAATAAAGCGAATGATAAAACAATAAAAACAACTAATCGCCAAAGCTCTTCATGCCAGTACTCTTGCAAAGTGACACTTACTAAGCAGGCCAGGCAAAACAAACTAGCCAAAACTTTAGTTAAAGTTGATTGCCCTACTTGGGTTCTCATTCTAAGACCCTTGGAAACTTGATTGGAACTCAGAAAAAAAAGACCTGAAAGTAAAAAAATGATTCCTATAGATATACTTAAGGTCACTGCTTAGCCTCCCTTAAAATTTCTTTATTAAATTTTTCCAGTGTAGACCTAACTGGATTTAATTCTATTCCACCCCTTCTTAAAAAATTTGCCCTAACGGTTAATTCATTAGGTGCACAAAACTTTTTCAAATCTGAAAATATTTTCTCAACACATTCTTCATGAAACGCCTGAGAATTCCTAAAAGATAAGAGATAGCTAAATAACTTTTGATAATTTATTCGCTTACCAGAATAAGTGACTCTAATAGTTGCCCAGTCTGGCTGACCCGTGACGGGGCATAAACTTCTGAAGACGCTGCAAGAAAGCTCTTCACTTGCTTCATCTGCACTAACCCAAGGTCTATCTTCTTCAACTCCCTCTTCCGAGTTTATCTCTACTAAATCTATTGACTTACTTTCCTTAACAAAATCTTTTGGTGTATTTTTAATCTCAATCTCTACTTCACTGGAAACGCACTGCTTTAAATCATGTTTTATTAAAGCCAATAGATCACCGAGGCTGTTAAATTTCTTATTATTTAGAGAGTTTAAATATAGTTTTAACGATTTTGACTCTATAAAATTTTTTGAGCTGCTTTCATAAGAAGCGTACAAAACTGCATTTTTTGGAATCCCGTCCAAGTTTAACCAAGAAAGTTCATAGGCTGTCCAAGAATCTAAACCATAAAAAGAATTAGGTTCCAAAGTTACTCCTGATCGGTTTCTTGATTCTTCTCTACTAATTCCAACCAATAAAGAAGGGTCATACTTTTCAGGGTATGTTATTTTTTTTCCTAGCGGTAATTTATCTAGATCCAAAGTTAAGTCCTTATGCCCTTCCCTCTGTTTAATAACCATAATGCTAGGAAAAAGAAAACTACGATGAAGCAAACAATCATTAAAAGAGCGAAATTTACTGACATATTCATTAAAGGAAGATCAGAGGATCCTAATACAGCATGTCGTAAAGTGTTAACCATATATAAGATTGGATTACCTAGGGAAACGGTACGCCAAAATTCAGGTAAAAGATCTATGGAATAAAAAATTCCACCCAAGTAACTCAAAGGGGTCAGTATAAAAGTAGGCACAATTGAGACATCATCGAAAGATTCAGCAAATAAAGCATTTATAAAACCACCTATAGAAAAAAGCATAGAAGTTAAGAGAATAACTAGAGCAGCTAAAGGCCAATTTTGGACATTCAAGTCTGCAAAGGGCAGTGAAACTATAATAACTAAGACTGAAACCATGACTCCTCTTGCCATTCCACCAAAAATCCACCCTCCCAAGATGATGTAATTTGGTACAGGAGTAACCAATAACTCTTCGATACTTCTTTGAAATTTAACATTAAAAAAAGAAGATAGAACATTAGAGTAAGCATTGTTAATCACTGACATCATAACCATCCCTGGAACCATCCATTGCAAGAAGCTAAAACCTCCCATTTCTCCTATTCTTGACCCAATGATTACCCCTATGGTCACAAAATAGAGCGCAATCATAATTGCAGGGGAAACTAAGGTTTGTAACCAAATTCTTGTAAATCTATTAACCTCTTTTCTGATAATGGTCAGAAATGCATTAAATATCTCTGCTGCACTCATTCTATTTCCCCGAGCTGGATATCAAGTAGAGATGATTTATCAGGATCAGAATCCACTAAACTTAAGAACAGTTCCTCCAGTCTTCCAGTTTCATTTCTCATGCTGAGAACTTTTATTCCTTGTTCAGATAAAGTTTTGAACACCTCATTGAGTTGCTGACCCTTTTTTACGGTAACCACCAAAGTCTTAGAATCTTTGAGATGAAATTCAAAATCCTCATCAATCGGAACAGCTTCAATAGCAATATCTAGATCCATAGCAAAAGTTTCTTTTTCTAACCTCGCTAGAAGACTTTTCATGCTGGTATTTTCAATAATGTCACCCTTATCAATAATGGCAATATTTCTACACAGCCTTTCTGCTTCTTCAAGATAATGTGTGGTTAAGATTATAGTTGTGCCTAGTTCATGATTAATCTCTTGCAAGAAACCCCATAGAGAGCGTCTTAATTCTATATCCACTCCAGCAGTAGGTTCATCAAGTATCAGTAATTTAGGCCTATTAACCAAAGCCTTAGCAACCATCACTCTTCTTTTCATTCCTCCTGAAAGAGATCTAGCTTGTTCATTTCTTCTGTCCCAGATATCTAAACGTTTCATAAAGAATTCAGTATTTTGTTTAGCTTGTTTATAACTAAGACCATGGTAGCCAGCTTGATTTTTAATGATCTGACCTACTTTTTCAAACTGGTTAAAGTTAATCTCTTGTCCTACTACGCCTAGTTGTTTTTTTGCTAGAGAATGCTCTTGGTCTATATCTATTCCCAAGACCTTTACTTGTCCAGAAGTCTTATTTACCAAGGAACTGATTATTCCAATGGTTGTAGTTTTACCTGCTCCATTTGGTCCTAACAATGCAAAAAAGTCCCCTTCTTCAACATTTAGGTCAATGCCTTTAAGAGCTTCAAGCTTACCTTCATAAGTTTTTTTAAGATTTTTTATGGTTAAGGCTTCCATAGGTCTTAATGATAAATCAAGGAATAAGAACTAGCTAAAAACTAGCTATTTACTAAGAAAGGCCATGCTGTCTTCAAGACCTCTAATAGTCAAAGGAAACATATTGTCTTCTACTAAAGAGCGTGTCAATTCAACAGATGCGCTGTATTCCCAATGATCTGAAGGAACTGGATTTAGCCAAATTACCTTATCGTAAACATCCACCATGCGCTTCATCCATAAACCCCCTGCTTCTTCATTCCAATGTTCAATGCTTCCACCGGGATTAGTAATCTCATAAGGAGCCATAGTAGCGTCACCAACGAAAATGATCCTGTAATCAGCCGAGTATTTATTGAGCACATCTTCAGTCATAACTCTTTCATTCTGTCTTCTTCGATTATCTTTCCAAATAGACTCGTATAAGAAGTTATGAAAATAGAAATATTCAAGATTTTTAAACTCTGTTTTGCAGGCTGAAAACAATTCTTCGCATATTTTTATATGTGGATCCATTGATCCTCCAACATCAAAAAAGGCTAGAACTTTTACTGCATTCCTTTTTTCAGGTTGGTATTTAATATCTAACATACCGGCTTTTTTGGCTGTAGAGCTTATGGTTCCATCTAAATCAAATTCTTCTTCTGCACTATCACGGATTAATTTTCTTAATCTTCTGAGAGCAACTTTTATATTTCTGGTCCCCAACTCAACATTATCATCTAGATTCCTAAAATCTCTTGCTTCCCAAACTTTGACAGCCTTTCCTTTTTTTCCCTCACCGCCAACCCTGATACCTTCAGGATGGTCTCCTTCATTACCAAATGGAGAGGTTCCTTCTGTTCCAACCCACTTATTTCCGCCTTCATGCCTGTCTTCCTGTTCTTGCATACGTTTTTTAAACTCTTCAAGAAGTTTTTCTAGGCCTCCAAGAGATTTAATTTTCTCAAGTTCTTCTTCGGTAAGATACTTTTCAAATTCGGCTTTGAGCCAGTCTTCTGGAATCAACATTTCTAAAATGTCGTCGATACTTTCTATACCTTTAAAATAGATATCAAAGGCACGATCAAATTTATCGTAGTGCTTCTCATCTTTAACCAGAGTAGCCCTGCTTAAGTAATAAAAGTCTTGCATATCAGCGAAAGCAAGTTTCTTATCTACTGCACCAATTAAATCCAGAAGTTCTCTTAAGCTACAGGGTACTCCAGTAGATTTGAGTGTATTGAAAAGAGAAATGAACATTCTTACTGAGGGTTATTAGCTGCTTCTCTTCTAGCCATGAATGCAAGTCTTTCTAGAAGTTGGACATCTTGTTCATTTTTTATTAATGCTCCGTACAGAGGCGGGATGGCTTTTGTAGGATCTCTGTCTTTAAGAATTTCATCGGGTATATCATCTGCCATTAGTAGCTTAAGCCAATCAATTAATTCTGAAGTTGACGGTTTTTTCCTAAGTCCAGGTACCTTTCTAACATCAAAGAATATATCCAAAGCATCTTTTACTAATTTTTTCTTAATTTTAGGGTGATGTACTGCAATTATCTGTTGCATGGTCTCTCTATCGGGAAAATTAATATAGTGAAAGAAACATCTTCTTAAGAAAGCATCAGGAAGCTCTTTTTCATTATTACTAGTAATAATCACGACGGGCCTGTTAATTGCTTTAATGGTTTCTTTAGTCTCGTAGACATAAAATTCCATTCTGTCCAATTCTTGGAGTAAATCATTAGGGAATTCAATATCTGCTTTATCAATTTCATCAACTAACAAAACAACCTTCTCTTCAGCAGAAAAAGCTTCCCAAATCTTACCCTTATCAATGTAGTTAGAGATGTCTTTAACCCGCTCATCTCCTAATTGAGAATCTCTAAGTCGTGTAACTGCGTCGTATTCATAAAGACCTTGTTTTGCCTTTGTGGTTGACTTTATATGCCACTCGATCAGAGGCATCCCTAAAGATTGTGCTACCTCTTCCGCCAGCATAGTCTTTCCTGTTCCGGGTTCTCCTTTAATTAAAAGGGGCCTCTCTAGAGCTACGGATGCATTCACAGCCATGCTCAAATCTTCCGTTGAAATGTAAGTATCTGTCCCTGTAAACTTCATAAATTATCCTGTTATTAAAAATTTGTAGAACTTTATCATAGCCTAACTTGTGCTTGCTAATGGATTTTAAGGTTTTGGTATTCTAAGTTTAGCCATTTGCCTAGCCTGTCCAATTAAATTTCCTTCTGCATCCCAAATTTCATCATCTTCTTCTAAAAAACCGGAAGTTATAAAATCTGTTTTTCCTCTCATCTTTAATGGACCTGGACAAGGTAACTGCTTTAAATGAACGGTCAATTCTAAAGAGGGAACCCAACCCCTCGAACCTAATCGGTTAAAAATTGGTGGAGACATAGTATCCAGAAAAAAAATTACGCTAAACAAATCTATAGCCTCACCTCCAGGCCAAGCATAATAAGCATCTAATGAAGCCCTTGCTCTAGGTCTTTCTTCGTTCCACCAATCGGAGTAAGGTGCAAATTTTCTTTCTATCTGTTTTTCCAATACAGGGGTAAATCCTTCCTTGTAAGGCATATCCACGCAGTCTTCAATGGGCGGGAAATCAGGAGCTTCTACTTCTCTCAAAGTGTCTCCTTTAGCTTTAGAGAAGTCAGTAAAACAAGAGGTAAACCTTATCCTCTCTTCACCACCTTGTATAAATTTAAGCAAAGCTGTAGATACACTTCTCCCCATATTGAGTTTTTCTATCTGCAGCAAAGCCTTACCAGGCTCAACTCTAGATAGGTAATGGCCAGTAATCGAAAGCGGATCTTTATGCTCTAGAGATTCTGATAAAGCTCTAGCCGCAGTGGCCATTGAATAACCCCCATTGGCCACACCGCCAATATTCCAGTCATCAGTTAACTTAGCTTCCCAAGTATTTTCGTCGACCTTGTTAACAGCGGTATCACGAAGGAACTTCGGATATCCTATTTCTTGAGTCATAGAATTGTTTTATTAAGCGTTTTCCTTCTTCATAAGATAAACACAAAGAACCAATACAGCGGTCATTATTATTTCAAAGACAATTGCCTGAGTTAAAGGAACTGAACCATGGGCAACTACAGCCAAACTTCTAAATACTGCAGCTGAACCCAATAATGAAATAGATGCGTAAAGCCAAGCATGTTCAGATCTATAAGCTCCAATGCAGGCAAACACCCCTGCTGTAAAAAAGAAAGAAGTGAAATCCCCAATTTGAGTATTTCCCCCCATTCCTTCCAATAAAGGCATGGCCAATCCCGCTGCAGCATTAGCAGGATTCACTAACCACCCTACGCATGTATAAAGCAGAAAAAGCCCAATAATTCCTGACAATATTCTTGCTATCATATTTAACTCCTATTTTTTATTAAAAATCAGTTGTTAGGCACTACCCTAATTAATTTTCCTTTCGGACTATCAGTTGCCAAAACTAAGCTCCCATCTGGTGCACTAACTACATTTCTTATTCTTCCTAAAGTAGTAAAAAGGGTCTCCTCATCAACAGCTTTATTCCCGTCTATAGAAACTCTTCTAACGTCGCCGGGTACTAGGGCTGAGATGAATAGGTTTCCTTTCCATGCTGGAAATAAATCACCATCGTAAAAAGTCATCCCAGAAGGTGCTATTGATGGAACCCAATATTTAATTGGCTGTTCCATACCTTCTTTTTCTTTAAAAGGTGAAATAAGCGCTCCACTATAATCAATACCATAAGTGATAGCTGGCCAACCATAATTTTTTCCTTTCTCAACAATATTTAACTCGTCTCCCCCTCTAGGCCCATGTTCATGCTCGTAGACCACAGACCCATCTGAATTAATGACTATGCCCTGTAAATTCCTATGACCATATGACCAGATCTCTGGTTTGGCTCCTGGAGTTGATACAAAAGGATTATCAGCAGGAATTGAACCATCGTCGTTTACCCTAATCACTTTTCCAAAGTGATTATCAAGTTTCTGGGCATCTTCTCTATAACTAAATCCATCACCTGAAGTTATCAAAAGTGTTCCATCTTTTAAAAAGACCATTTTGGCTCCATAATGATTTGCCGTCTTTCTTGAAGGACTTGCTCTAAATATAGTCTCCACATTTGTTAATGATTGTCCTTCTAACTTTCCTCTAACTACCCTCAATGTATTCATCCTTTTATTATCGGCATCGGTTTCTGAAAATGAGAGGTAAAGATATTTATTATTTACAAAATTCGGGTGCAAGACTATTCCCTCTAATCCACCCTGACCTTTAAACAAACTATCGGGAACTCCGGTTATTGGATCTTCCAATAACTTACCATCTTTTATTATCCTCAACTGCCCAGTTTTCTCAGTAACCAGAATCTCATCATTAGAGAGAAAAGCTATTCCCCAAGGAAAGCTCAGCCCTTCAGCAATAGTTTCAAATTTGTACGTTTTCTCATGATGGTTTGCATAAAGGCTAAAACATAAAAAACTGGCAATTGCTAGTAAACTTATTTTTAAAAATGGTTTTTTCATACCTCTCCCTTACTTAATCTAGATCCGAAAAAATGACCTCCTAGGTATCCACAGAAAATTAAAATAATCTTACCTATCAGTGTTCTGGCCCCAGCTAGCATATCTACCCCAAAAAATAAGAGAGGCATCAAATAAAATATGAATGCCAGTGCAACTGCCCCTGCTATCCCGTAGGCATATTTTTTTTGGGTTTTAATCCACCGAAGTACGATCCAGGTAACACCGAAGCTGATCAGAAGGCCTATAGAGATTATAACTGGTAGAACCGGTAAAGGGGGTAAGGGTGGTGGAGCTGAAGTTAACGTCATAAGTATAAAATCATGATAAATGCTAGAAATAAGAACAGTAAAAGTTACAGGCATGTCTATGCTTGAAAGCCAGAATAGATTAGATATAGTTGTCTGAGCTCCAACTAAGAAAGACACAAGTAGTATTGTAAGAAAAAGAAAACCAACTTTTGTTACTGTATTGATCATGACTGTTTCTCAATATACATTTTTACTTTAAACAATAAAATCTGTTTTTTAATCTCTGGAAGCATTGGCTACATCTGCAAGCTTCATTCCTTCAATCATTTCTTTATTGACTCTTTCTCTTTCTTCCATTCTTTTGAGCTCTTTTTCTTCAACTCCCAACTCACTAAGCACCTCTCTATTGTGCTGACCCAATATAGGTGCATGTGATTTTGGAAAATCGTTTTGATTGAAGAAATTAAAAGGAGGTTTTGGCATTCTCATTTTTCCTGCAAGCGGATGTTCAACTTCAACTAAAGACCCTTGCTCTATAACTTGGGGATCTTTATGAATCTCATCTAGTTGGTTAATTGAAGCCACCGGTATACCCATTTTGTCTAATTCTTCACAAAGAACATCAGCTTCTTTATCTTCTAAGTACTTTTCTATTTCTGGAATTAGAGTTTCTTTATTTAAAACTCTTTGTTCGAATGTTGCATATTTCTCTTCTTCATAGAGCTTGCAGCCTATGACTTCACAGAATCTTTGAAAATCACTATCTGCAACAACTATTACACTAATAGGCTTATCTTTTGCTTTGAACAACGGAAAAGATTCAAATAAGTCTGGTTTGTAGTCAATTCCTTCTCCTAGTAAAGTTTTAGACCACATCACATCAGGCCATATGTAATACAGAGCTGAATCTAACATTGATATGGGCAAGTATTGTCCTTCTCCAGTTCTTTCTCTGTGTAACAAAGCAGTACTTATAGACTGAGCTGCTGTTAAACCAGTCACTTTGTCGAAAACAATGGTTTTGTAATATTCAGGATTCTCAGAATCTTGTGAAGCTGCAGCACCCGCGGTTGCTTGTATTAACGGATCATAAACTCTTCGATTAATGTAAGGGCCTGATTGTCCGTAACCGGAAATTGATGTGTAAATAATATTAGAATTTATTTTCTTAATACTTTCATAATCCAAACCTAATTTTTTTACTACACCTGGCCTGTAATTCTCGATAAGAACATCAGCTGTTGCTAATAAGTTCTTTAATATTTCAAAATCCTTAGCTTCTTTAAAATCTAGTACCACTGATCTTTTATTCCTATTTAGCACTGAGAACATTGCAGCCATGCCTGATCTAGTGGTCCCCATAAACCTAGCAAGATCTCCAATACCAGGTGGTTCAACTTTTACAACATCAGCACCTTGATCGGCTAACATCATTCCTGCAAACGGACCTGAGACCGTGGAAGTCAATTCAACTACTCTATAACCTTCTAATGGACCTGACATTGCTCTCCTCTCTTTAAATAACTTCTGTCTTATAATAAAACAAGCCTTATGTCTAAAGAACAGTTTTTTGATATTGGAGTTAATTTAACTCATCCTTCTTTTGTTAAAGATCTTGATAATGTTATTGAGGAAGCAATTGATGTAGGTGTTACTCGCATGTGTGTTACTGGCAGTGACTTGGAAGAAAGTATTTCTGCTTATCAATTAGCCTTATCTCTTTCTGATATTCTCATCAGTACAGCAGGCATACATCCACATCAAGCAAAAGAATTTAGCTCTAATTATTTCTCCGAAATAAAAGACCTTTTAAAAAAAGAAAATGTTAAAGCTATTGGAGAAACGGGCTTAGATTTCTACAGAAATTTTTCTACTGAAGAAGAACAAAAGAAAAGTTTTGAAGCTCATATAGAGGCTTCCATTGAACTTCAGCAGCCTCTATTTCTTCATGTCCGAGATGCACATAAAACCTTTATGGAAATGCTTAAGCCGGTTAAAGAAAAGCTACCAGCTACTCTAGTGCATTGTTTTACAGGCACTAAAGAAGAGTTAAGTGAGTATATAGAAATGGGTTTCTACATCGGCATTACAGGATGGATATGTGATGAGAGAAGAGGAACTCATTTAAAAGACTTAATTAATCTTATTCCTTTAGATAAAATAATGATTGAAACAGATGCCCCTTACTTAATTCCAAGAGTTTCTAAATTAAAAAATTCACAAAGAAATGAACCCAAATTTTTACCTCTCATTGCTAATGAGGTTGTTAAAAGTAGTAAAGCAAGTAAAAAATTAATTATATCTTCTATATTATTGAATAGTTTAAGATTTTTTGGTTTAGATTAAGATAAATTCTTTGACGTTCTGGGACGTAAAAGGCCAACAAAGATCTTGATTATCCTTTAAAAGAACTGGAATCTTATTCCAATACTTGTTGTGTATTTGTCTTGTTGTATAGATATCTTTTTCAATTAAAGAAAATCCAGTTAAATGAAGAGAGTTTAATAACTCTTTTGCTTCTTCACATAAAGGACAGTCTTCGCCTGTGATGAGTATTATTTCCTTCAAGCTACAGCGCCAGAAGTCTTTAAAGTATTGATATCTTCATCTGAAAAGCCAATTGAAGTTAACACCTCATCAGTGTGCTCTCCTACAATAGAGGGAGAAGAAACTACTTCAGGTTCAGTTCTAGAAAACCTGGGAGCTGGTGCAGGTTGGGTAACCCCTTCTAAATCTATAAAAGTTTTACGTTCTATGTTGTGGGGATGTTTGGGAGCTTCAGACATATCCAGAACAGGAGCAAAACAGACATCTGTGCCTTCCATCAATTCACACCATTCATCTCTGGTTTTATCTAGGATTATTTTTTTGATGGCTTCTTTTTGTTCAGGCCATGAATCTCTTGACATTTGTTTACCAAAAATTGATTCATCCAACTCCGCGATTTGACATAGCAAGGCATAAAATTGAGGTTCAATTGAACCAAGAGAAATAAATTTTCCATCCTTACATTCATAAGTATCATAAAAATGAGAGCCTCCATCGAGAAGATTGCTACCCATTGAAGTTTTCCACATACCTGAAGAGTACATGGAGTAGATCATGGTCATCAGTAATGCAGAACCATCTGTCATGGCTGCATCCACAACTTGACCTTTTTTTGATTCTTTTGACTCTAACAGAGCAGCCAATAAACCTAGTGCTAATAACATTCCACCGCCACCAAAATCTCCAATAAGATTTAGAGGAGGAACTGGTGGAGAGCCTGGTCTGCCTATGGCTGCCAAAGCGCCAGTTAAAGAAATATAGTTAATATCATGTCCAGCAGCATTAGCTAAAGGTCCTTCTTGACCCCAGCCTGTCATCCTTCCAAAAACAATTCTTTCATTTCTCTCTGAACATACGTCAGGGCCTAATCCTAATCTCTCCATAACCCCTGGCCTGAAGCCTTCAAATATAGCGTCTGCTGTTTCAACAAGTTTTAAAACTACTTCCACCCCTTCTTCTGATTTCAAATCAACTGCAATTGACTTTTTTCCTCTGTTGGCAGCGTCTTGTTTAGATCCTGTACCAATCGCAGAAGCCCTATCAACTCTAATAATTTCTACGCCCAGGTCAGCCAAGACCATTCCACAGAATGGACCAGGTCCAATTCCTGCCATCTCTATTATTTTTAAACCTTTTAATGGTCCCATAATTTTCCTCCTTAAGATTCTTCTTTACCCAAGGGCTTAAGAATTATCAGTAACTGGGGCAATAACGTTAAAGCTCCCATTAAAGCCATGAACATTGCCAACGAGACAAATAATCCAAAGTAAACAGTTGGGTTAAAGTTTGAAGTAACTAAAACTAAAAATCCAATAATTATTGTAGCTGAAGTATAAAACATTGCCCTTCCAATGGTGTTATGGCTATTTCTCATCGAAACTTCATAATTTGATGTTTTCTTAAACTCGAGCTTAAACCTGTGAATGTAATGAATAGTATTATCGACTGCCATTCCAATGCTTATAGCGGCTACCGTTATTGTCATAATATCTAGGGGTACTTTCATCCAGCCCATGGTTCCAAGAACTACCGAAGCAGCTAAAAGGTTAGGAATCATCCCTATCAAAGCCAAATAAAGGGATCTGAATAGAACAACAAACATAATCAGTATTACTACAAAAACAACACCCAAGGTTCCTATCTGAGAGCTGAATAAACTTTGGAGCATGTTGTTATACAGAACTGCTAAACCTGTTAAGCGATATTCTTCTTTTTTAAAACCAAACTCGTTCTCTAAAGTGTTTTCTATTTCTTGAAGTAACTCATTTCTCTTTAGAGTTTTGCTGGTCTCAAGTACTCTGGTTGAAATCCTAACTTGATTTTCATCTTCACTGATATATGAACTCAATAAAGTCTCTTTTATATCTTCAGGGAGAAGATTCTTAACAAGCGCTAAATCTAATTCTGAAACTGGCTCTCCATCTTTTAACTCTTCAGCTATCTTAATACCGCTGGCAACAGACAAAACTTTGCCCACTTCTGGTAAAGAATCCATGTAATCATGTACGGCTTCCAATCTTTTTATATTAATGATGTTCCACCAATATCCATTGGTTGAAGTTTCATCGAAATCATCTTCGAAATCATCTTCGAAATCTGACTCTTCTTCAAAATAATCTTTAGGTGCTTCCAGAACTATATCTAATGTAGCTGTGCCTCCCAATTTGAGGTCAAGTAACTCCATTCCCTGATATATTTCAGTAGATTCTTTGAAGTAGTCTATAAATCTGTTTTCTACAGTCAGTTTACTTATTCCGAGTATAGAAAAAATTAATAACAAAGAACTTAAAGTTATGACTACTTTTCCATTCTTAGACGCGAAAGAAGCAAAATGAAGTGTTAAGCCTTTACTAAAGTCTTTTTTAGAATCAGAGCTTAATTTATTTATTAAAGACATTATTGAAGGTAGGGCAGTAAAAGTAAAAATAAAAGCAAATAAGATTCCCACAACCATCATTTTTCCAAATTCAATTACAGGTTTAATGTCGCTTATAGAAAGTGAAGCAAACGCAACCATAGTGGTTAAGGCAGTATAGAGACAGGGTTTAAACATCTCTTGAATGGTTAAAGAAACTAGTTCATCTTGATTTAAAGTATGCTCTCTACTAGCTATCTCTTGATACCTAACAATGATGTGAATTGATAGAGATATTGAGATAATTAATAGGAGCGCAATAAAATTTGATGAAACAACAGTAACCCGCCAGTCCACTAGTCCCAAAAAACCTATAACAAATAAACCGACTATCCCACTACATGAAAGTGGAAGAATTACCCATCTCAACTTCCTGAAGACAATACTTAAAGTAAAAATAAAAATTAAGAAAACACCTACACCAAAATAATTTAGGTCACTCTTAACAAAACTCATCATATCCGAAGCAATCATAGCTGTGCCTCCAAGATACCAAGATCCATCATCCGAAGAGTCATTGAGGATTTCTCTTACTTCTCTTACCAGTTTGTCCCTGTCTTTGGCTTCCTGATTATTTAAAGAACTTATTAAAGAATTTACTTGATTAAGCTGTTCTTCAATATCGTCTTCGCTACCATCAATTAACTGTTGTCTTAACTTATAGCGTTTTTGTATTGCTTCATCGTATTCAATATTTTCATGTAAGTTCAATTGCAAGGCTGTTGTTTGCCCATCTTTACTGACTAGTAATTCTGTGTACAGAGGACTGTCTTGAAACTCTTGCTTGGCTAGATTGAGATCCACTCCTTCGTCTTCAATGGTCTTTAGGTTATCTGCGAGCTCACGCATAGACATCTTAGGGCTAAAAAGCAAAGGTACATCAAGATAACTTAATACATTGGCAACCCCCTCCAGATTCTCAAGTCGATCAGCAGTGGTTCTTACATTCTTTATACTTTCTGGATCAAATAAAGGTTTCTTTGGGGTAAAAAGAACCACTAAAAAATCTGTTGTTGAATATTCTTTGCTGATCTGACGGTAATACTTTAAATCTTCGTCATTTTCTAAAACCAAAGAATCTGAAGAGGCCTCGAGTTTAAAGTTGGGGATATTCAAAGCTGAGATTATTAGCAATCCTAGGACAACGCTTAAAACCACGATTGGTTTACCAGAAATAATTGAAGCAAAAGTATGGAGAGTTTTTGTTGGCATTGGTTAAATTTATTTCCTTGCGGATTTCCCCATATGCTTCAAGCCTTTAGACTCAGCCAATTCAATTTGTTTTTGTCTTTGAGCAAATCTAGTTTTATCCTCATCAGAAGAGGTGTCATAACAATAAGGACAAGATACACCTTTCTTATATTTTTTAGAACTAATGTCTTCATTAGAAATAGGTCTTCTGCATCCAAAACATTGTTCAAAATTTCCTTCTTCTAAGTCAGGATTCACCGAAACTCTCTCATCAAAAACAAAACACTCTCCTTTCCACAGTTGATCTTCTTTATTAACTTTATCAAAGTAATTAAGAACACCTCCATTGAGCTGATAAACCTCTTCGAAGCCTTCACTCATAAAAAAGGAAGATGCTATTTCACATCTAATTCCGCCTGTGCAGAACATAGCAATCTTTTTGTTTTTGAAGACCTCTTTATTGTTTTGAATGTATTCAGGAAGATCAGTGAAATGTTTTGTTTCAGGTATTAATGAATTCTTAAAAGAACCGATACGAGTTTCATATTCGTTTCTAACATCCAGTACTATTGCCTCAGGATCTTCTAGTAAATCATTCCAATCTTTTGGTTCAACATGATTTCCTTTTAAATTAAAAATATCGAAATTGCCTTCCAAGGGAAGTAATTTGTCTTTGATCCGCACTTTTAATCTTTTAAAGGGAGTTTTGAAAGACTCTGACCAGGTAGGCTTCAGTCCTTTGATAAGGAAAGTATCATTCAATATAGATATAAGCTTTTCTAACCCTTTTCTATTACCTGCCAAGGTAGTGTTAATCCCCTGAGTTGTAGCAAAGAAGGTACCCGAAAGATTTTCTTTAAAAGCTATTCTTTCAACTTCTCTTTTAAGCTTATGCACATTCTGTATTGAAACAACCTTGTAGAAGGTAACTACCGTTACTGAACTCATTGCTTTTAGTCGCTAGATTCTTGAGAACTTCCGCCTTCACACTCGGGCGAGGCGTGAGTTTCTTCATTCCTTTCTTCCCATTCACCGGCTGTAAAAGTGTGCAAAGTAATTGCGTGAATAGGCCCAGCAAGTTCCTCTTCTATTAACTTGTATATAGCTTGATGGCGCTTAACAAGATTTAGGCCCTCAAAAACTTCGGATACTGCAATAACCCTTACATGGGATTCTGCACCCGGCTCAACATTGTGCATAAAACTTTCATTGATTACTTCAAGATGAGAAGGATCCAAGCTCTCTTTTAGAACTGATTCAATTTTTGTACAAGCAGACATTATCAAGAAAAATTATCTATAAGGTTAATTTTAGTTACTTTCTAGGTTAAGTAAAAATTTTTTACGTCTAATACCGCCCCCAAAGCCCCCTAACCCTGTTGAAGAGACCACCCTGTGACAAGGTATGACTATCGGTATTTTGTTAGCCCCACAAGCACTTCCTACTGCTCTGTATGCTTTTGGTTTACCTATTTTTGTAGCAAGTTCTTTGTAAGTTAAAACCTTTCCGTATTTAATAGTTTTCATATTCTTAAAGACTAATTTCTGAAAATCAGTTCCCCCAATTTGAATTTTAAAGGTGAAGGAATCTCTTTTCTTAGAGAAATATTGAGTTAACTCCTCTATCTCAACTTTGAATCTTTCTTTTTCTGGCTTACCCCTAACACTAAGTCCTTTCAGGCCTTGTAAGCTTAATTCAATTAGGCATGAATCATCGGCAAGTAACCCTAATCTACCCAAAGGAGTGTTCAGGTTGGTCTCATATAACAAGCTAATCACCTTTCCAGACTTTAGTGTCTGGATTGGCAATGTTTTCTTCGTGTTTGTTCCTACTTAAAGAATAACCTCTAACCATTATCAAAGCTGAACCAAAGGCGACTATACAAATCGGAATGTACCATAAAGCCAGATCTGCAAGTATCTCTGAGGGGACAGTGCCGTTGTAAATTTCTCTTATTTGTGTGTTATCCGGAAAAGCAATAAAGGTCAATATAACCCCAGCTAAAGTTAAACCAAATCCACTTACTGCTTTATCCGCGAAGGTTCTGGCTGAGAATAAAATACCCTCTTCTCTTCTTCCTGTTTCCAGCTGAATATCTTCTACCAGATCCATAATCATAGAACCCATGGTAGAAAAAACTATTATTCCTGCCGCCACATTAATAACTACATGAATACAAAGCACTGGAAGCAGGTAAGGACTGTCATTGGTAGGAAAAAGGGAAGTTCCGTAAATCAAATCCAAGTACCTAAGTGCAAAAGGTAATGCTGCAAAAATTATTTGAAAAGCCCAAATAGATAAGACAGTTTGTTTTTTTCCAAACTTATCAGAAAGCATTGGAGCAAGAAAAATAGCAATTATTGGTGCTAAATAAATGCTTGTTCCTCTTATAAGCATTTCATCATCATCTAATTCCCAAAAATAACTATCAAAGATAACAGCAAAAGCTGCTTCAATACCTCCAGCAACTGAAACCAATAGCCCACAAAAGAATAAAAATTTGTAGGATCTATTTATAGTTAGGGTTTCAGCAACTTCTTTGAACAAACTTCTGATAAAGAACTCAGTTTGTTGAAGAGATTTAATCCAAAAAGGGAGGAAACTAGCCAAAATAAATCCGAAAATCCTTAGGACATTGCCAATAATCCATATAAAAACCACATAAAGAATAAATTTCAACAAATAAACTATGACTCCTGGGAGACTAAGTTTAAGGTTTTTAGGTAATAGAAAATTAAATTTAAGAGTACGATTAAACATACTAGTATCTTTAAATCCTTCAGGAATCTCTTTTTTCTTCCTCTTGGGTGGTTCTATGAGATTAGGAATGTGTTTATGAGTTCCTAAACTGGTCACAACTATTCCCAAGAAAATAAGTAAGGCTGCTACAAGCCCCCATTCAGGCCAAAGATCTGGGTTAAACCTTCCCGAGGTATATATTTCAGTCTCGTACTTAGGTGCGTAGTACCACCAAACTAGGTTATAAGTTGTTAGCCCTCCAAACCAACCGAAAAAGTATCGATAGGACATCAAGGAAGTTCTTTCAACGTAATTATCAGTCAGTTCTGGGCCAAGGGCTATGGATGGTATTTCGTAAAAAGTAATAAAAACTCTAATAATTATTGCACAAATTAATAAATAGAAAAAAAGCCCCATAATTGTATGGGGATTATTTATCAGATTGTCTGGAGGAGACCAAAGAAAATAGAAACTAAGAGTTACTGGAATTGCTGCAGCATACATGAATGGATGCCTTCTTCCCCACTTTGATCTTAGACGATCTGAATAATACCCAACAAGAGGGTCAGTAAAGGCATCTGCAACTAAAATTAAATTAAGAGCCAATCCAGCCATCCATGCTGGTAATCCAAAAACAAAAACGTAAACGAAAAGGACGAAGTAACTGAAACCATTATTTTTTATCCCAAAAGATATGGAACCAAATCCGTAGAAAAATTTAGTTGAAAAAGAAAGTTTTGACTTTTGATTTACGTCTTCCATGAATTTAATCATTCCCCTTCATAAGATCGCTACCATATATTAATATGTAGTAAATGCCAAAAAGTAAATATCGAGAAATCTCAAGCTTATCAGGGGAAGAGCTTAATTTTAAAAACCCGTATAAATTGCCTTCAAGGTTACTCACAAAAATAAAAAAAATAATTCCTAATATGCCACCAGGGCTCATTACAGATTTGGAAAACGCCATCACTACTTATAAATTTGAGGAAACTGTTTTTAGAAGAGCACCCAGTTATACCGATATAAGGATTCAGTTGGATGAAATCTCATTACAGGCTGAAATGCTGTCTGAGAATTTAAGTAAGTTATTTCCCGGTGCAAGATCATTTCTGCTCCAAAGTCATATATCAAATAACTTGGACTATAAATACTTACCTGGCTTAACCAAAAGCCTACAAAGCCTGGGTTCTGCTTCAGAAAAAACTGTTGCTAATTTAAGAGACAAAAAAGGAAGGCCTACAAATGCTTTCAGTTTTCTTCTGATTGCTCAGATAGCAAGATCCTGCATCAAGAACACAGACATAGCCCCATCTCAATCCAATGATTCTTTTCTAGAGTTAGTAAAGATAGCAGGTGAGGCTGTAGGCGTTAAAGATTTAGTTGATCTTGTGAATGAATCCTTAAGCCAAGTAAATAAATAATATTTTAAAGGTAATCAACATATATAGGGGAAGACCAGGCTCTTTCTTCTATCATTGATAAACAATCATCATCTTTTGCGGTTCGATTGTCTCCGTAACACATGTTTACTTTTATACATTCCCCTTTTTCATTGTATTCACACCTTATGTTCTTAGCGTTAACAGATGGAGAAGGCTCTTGAATGGCGCGGATATAAAAAGACACATCTCTTTGATTCTCAGAATAACTTGTGTCTTCAAAACTTACTTCACAGCCATTTTGATCTAAAGGACAGTCTATAACTTTCCATGGATCTTCAATAAGATTGTCGACCTTTTCTCCTGGATTTATTTGAGGAGAAACCTTAATTACTTCAATTCTTGTAATAATGTTTCTTTCGTCTGAAGGGTTATAACATTCGTTTTTACAAATTCTCTCTATATCTTCTCTCGTGATCTTGGTATCACTATAATCAGGACAGCCGGGTTTTTGCTTAAGCGCTCCAATAGCCTTCACAAAAAATTGTGGGTTTTCAGTTGTAGA
>Ga0257113_1000162_pt1 | contig 20262 bp, 19 predicted proteins | sample LP_taG_4_FD_191568 | JGI IMG/M metagenome (GOLD analysis project Ga0257113, IMG submission 191568) | Marine microbial communities from Northeast Subartic Pacific Ocean, Canada - LP_J_2015_P26_2000m | ecosystem: Environmental > Aquatic > Marine > Oceanic | place: Canada: Northeast Subartic... | reverse complement strand
GGGGACCGAGGTCCTGGGCGGCCCAGATCGCCCGGAGCGTGCCCTGCACGGCCCACGGTGGGTTGGCCGCGATCGAGGCGGCGAGGCCCGCGGCGGCACCGGCCAGGTCGGCTGCCGGCACCACCTCCGTCACGAGACCCATTCGCAGGGCGGTCCCGGCCGAGATGCGCTCGGTGCTTCCGGTCAGCGACATCCTCATCACCTCGCCGAACGGCATCCGCGAGAGCATCTTCATCGGCTCGTAGATCGCCGGCATGCCGTAGGTGACGTGCGGGTCGAAGAAGGTGGCGTGTTCGGCGGCGATCAGCACGTCACACTCGCCGAGTAGGTAGAAGGCACCCCCACAGGCCATGCCGTTCACGGCGCCGATGACCGGCTTCCAGAGGTCGTTGGACTTCGGACCCAGCCAGTCGCCGGGATCGTCGTACATGAAGTTGTTTGACGTGCCGTACAACGCCGGGGAGTCGCCAAGCGCGGTGAACGGCTCGTTCCGGTCGATGCCGGTGCAGAACGCCCGGTCTCCGCTGCCGGTGAGGACCACGACACGGACGTCATCATCGGACCGCAGCGCGGTCCAGAGGTCCCGCAACTCGCCCTGCATGACGGCGGTGAAGGCGTTGCCCGCTTCCGGACGGTTCAGGACGACGGTGGCCACGTGGTCGGCGACCGTGACGTCAAGGGTCTCGAAGGAGGTCTCGTTGGCTGATGGGCCCGGCACGGCACGAACCCTAGTGCTGCGCCCCGTTCGGCTCCGGTCCCGGGTGGCCGGTACTGTCGTGCGCTGCAGGCTGCGGATACCCCGCTCGGGGGCGGCGGACCGTTACGGGGAGCTACTGGTGACTACCAATGACTGACGACCTGGACTACCGACCCTTCGACTGCGACAACCACTACTACGAGGCCGAGGACGCCTTCATCCGGCATGTGGCGCCGGAGATGCGCCACCGGGTGGTCCAGTGGGCCGAGATCGATGGGCGGAGGCACCACATCGTGGGCGGGCGCCTCAGCCGGGCGGTGGCCAACCCGACCTGGAATCCGATCGCCAAGCCTGGAGCCCTGCACCAGTACTTCAAGGGCAATCCGGAGGGGAAGGGCCCACTCGAGTACCTGAGGGACCGGGAGCCGCTACCCGCCGAGTACGTGGACCGCGAGGCGCGGGCGACGGTCATTGAGGGGCAGGGCCTGGAGGCCGTATGGCTCTTCCCGACGCTCGGCGTGCTCTACGAGGAACTCCTGAAGGACGACACGGAGGCCGTCGTCGCTCTCATGACCGGCTTCAACAGGTGGCTTCTGGAGGACTGGGGCTTCGCATTCCGCGACACCATCTACGCCTCGCCCTACCTGTCCCTGGTCGACGTCGACATGGCCGTCCGGGAGCTGGAATGGTGCCTGGACAACGGCGCCCGGACAATCGTCATGCGGCCAGCTGCCGTCCAGACCGCCAACGGACCGCGATCTCCGGCCGACCCCATGTTCGATCCCTTCTGGGCGCGTGTGAACGAGGCCGGGATAACCACGGTGGTCCACGCCGGCGACAGCGGCTACAGCACCCAGGGCTACGCGGACGACGGGTTCACCTCGTCGGGCGTGGCCGGGGGAACCGGCCGCTACAGGCCGTCGATCAAGGCCTTCAACATCGAGCGGGCCGCCCACGACTGGCTGATCACCATGTCGTTGGAGAAGATGTACACGCGCTTCGGAAACCTCAGGATCGCCAGCGTGGAGAACGGCTCCGACTACCTGGCTCCCATGTTCCGGAAGCTGCGGCAGCAGGCCGGGAAGTCCTCCCACTGGTTCGACGAGGATCCGGTGGCCCTGTTCCGGGAGCACGTCTGGATGAACCCCTTCTGGGAGGACGACGTGCACGAGGTGGTGGACCTCATGGGTGCGGACCATGTGATCTTCGGTTCCGACTGGCCCCACATCGAGGGGCTGCCCACCCCGCTGGACTTCCTGTGCGAGGTGGAGGACCTCTCCGGGGAGGATCGCCGGCTGGTCCTGCGTGACAACGTCCGGGGGCTGACCGAGCTCCGACCCGCCTAGCGCCGGCATCGACGGAGAGGGACTGGATCATGGGGGAGTGGGAACCGGAACTGGGTGAGTTGCGGGCCCGTGAGGCGATGGCCGAGCAGATGGGTGGCGCCGAGAAGGTCGCCCGCCAGCACGATCGGGGCAAGTTGGACGTGCGCCAGCGGATCACCGCCCTCCTGGACGGGGAGTCGTTCCACGAGATCGGCAAGATCGCGGGCAGCCCCACCTACGACGGGGACGGGGAGCTGGTCGACCTACGGGCCTCCAATTTCCTGTTCGGCCGGGGTCGGATCGATGGACGTACGGTCGTGGTGGCGGCCGACGACTTCACCGTCCGGGGCGGTGCGGCCGACGCGGCGATCATCGGAAAGCAGATCGCAGCGGAGAAGATGGCCGGCGAACTACGCCTGCCGATCATCCGCCTCATCGACGGCACCGGTGGCGGCGGTTCGGTCAGGACGCTGGACACCGACCCGTCCAAGAAGGTCTCCGACAACGACGGCGGCCACGGACGCGGTGCCCGTACCTACGTGCCCATGAACCCCGCATGGGAGCACGTCGTGGCCAACCTGGCCACGGTGCCGACGGTGGCGTTGTGTCTCGGATCGGTGGCGGGCCTCGGGGCGGCGCGTGCCGTCACCAGCCACTACTCGGTGATGGTGAAGGGCATGTCGCACCTCTTCGCCGCCGGACCCGTCGTGGTCAACAGGATGGGTGGTGAACAGGTCGACAAGGAGGACCTGGGCGGAAGCCGGATCCACACCCGTAACGGTGCCATCGACGACGAGGTACGCAGCGAGGAGGAGGCCTTCGAGAGGACCCGCCGGTTCCTCTCCTACCTGCCCTCCTCGGTATACGAGCTGGCGGAACGTGGTCCGTGCACCGACGATCCGGGCCGCACCGACGCCGGGCTGGGCGACGTGGTTCCCCGGGACCGTAGGCAGGTCTACAAGATGCGGTCGATCATCGATTCGGTGGTCGACGAGGGCAGCTTCTTCGAGATCGGAAGGGCCTTCGGCCGGTCGGCCATCTGTGGCCTGGCGCGGCTGGATGGCTGGCCGGTCGCCATCGTGGCTGGCGACCCGTACCACTACGGCGGCGGCTGGACGGCGGCCTCCTCGCAGAAGGTCACCCGGTTCGTGGACCTGGCAGAGACGTTCCACCTTCCCGTCGTGCACCTGGTCGACAATCCGGGCTTTGTGATCGGTACCGAGGCCGAGCAGCAGGCCACCATCCGCCACGGTGCCCGTGCGCTGGCCGCCATCTACCAGGCGACCGTGCCGTGGTGCTCGGTGCTGGTTCGCAAGGCGTTCGGGGTGGCCGGCGCCGCCCATTCCCCCGCCCACCGCTTCCAGTACCGGTACGCGTGGCCTTCGGGGGACTGGGGTTCCCTTCCGGTGGAGGGCGGCGTGGAGGCGGCCTACCGGGCCGACCTGGAGGCGTCGGATGATCCGGCGGCCCTGCTGGCCGAGATCACGGAGCGCCTCAACAGCGTCCGATCACCGTTCCGGACCGCCGAGGCGTTCCTGGTGGAGGAGATCATCGATCCGGCCGAGACGCGTCCGCTGCTCTGCGAGTTCGCCAACCTGGTGGCGCCGCTCCGCACCCCGGGTCCGGCGAGGTTCCCCTACCGGCCCTGAGACCCACCGCCGTGGTGCGTCTCAGACCGTCTGGATGGTCGCAACCACGTCGTCCTCGGAGACCTGGTCGCCCTCGGCCACATGGAGGAGGGTCACCGTCGCGTCCTCCGGCGACTCGATCGGGATCTCCATCTTCATCGACTCCATGATGAGGACGGTGTCGCCGGCCGCCACCACGGCGCCGGGAGTCGCCACGACCTTCCAGACCACGCCGGTCACCGGTGATTCGAGTTGCATCTCTGCCATCCGCAGAGTCCACCAGCATCGGTGGGCAGATGCCACGATGGGGCGGTGCAGACCAGACCGGCGGGCTGTCCGACCCTGGAGACCGAGCGTCTCCTCCTGCGCCCGTTCCGGGACGACGACCTGGACGACTACTTCGCGGTGCTGGACACTCCCGAAGTGCGACGGTGGCTCCACCTGCCGGCTGGCCTGACCCGGGGTGATGCCTGGCAGCAGATGGCCGGGTTCATGGGCCAGTGGGCGCTCCGGGGCACCGGCCAGTGGGCGCTGCAGGAGCGTTCCTCGGGAGCCTTCCTGGGGCGGGCCGGGCTCCACCACCCGGAGCGTCCGGACTGGCCGGGCGTGGAGGTCGGCTGGACCCTGCACCCCGACCACTGGGGAAGGGGCTACGCCACCGAGGCCGGAGCCGAGGCCATCCGATACGCCTTCGAGGACCTCGACCTGGATCGGATCTTCTCCTGCATCCTCCCTGAGAACGAGGCCTCGCAGGCCGTCGCCATCAGGCTCGGTATGGAGCTGCTGGAGGAGCGCACCATGGACTTCTTTCCGGCTGCGCCCCACGGCATCTGGTCACGGGCCCGGTAGCAACCCGTCAGTGGGCCAGTTCAGGACCCGTCGGTGAGTGGCACGGAGCGACCATCGGTGGTCTCGACATGAACGTCAGTGCAGCCCAGACTGTGGGCGAGACGAAGGGACTGGCCTCCGAGCACGATCCGGATCGGGTCGGCGATGACCATCTCGTCAGTGGCCCATGCCTCGAACTTGTAGATGGCGCCGGTCGATGGCCGTAGCAGCCAGGCAGTGGCTCGACCGTCGCAGGACCGGACCACGGAGACGTCACCCGGTCTCCCGATCCGGTAGCTGGTTCCCAGGTAGGTGACCACGGGGCCGCCCTCCATGACGAGGGGTGGCGGCTCGGCCGGGGGTTCGTCCGTGCCCCTGGAAAGGAAGAACGCGACGGTCGCGGCCGCCAGGATCAAAAGGCCGGTGGCCATGAAACCGGCGGCGGCGAGTTGGCTGGGCCCCGTCGGGGCCGAGCGGACCCGTGCCCGAATGGTCCGGTCCGATCCGGCAGCGTTCTGCCCGTCATCCCGTCCGCCGCCAGATGCCCTCCGTTCGGCGGTATCCGGATCCTCCTGGGCGGAATCGCCTTCTGGTCGACCTTCCTCGTCGGATGGGCGATCTGCCGGAGCTGGTTGGCCCCCGAGGGTGGCCTGATCCGGATCGACGTCCGACTCGGCCTCTCGTGGTTCGACGACCGCTGCCGTCTGGTCGGTGGCACCTGAGCCGAAGCTGCGCACCAGACCGGTGAGACCGTCCGAGATGTCGACGGGAGGGGAACCGTCCAGGTCGTCGAGGAGCCGACCGGTGCGACGCCGGTTCCGGGACTCGGAGGAATCGGCCGGGCCGGGCAGCCGGTCAACGAGCACCCTCAGGAGGCTGACCAGGTCTCCGGCATCCAGCGTCCGCGCATCGGGACTGGTCGAGCGACTGGCCGTGCCGAAACCGGCCAGGACCGGGCGCCCCAACTCGTCGACGAGGACCACGGGTAGCGAGATGGATCCATGGACGATGCCGGCGCGGTGGACCTCGGCCACGGTCCTGGAGAGCGATGCTCCCAGCACGCAGACCGCACGGGAGTCAAGGGGCGGTCGGTCAGGTAGCGGCACGAGGCCGTCGGTGGAGGTCACGGGTCCGGCCCCCGGGCCTGACCGCCCGGCCTCCGAGAGCGGCACCACACCCGGCATCTGGATGGCCGCCAGGATCCCCGCCTCGAAGTCTCCGGCTCCGCTCATGGTCCGTCGTCGCTGGTCGTACCGAGGGATCCGGCGACCACGGCCACCTCGTTCTGGTCGTGGGTGCGCGACGGGAGGCGGTCCAGCACGGCGAGCACCCGATCGGCCAGCCGGGCGGCTGCATCCGGACCGTCGAGCGTCCCCGGCAGGTCCGGCGAGAGGTCTCCGGACTGCACCGACTGCCCACGTCGGGCGGCGCGCCCGGCCCGTCGGGAACCCAGGCGGCCGACTGCCGGAGATGCGTCGAGAGGCAGCTCCATGAGCCTGTCGGTCGGTAGCCCCGCGTCGGTGAGGTTGGCCCTTACGCGGGCAAGGGAGCGGGAGGAGTCACTGCCGGCGCGGCCGACCACGAGGACCAGGTCGGCCATTCCGAAGACGATGCGAGCAGGCTCACCGGGCGTGGTCGGTCCCACGGGCTGGTGGGTCGGCGCCAGGTCCACGTACGGGTCGACGTCCACGATGGTCGCCAGATGGTGGTCGCGGAGGTTCCCGAGGGCTGCCTCGAGGCTGGGACCACCGATGGTCGGCCAGTCCCGACGTTGCCTGATGCCCGGGAGGAGCCGGTGGCGGTGGCCGGCGGGGACGAACGTCAGCGCACGAAGTTCCGAATCCACGGGGTCACCGTTGCGATGGGCCCGGGCCACAGCCTGCAGGTCGACCTGGGGATCGGTGATCCCGTGCATGTGGGCCTGGTCGGCCTCGAGGCAGGCGTCGATCAGCAGTACCGAGGAGTACATCCGCGGGTCGTCGGCCAGGGCTGCGGCCAGCAGCCGCGCGACCGTCGAGGCCCCGGTACCTCCCGGGCCGGTTACCGCCACCATCCGACCCGTCCAGCCGGCAGGACCGTCCTCGGCACGCAGGCCCAGGCGGAGGTCATCGATTCGACCGATGGGCGTGGCGTGTCCTGCCAGCATCGCGTCCAGGTCATGGACGCTCGGAGGTTCCTCCATGTGGGCGGCGGCGCCGAGGGAGACGAGTCGGCCGGGGTCGTCGGCCCCACCCACGACGATCACGGGGCAGCCGGCCGCTGATGCCCTCCGTACCAGCTCGCGGTCGAGGCCGACGGTCCGGTGGTCCACCAGCACGGCGGAGAACGGTCGGCCTGTGCCGAGACGGGTTGCGAGGTCCACGGGTCCCGTGCAGCGGATGAACTCGTCGTCGGCGCTGCGACGCCCGACCAGCCGGGCCACGACCTCGAGCCAGGCCGGCTCGCCGGATGCCAGGCCCAGGAGGACATAGTGGGGGCTGGACACGGTGGCGACCATACAGCCGACCGCTGTCGACCCTCCAGCGTCCGGTAGGAGGGATGGCGGGATCGCTCCGGGTATTGAAAGTCATGTAGAATCATCGGGATGGATGCAGAGGTGGAAAGTGCTGATGGCCTGGACTGGACATGGATGAGCACCGATGCGGTTGCCCACCGCCTGGGCGTGGCGACCAAGACCGTCTACCGCCTCATCGATGGTGGGAAGTTGCGGGCTTTCCGGATCGGACGGGTCATAAGGCTGAAGTCGATCGACGTGGAGGCCTACGAGGCCTCCTGCGAGATCTCACCCGGGACCCTCGGACACCTCCACGGGTCCTGAACCGCCGCGGTTCCGGGGTGTTCCCGGCGGTCGGGAATTACACCTACGGCGGTAGGGTAAATCCCGGTTCGCGGGCAGCCCCCACGTGCCGCTACCGCCCGTCCATCCGAGATGTCCGGCACCCCATGAGGGGTAGTCGGTGAGGTATCGCCCTGAAAGCCTTCACCGCTGACGTCTCGGCCGGACTGCCCGGACCGGAGTGGCTTTCCGAGGTTCGTCGGAGGGCCTTCGAGGGCCTGGCCGACGTCGATCCTCCCAGCCCCGAAGAGGAGGTCTGGCGGTACTCCAGGATCGCCGACCTGGACCTCGATGGCTTCGCACCCCTGAAGCGACAGCGCGCCTCGAATTCGGTCGTCGAACGCGACCTGTCGAGGTTCGGCGAGATGGCCGGCGTCGTCGTGATCAGGAACGGCTGGGTGGTCGAGAACACGCTTGAGGCACGGTTGGCCGAGGCCGGCATGACCATCGGGCCCGTTGCCGACCTCAATGACGGGTCCGCCCACCTCGGCTCGGCGATCGACGTCCCGGTCGACCTGTTCGGCCACCTGAATCGGGCCTACGGGCCGGAACCGGTGGCGATCGTGGTGCCCGACGGTGTCCAGGTCGACGCCCCCGTGGTCGTGGTGGTCCTCACCGATGCCGACGCCTCGGCGCTGTTTCCGCGGGTGATCGTGAGGTGCGGTGCCGGAGCCACCCTGACCGTGGTCGAGCTGCATACGTCCACCGACGTCGCATCGCTGGTGGTACCGGTGCTGGAGGCCACCGTCGACCGGGACGGCCACCTTCGACACGCCCTCGTCCAGGAGATGGGCCCCAGGATCTGGCAGTTGGCCCACCAGGCCTTCAAGGTCGGGCAGTCGGGCACCGTGGAGGCCTTCACGGCCGGTCTCGGTGGCGACTACGCCCGCACCCGGATCGACTGTCGCCTGGTCGGCCGCGGGGCCGAGGGACGGCTGGCCGCCGCCTACTTCGGCGAGGGTGACCAGACGTTGGACTTCAGGACCTTCCAGGAGCATGCGGCTCCCGACACGACCAGCGAGCTCCTGTTCAAGGGCGCACTGGACGGATCCTCGCACTCGATCTACTCGGGCCTCATCCGGGTCCGCCCGGAGGCGGTTCGTACCAGGGCGCACCAGACCAACCGGAACATCAAGCTCTCTCCGGACGCCTGGGCCGAGACCGTGCCCAACCTGGAGATCGAGACCGACGACGTCGTCTGCAGCCATGCATCAACGGTCTCGCCGGTCGACGAGGACCAGCGCTTCTACCTCGAGAGCCGGGGCGTGCCCACGCGGGTGGCCGAACGGCTCCTGTTGGAGGGGTTCTTCCAGGACGTGGCCGACGCTGCACCGGTCCCCGCTGTCGCCGAGATCCTGAAGGACGCCCTGACCGAGCGACTTGATCGTCGAACCGGTTCCAGCCCCTCAGAGGCTGGCAACGGTTCGACGGGCATCGACGCGGCCGCTGGGGATGCAGGCTCTGCCACCGCCGTCGGGGACGCCCAGTGAGCGGCGTTCGCGTCTGTGGCTGGTCCGAACTGGCCGACGGCACGCCACGGCGTGTCGAGGTGGACGGTCGGGCGGTGGCGTTGGTACGCATCGGCGAACAGGTGCATGCCATCGACGACACCTGCACCCACGCCGAGGTCTCGCTGTCGGAGGGTGACGTGGACCTCGAGGAGTGCGCCCTGGAATGCTGGAAGCACGGAAGCCTTTTCGACCTGCGGACGGGTGAGGCCCTCACCCTGCCGGCCCTGAAGCCGGTGGCCGTGCACACGGTGACCGTTGAAGGTGACGAGGTGCTGGTCGAGTTGTCCGAGGGAGGTTCCCGATGACCGGTTCCGAGGGGAATCGCGTGCTGCGTATCGATGGCCTGAGGGCCGGCGTCGGCGGAATCGACATTCTCCACGGGATCGACATGGAGATTCGACCAGGCGAAGTCCACGCCTTGATGGGGCCCAACGGGTCGGGCAAGTCGACCCTGGCGCATGTGCTGATGGGTCGCCATGGCTACGAGGTGACCGGGGGTTCGGTCACCCTGGACGGTGTCGACCTGCTGTCGTTGCCCACCTGGGAGAGGGCCCGGGCAGGGTTGTTCCTGGCCCTCCAGCACCCGACGGAGGTGCCCGGCGTGAGCCTGGAGTCAGTGATAGCCGAGGCGGCCCGGGCGGATGGACGCAGTACCGACGGGACCTACGAGGTGCTGGTGGCCGAAGCGGCGCGCATCGGATTCGATGAACGCTTCCTGGCCCGGGCCCTGAACGTGGACCTCTCCGGCGGTGAGAAGAAGCGGAACGAGACCCTGATGCTGGGCTCGCTGCGGAGGCGCTACGCCGTCCTGGACGAGATCGACTCGGGCCTGGACGTGGACGCACTCGCCGCCGTGGCGCGACGGATCCAGGAGGCCACCGAGGAGGATGGCCTGGGGGTCCTGGCCATCACCCACTTCGGCCGGTTCCTGGAGGTGCTGGAGCCCGACAGGGTGCACGTGCTGGCGCGGGGGCGGATCCAGGCCGTAGGCGGCCCCGAGATGGCTGAACGCCTGGAGGCCGAGGGCTACACCGGGGTGCTGGCCGAGGCCGGAGAATCGGTGGGCCTGCCCACCGGGGTGACCCATCCCGACGGCCACGAGGCGGGCTTCGGCGAGGACCCGTTCGCCGACCCGCTGGATCGCTGAACGGGTCGGATCTCCGGGACGGATCCCCAGTCCTGAACGGCTGGAGCCTCCAGACCTACACTCAGGCCATGGCCGACCGCACGCCACCGGCAGATGACGGGCCTTCGGGGCCGGCATTCCAGCTCGCAGCAGACCGCACCCTTCTGACCTCCGGGGAGCGTGCCTCCCTGGCGGCTCGACTTCCAGGCTGGGGGATCGACGGGGAGCAGCTCCGTCGGACGTTCAGGTTCGTCGACTTCGCCGAGGCCTGGGCCTTCATGGGGCAGGTGGCGGGCGTCGCCGAAGCCCTCCAGCACCACCCCGACTGGTCCAACTCGTGGAATCAGGTGGAGATCGCCGTCACCACCCACAGCGCCGGGGGTCTCACCGGTCTGGATGTGGCGTTCGCCGAGGCAGTGGACGCCCTGGCCTGACTCTGGGTCGGTAGACCGCCCGCCCGGGTTCAGGTGCCTGTCAGGTCCAGCACCTGGTCGAGGGTGTTCCAGCCCAGGGTGGCGCACTTGATGCGCACCGGGAACTTCACCACACCCCGGAGGGCCTCGAGGTCGCCGAGTCCGGAGGCGCCAGGTCGGTCGTCTGTCGGGACGGCCTCACCATCCAGACCGTGCTCGTGGATCGACATCATCTCCTTGAACGACCGGAGTACCTCACGGGCCCCGTCGGGGGTCCGTCCGAGCACCGCCGCGCTCATCATCGAGGCCGACGACTGGCTGATCGAGCACCCCTGCCCGCCGATGCGGATCTCGGCGATCACACCGTCCTCGACCAGTAGGTACACCTGGATCTCGTCGCCGCAGAGTGGGTTGAACCCCTCGGCCATCATGGCCGGCGGGGTTTCCAGCTCTCCACGGTTCCGGGGGCTCCGGTAGTGATCCAGGATGACCTCCCGGTAGAGGTCTTCGAGTCCGGCCATTTGTCTGGATGCTCCTGGGGCGGGGTGTGCGGGTGGGGTGGTCTGGTCAGAAGGCGAAGAAGTCGCCGGCAGCAGCCAGGCCGTCGGCCAGGGCATCCACGTCGGACTCGTCGTTGTAGAGGTAGAGCGAGGCACGGGCCGTGGCGTTCACGCCCAGCACCTTCATGAGGGGCTTGGCGCAGTGGTGGCCTGCCCGAACGCACACACCGTGCTGGTCCAGCACCTGGCTGAGGTCGTGTGGGTGGATGTCCCGATAGGCGAGCGAGAGGGTTCCACCGCGGTTTTCGAGGTCGTGCGGGCCGTGGATGGCCAGATCGTCGCCAAACCGCTCGGTGAGGGTCCGCAGGGCGTAGGCGGTGAGGTCCAGCTCGTGCTGGCGGACGGCCTCCATGCCGATCGCCTCCAGGTAGTCGACGGCGGCGTGCAGCCCGACGATCTGCGCGATCGGCTGGGTCCCAGCCTCGAACCGGGCGGGAACGTCGGCTGGTGTGAACCCGTCGAAGGTCACGTTCTGGATCATCGAGCCGCCACCCAGGAACGGCGGCATGGCATCCAGGAGCTCGCGGCGCCCCCAGAGCAGTCCGATGCCTGTCGGGCCGCACATCTTGTGGCCGGTGAAGGCCATGAAGTCACAGTCCCAGTCAGCCACGTCGGTCGGATAGTGGGGGACCCACTGGCTGGCGTCCACCAGGCAGAGGGCGCCGACGGCGTGGGCGGCGTCGGCGATCCGGCGGATCGGAGGCAGGGTGCCGAGCACGTTGGAGGCGGCCGATACGGCAACGAGGCGCACGCCGTCCAGGAGGTGGTCGAGGTCGGTCAGGTCCAGGCGGCCGTCGTTGTCCAGGGGGATCCACCGGATCACGACACCGCGTTCGGCGGCCAGCTGGTGCCACGGGACGATGTTGGCGTGGTGCTCGAGGGTGGTCAGGAGGACGACATCACCTTCGGAGAGGTTTGACCTGCCCCACGAGTGGGCCACCAGGTTTATTGATTCGGTGGCGTTCTTGGCGAAGACGATCTCCTCCGCGGCGGAGGCACCCACGAACCTGGCGAGGGCGGCACGGGAGTTTTCGACCGCCGTGGTGGCCCGCTCAGCGATCAGGTAGGCGCCGCGGTGGATGTTGGCGTTGATCTCCTCGTAGTACCTGTCCAGAGCGTCGAGGACCTGTCGGGGCTTTTGCGAGGTGGCACCGGAGTCGAGGTAGACGATGGGGTGGCCGTTCACCTCGCGCGACAGGAGGGGGAAGTCGGCCTTGATCGTGGTGGCATCCAGGGTGGCGGTGCTCATGGCGAAGGCAGATTCAGTCCGTCGCGCTCGACCCGGTGGCCCTGAACGCCTCATAGCCCTCACGTTCGAGCCGTTCGGCGATCTCCGGACCACCGCGTTCCACGATCCGACCATCCATGAGGATGTGGACCACGTCGGGCTGCAGGTGGTCCAGCAGCCGCTGGTAGTGGGTGATGGCCAGCACTCCGAGGCCCGTGCGGTCACGCCGCACCTCGGCGACGCCTTCGGCGACCACCTTCAGGGCGTCGATGTCGAGGCCCGAGTCGGTCTCGTCCAGGATGGCCATCTCGGGTTCCAGGATGGCCATCTGGAGGATCTCGTTGCGCTTCTTCTCGCCACCCGAGAAGCCCTCGTTGACGTGGCGGTCGGCGAACGACGGGTCCATGCCGAGGCGGGCCATCCAGTCCATGATCGTCAGCCGGAGCTCCAGGACCGAGAGGTCGATGCCCTTGCGGGCCGACAGGGACTGTCGGAGGAAGTTGATGACCGACACGCCGGCGATCTCGAGCGGGTACTGGAAGGCAAGGAAGATCCCGGCCTTGCCGCGCACGTCGGGTGGCCAGTCGGTGATCTCGTCGCCCCGGAACCTGATGGAACCGGCGGTCACGACGTATTCGGGGCTTCCCAGCAGGACCGAGGCCAGCGTCGACTTCCCTGAGCCGTTTGGACCCATGAGGGCGTGGACCTCACCGTGGCCGACCACGAGGTCGACTCCCTTGAGGATCTCGATGCCATCGGTGGTAGAGGCGTGGAGGCCTTCGACCTCGAACAGCGGGGTCGCGTCGGCGGCGGTTGGCTCAGCCATGGCTTGAGTCTAGGGAGACGCTCCGATTACCACTATGGCGATAGGAGTAATTCGGTTTGGACCGGTACCCGGGGGGCGTTCACCAGCCCCGGGCCACCCACTCGTCCAGGCTGGGCTGCTCGGCTCCGATCGTGGTGTCGTCGCCGTGGCCAGGCATCACGATGGTGCCGGGGTGGATCCCGGCGAACAGTCGCCGATCGATGGACTCGATGATGGTGGCGAAGTCCCCACCCTCGAAGGTGGTGGCACCCGGGCCTCCGGGGAACAGCGTGTCGCCGGAGAACAGGACCGGCGACCCCTCCAGGCGGAAGCAGATGGACCCGGGCGTGTGGCCGGGCGTGCAGATGGTGTGGAGCCTCAGGCGCCCCACCTGGATGACCGACTCGTCCTCGAGGATGTCGTCGTAGGAGGGGAGCATCGCAGCGTCGGCGGCGGTGACGGCGACCCGGTAGCCGGCTTCCCGGACCGCCGGTACGGCCTGGATGTGGTCGAAGTGTCCATGGGTCTCGAGCACGGAGCGGACGTCCAGGGAGCGGCACAGCTCGAGCAGCTTGTCGTGCTCGTTGGCGGCGTCGATCAGCACGGATTCGCCGGTCTGGCGACAGCGCAGCACGAACACGTTGTTCACGTAGTCGCCGACCACGATGCGGTGGATCTCGGCCTGCTCGTCGCACCAGTGCAGTGCCGCTCCCTCGACCCCGGGTCGGGGATGGTCGGTGTGGCTGCAGGGCCCCGCATGCGGAGACGTCGGGGTGGTGGGCTGGTCGCTCATGGGGCCATCATGGTGCCCGCGCGGCGACACAGGCCAGCCCGCCCGCCTGCGGAGGTCGGCATTCCCGTCCGGAGCGGCGGTGTCGTGCGGCAGCGGGGAATGTTGTGACGGGTGGCCATGACGCCCGATGTCGCCGGGAAGGTGGAGGACTGGTAGAACGAAGCGGTCGGATTTGTCACCGGGGCCGCCCAACCAGTCGCGAACGGCAGGCGAAACCGACAGCGCGGGTCACGAGTCGCGGCCGGCAGCCCAGATCACAAGTCGAGATAGATAGAGCAGGAGTGTGCACATGAACTTCGCCTTCAGCGAAGAGCAGGAGCAGCTACGGGAGTTCGTCCGACAGTTCCTCGAGAACTACTCGGCGGAGACCACCGTCCGTGAGTTGATGGAGACCGAGAGCGGATACGACGCCGCCACCTGGTCGATGATGGCCGAGCAGCTGGGCCTCCAGAGCCTGATCATCCCCGAGGAGTACGGCGGGCAGGGGTTCGGCTACGTGGAGCTGATCGTGGTCCTCGAGGAGATGGGTCGCTCCCTGCTGTGCGCTCCGTTCTTCTCAACCGTGGTGCTGGCCGCCAACACCCTCATCCACTCCGGCGACGACGGTGCCAAGGCCGATCTGCTTCCCGGGATCGCATCCGGCGAGACCATCGCCACGCTTGCCTTCACCGAGGAGAGCGGTCGCTGGGACGAGGCCGGCATCACCATGGAGGCAACGGCCGACGGCGATGGATGGTCGCTCTCCGGGACGAAGATGTACGTGCTGGACGGTCACATCGCCAGCCTCGTGCTGGTGGCTGCCCGCACCGCCAACGGCATTTCGTTGTTCAGGGTCGATGGCGATGCAGCGGGCCTGACGCGGACCGCCCTGGCCACCATGGACATGACCCGCAAGCAGGCCCGTCTGGAGTTCGACGGGGTGGCGGCAACCATGATCGGCGCCGAGGGTGGCGGCTGGACTGTTCTGGAGCGTGTTCTGGACCTCGCAGCGGTGGCCCTGGCCGCCGAGCAGGTCGGTGGCGCCCAGATCTGCCTGGACACAGCGGTGCAGTACGCCAAGGACCGGGTGCAGTTCGGTCGGCCCATCGGCAGCTTCCAGGCCATCAAGCACAAGTGCGCCGACATGCTCCTCGAGGTCGAGTCGGCCAAGTCGGCCGCCTACTACGCAGGTTGGTGCGCGGCGGAGTTGAACGACGAGCTGCCCTCGGTGGCGTCGCTGGCCAAGGCGTACTGCTCGGAGGCCTACTTCCATACCACCGCCGAGAACATCCAGATCCATGGCGGCATCGGCTTCACGTGGGAGCACTCCGCGCACCTGTACTTCAAGCGTGCCAAGAGTTCCGAACTGCTGTTCGGCGACCCGACCTACCACCGCGAGCTGCTGGCCCAGCGCATCGGCATCTGAGCCGGTACCGGGGCTATCGCCCCACACCAACCGTGACGCTGTCCAGCGGGCGTTACCGTCCCCGGTCGTGAGTCCGTTGTGATCCGGCTTCGCACCTGACACGGCAGGGCAGGCGTGGCTGGCATGATCACATGATGACCTGGTTGTTCCTGGCCATAGGCGCGCTGCTGGTTGCCGGCATCGCCATGTACGCGGTCGGATCCGCAGTGGGCCGCCTCGAGAACACGGCGCTGCCGGCCGTGCTGGAGGTCGACGACGCCGTCGACTGGATAGCCGAGAGGCTCCCGGAGGAGGCGGCCGGCCAGCTCAGCCGCGACGACGTGGTCGACGTGGTCGGCTGGTACCTGGAGTCCTTCGCCGAGGCCGGTATGGCGACCACGCACGGCCAGGACCTTGGTGACGAGGCGCTGGCGGATGGCGCCGGCGATGCCGAGGGGCGGGTGGTGGCCCCACTGGACGACGCCCTCGACCACGTGGTCGCCCGGGGACTGGAACGATCCGAACCACTCGACGCCCTGGCGGTTGCGATGGTGGCCGACCTGCTCGGTACCTACCTGGTGGCGATGGGGGCCATTGGTGGTCCGGCTGGTGGCTCGGCTGGTGGGCCGGTCGGCGGTCCCGGTGGCGATCGGGTCGACCCGACGGCCCCACGGGGCTAGAGCCCTGCAGGGCTAGCGTCGCAGCATGCTCGACCGACACGCTCCGGTCTTCGTGGCCGGCCACCGCGGTCTCGTCGGATCCGCCATCGTCCGCCGTCTGGAGGCCGATGGCTTCACCGACCTCCGGACGGTCGGCCGCGAGGTCCTGGACCTGCGTGACCAGTCGGCGGTGGACTCCTGGTTCGACGTGGAACGTCCGAGGTACGTATTCCTGGTGGCCGGCACGGTGGGTGGGATCCACGCCAACACCAGTCGTCCGGCAGAGTTCCTCTACGACAACCTGATGATCCACGGCACGGTGGTGCAGGCCGCCCACAGGATCGGTGTCGAGAAGCTGCTGTACCTGGGGAGCTCGTGCATCTACCCGAGGTTGGCCGAACAGCCGATCACGGAGGAGGCGCTGCTGAGCGGGGCCCTGGAGCCGACCAACGAGGGCTACGCCCTGGCCAAGATCGTCGGCATCAAGCTCTGCGAGACGTACCGGCGGCAGTACGGGGACGACTTCATCTCGGCCATGCCGACCAACCTCTACGGACCGGGGGACAACTTCGACCTGGAGGGTGGGCACGTCCTACCGGCCCTGATGCGCCGATTCCACGAGGCGAGGGAGGCGGGCGAGGCCACGGTCGGGGTCTGGGGGACCGGCAATGCGCGGCGCGAGTTCCTGCACGTGGACGACCTGGCCGATGCCTGCCTGTTCCTGATGGATGGGTACTCGGCGCCCGGTCACGTCAACGTGGGGACCGGTGTGGACCTGACCATCAGGGAGTTGGCCGAGACGGTGCGCGATCTCGTGCACCCCGGTGCCGATCTGGCCTTTGATGCCTCCAGGCCCGACGGAATGCCCCGCAAGGTGCTGGACGTGTCGAAGTTGGCCGGCCTGGGTTGGACGGCGCGAACCAGCCTGACGGACGGGCTTGTCTCCACGTATGCCTGGTTCGTGGAGGCTGCCGAACGGGGAGACCTCCGGCTCTAGGACCAGGGCCGGTGCCTACCTGCGCCTGAGGCTGGTCCTCACTGCTGCTTGGTCTTTCCGGCCGCCTTCTGGGCCTTCTTCCAGGCGCGCACGCCTTCCAGCGCCTCGGGGCCGTCGATGTCGGCCACGGACCTGGGCACGTCATCGGCGAAGGGTCCGGCCGCCGCCCTCCACCCGTCAGGAGCAACGCCCATCCGCTTCGCCAGGATGGCCACGAAGATCTTCGTCTTCTCGGCGCCGTAGCCGGGCAGGGCCCGGAGTCGCCGGGCCAGGTCGGCACCGTCGGCGGCTCCCTCCCAGACATCGGCCGCGTCGCCGTCGTGGTTCTCCACCAGGTGGCGGCAGAGGTCCTGGATCCGTCCAGCCATCGAGTTGGGGAACCTGTGGATAGCAGGCTTGGTCCGGCAGGCCTCGAGGAAGGCCTCCGGGTCCATCTCGGCGATGGATGCAGCGTCGAGTCGTCCGAGCCGATCGAGCAGGGTGGCGGGTCCGCGGAAGGCCCACTCCATGGGCACCTGCTGGTCGAGCAGCATTCCGACCAGCAGGGCCAGCGGGTCGGTGTTGAGCAGGCGGTCCGCGTCGTCGTCACCGGTGATGGCAAGCGTGCCGACGGACCGGGATGGGGGCGAGGTCATGGAGCGAACCTACCGCTGACGACCCGGGGCACGGGCCGATAGCTGGCTCACTCGGGGGAGTGTTCCCGTCCGACACCGTGACCCGTGGCTGGAACGGTGTCGTGACGGCCCGGATCGGCGATGTCCACGTCGAGGCCGTGGTGGGCTATGGCCTCGGCTACCAGCGACGCATCGATGGTGCCCTCCCGGGCGAGGGCGTGCAGCACGGCCACCACGACATGGCCGGTGTCCACCTCGAAGAACCGGCGTAGGGCCTCTCGTGTGTCGCTGCGCCCGAACCCGTCGGTTCCCAGCGTGTGGAAGGGACGTGGGATCCATCTGGCCACCTGGCCGGGCAACAGCTTCTGGAAGTCCGTGACCGCCACCACCGGGCCCTCGCCCTCGGCCAGCAGCCGGGTGACCAGGGGGACCTCGGCCGGATCGGTGGGATGCAGCCGGTTGCGGCGCTCCACGGCGAGGGCGTCCTCCCTGAGTCGCTTGTAGGAGGTGGCGCTCCAGAGGTCTACGCCCACGCCCCAGCGTTCGGCCAGCTCGTCGGCCGCCTCCCGGGCCGCTCCCTGGGCGGAACCCGAGAACACGAGGGTGGCTGTCACGGGGCGGTCGGGAGCGTCGGCCCACTGGTAGAGCCCTCGGACCACGTCCGCGTCGGTGACGTGGTCCGGACGGGGCGGCATCTCGTACGTCTCGTTGTAGAGGGTGATGTAGTAGAAGACGTCCTCGTTGAAGTGGGGATCCTCGTGTCCGTACATGCGTTGCAGGCCGTCGTCTATGACTGCCGCCAGCTCGTAGGCGAAGGCAGGGTCGAAGGCCTGGCAGGCCGGCACCGTGGCGGCCAGCAGGAGGCTGTGTCCGTCCTGGTGCTGCAGGCCCTCACCGGCCAGGGTCGTGCGTCCGGCGGTGGCGCCCAGCATGAACCCGCGGGCCCTGGAGTCGGCCGCCGACCAGATCGAGTCGCCTACGCGCTGGAAGCCGAACATCGAGTAGAAGGTGAAGAACGGCACCATCGGGACGCCGAGGTTGGCGTAGCTGGTGCCGGCTGCGATGAAGCTGGACATCGACCCGCACTCGGTTATGCCCTCCTCGATGATTTGCCCGTCCGTGCTCTCGGTGTACGACAGCAGCAGCTCATGGTCGACCGGCTCGTAGAGCTGGCCGAACGGTGCGTAGATGCCGAACTCCCGGAACAGCGAGTCCATGCCGAACGTGCGGGCCTCGTCCGGGACGATGGGCACCACGCGGGGTCCGAACGCCTCGTCGCGCATGAGATCCCGGAGCAGGCCCGTCATGGCCATGGTGGTCGACACGGCCCGTCCCTCGGATCCCTTGGCGAGGCCGGTGAAGACCGACGGGTCGGGCAGCGTGAGGGGTCGCCTGTTGCGGATCCGCCGCTTGGGGATGGACCCGCCGAGGGCCCGGCGGCGCTGCACCATGTACTCGTGCTCGGGGCTGTCCTCGTCTGGCCTGTAGTAGGGAGCCCTGTCGCCCTCGAGGGCCGACTCGGGGATCTCGTCGACCAGGTGGAGACGCTCACGCAGGGCCAGCAGCTCGTCCTTGGTCATCTTCTTGATCTGGTGGGTGGCGTTCCGGGCCTCGAAGCCCTCGCCCAGCGTCCAACCCTTGATGGTCTTGGCCAGGATCACCGTCGGGGCTTCGTTCTCCTCGGTGGCGTTGCGGTAGGCGGCGTAGATCTTCTGGTAGTCGTGGCCGCCGCGGGGCAGGGCGTCCAACTCCTCGTCGGAAAGGTGCTCGACCATGGCCCGCAGACGGGGATCGGGTCCGAAGAAGTGCTCCCTGACGTAGTCGCCTCCCTCCACGGCCAGGCGCTGGTACTCGCCATCGACCGTCGTGTTGAACTTGTTGAGCAGGATGCCGTCCACGTCCTTGTGGATCAGCTCGTCCCATTCGGATCCCCAGATGACCTTCAGGACGTTCCACCCGGCACCACGGAACACGCCCTCCAGCTCCTGGATGATCTGGCCGTTGCCGCGGACCGGGCCGTCCAGACGTTGCAGGTTGCAGTTGACGATCCAGATCAGGTTGCCGAGGCCCGACCGGCCAGCCAGCGAGATGGCGCCCAGCGTCTCGGGTTCGTCGCACTCGCCGTCGCCCACGAAGCAGAACACGCGGCTCTCGGACGTCTCGTCGATCCGGCGGCTCTCCATGTACCTGTTGAAGCGGGCGTGGTAGATGGAGTTGATGGGACCGAGGCCCATCGACACGGTGGGGAACTCCCAGAAGTCGGGCATGAGCCGGGGGTGGGGGTAGCTGGACAGGCCCCCACCGCCGATCTCCATTCGGAAGCCGTTCAGGTGCTGGTCCGTGAGCCGTCGTTCCAGGTAGGCCCGGGCGTAGACGCCGGGGGCGGCGTGGCCCTGGAAGTAGACGTGGTCGCCGGGCCGACCGTCGTCCTTGCCGCGGAAGAACCAGTTGAACCCCACCTCGTAGAGGGAGGCCGAGGAGGCGAAGGTGGAGAGGTGACCGCCGATGCCGTCGGCCGCCTTGTTGGCGTTGATCACCATTGCCGCGGCGTTCCAACGTATGAAGGCCCGGATGCGGCGTTCGATGAACTCGTCGCCCGGGAACCACGGCTGGTCCTCGGTGGCGATCGTGTTGACGTACGGGGTCCAGGTTGGCGGGGCGTTGCCGACGTTCAGCTCACCTGCCCGTTCCAGGAGCTTGGCCAGCATGTAGCGGGCTCGGCGTCGACCCGCCCTGTCGACCATGGCGTCAAAGGAGTCGATCCACTCCTTCGTCTCGGCCGGATCGGCATCCGGTAACTGGTGCGTGAAACCGTCGATCACGCCCGTATCTTGCCATGCCGGTTCCCATGCCGGTTC
>Ga0257113_1000159_pt1 | contig 20436 bp, 17 predicted proteins | sample LP_taG_4_FD_191568 | JGI IMG/M metagenome (GOLD analysis project Ga0257113, IMG submission 191568) | Marine microbial communities from Northeast Subartic Pacific Ocean, Canada - LP_J_2015_P26_2000m | ecosystem: Environmental > Aquatic > Marine > Oceanic | place: Canada: Northeast Subartic... | reverse complement strand
CAATCTAAACTGGATTCTCTCAAAATATCTTATTACGATAAGGTTGACCCTTATTGCTGGGTCTTTGATCTGATTAAGCAAGCCAGTCAATCAATAAATGACCTTAGTGAATTTGGCTTAAAGCCTCTCTTCGAACCAGATGTGGAACTGGTTGAACTCAAAAGATTAATTGAAGAAGAGTTATTTACTCTTTCCGATGCTCATTACCAAAGATATTTTGCCCTAGAAGATAACTATCGTGTCTAACCCTTGGGAAGAGATTCTTCTTAGTAAAACACCACGATCTTGGATCGATCGAGCTTTAGACTCTTTGGATGTATTGCTCCTTGATCATGCCCATTGCGAGAAGAAGGCAGCCACCACTGCTATATCTTTGATTAACAGATATCCTGAAAGAAACTTATCCCCATACCTTTCACCATTAGCTAGAGAAGAGCTTCTTCACTTCGAAAGGGTTTCAAACTTGCTCAAAAAGAGAAAAATTCCTTACAGAAATTTAAAATCAGGCCGTTATGCAAACAGTTTGCATCAGCTGGTAGCCAACACTGAGCCAAATAGACTTAAAGATTCTCTGCTGGTCTGTGCCTTAATTGAAGCAAGATCTTGTGAACGCTTTAACTGCTTGGCTGGTTACTTGGAAAAGTCTCTTGGATCTTTCTACTCCAAGCTGTGTGAAGCAGAATCAAGACACTGTGACCTTTATCTCAATCTCTATCAAGATTTATTTAGAGAAGATTGGAGTGCAAGATTAAAGCCATTCAGTGAGCTGGAATCTGATTTGATCAACACTCCAGATTCACTTTTTAGGTTTCATGGTGGTATTTAGGGGTTATCTTACAACTAACAGATCATCCCAATTAGTCGTGTATTTTGGTGATTGGAAATATCTCTGCATTGACCATGGCTTCCTTATACCTTGAGCAGCGAACGTGATTTTACTTGCACCAGAAGCATTAATCTTATCTATGGTTTTCATTAGCTTTTCACTTTTCGGTCGCCTGGAATTAGGTATAAAAAAATCTGCTTGATACACGCCCTTGTCATAAAAGTCACTTAGCATCACGCCGGCCTTTATAAAGTTAAACCCTTTTTTGTAGACCCTTCTTGAGAGCATCTTAGTGGCATGCAGGATATCGCGGGTATCGTTTGTGGGTGAATTAAGCTTACAACTCAAGATATTACTGTATTGCTGATCTTGTAACCTAAAGGGGTTCGTTCTAGCAAAAACGGAGACAACCCTGCAATACTGATTTTCACGTCTTAGCTTTTCTGCCGCTCTTGCTGCGTAATCACTCACAGCTTCGTTGATTAATTCTAGGGTGGTTACTTTTTTACCAAAGGTTCTGCTAACCACTATTTCTTTTTTTGTAGACGGGTGTTCTTCAAGACCAATGCAAGGATATCCTCTCAGTTCCATCACTGTCCTCTCCAAGACAATACTGAATCTTCTTCGGATTAGTTTCGTGTCGGTGTCAGCTAGCTCAAGAGCTGTTTTAATACCCATTTTATTGAGATGTTGTTTTAATCTACTGCCCACGCCCCAGATTTCTTCTATGGGCATGATAGACATAAGTTTTCTTTGCCTTTCTTTTTTTGATAGGTCAACAACACCGCCTGTGGCTACATATTTTTTTGCACCATAACTGGCAGCCTTAGCTAAAGTTTTTGTTGGACCTATCCCAACGCGAACTGGCATACCTGTCCAACGTTTAATTTTTTCTTGGCATTCACGACCAAATTGCTCTAGTCCAGTACAAAAACTAATACCACTAAGATCTAAAAAGGCTTCATCTATACTATATATCTCAATTCTAGGGGCAGAGTGCTCCAGGGTTTGCATGACTCTGGCTGAGATGTCTGCATACAGTTCATAGTTCGAAGAAAATGCTACCCCCCCCTGACGGGTGAAAGAATCTTTTATCTTAAACCAAGGTTCGCACATCTTTATGCCAACGTTCTTTGCCTCTTTAGAAAGTGCTACAACGCAGCCATCATTATTTGATAGAACGACAATTGGCCTATCTTTCAAATCAGGTCTAAACACTCTTTCACAAGATGCGTAAAAACTATTGCAGTCAACTAAAGCGTAAGTCATTGTCTAATAGGTATTTATTGCAGCAATTACGACACCAGCAATTTCCAGTTCTTCGTTTTCTTTTATGAATATGGGGGCGTACCTGGAGTTCTCTGAGGCAAGACAGACTTTTGGCTTAGTTAAGAGCCTTTTACATGCATAAGATCCGTTGATAGCAGCAACCACAATGCTTTTATGTTTGGGTTCTACGCTTCTGTCAACAACCAGTATGGCGCCATCACCAATATATGCATCTATCATGGAATCTCCACTGACGCGCACGAAATAGGTTGCCGCTGGGTTTTTGATTAAATATTCATTTAAATCAATAGGGCGTTCAACGTAATCATCAGCTGGGCTTGGCCATCCAACACGAACTCTATTTAAAAAATAAGGGATTTCTATAAGGGGAAAATCTCCCTCTGAGGTGTCACCCAGATACTTTACAACCATAAGGATTAATTAAAATAATACTGTATGTATATACAGTATATTTAAACATTAGTTTTGTAAAGCTTCTAACTTAATAGGGTTTTAGTAACATGGATGTTTGAATAGTAAAAATATGAAGATCTGGATAAGCCTTTTAGTTATTTATGCAGGATTTTTTCTCTGGTACACAGATATTGGAGGAAAATTAGATAAGGAAGAAATTGAGTTTTTCTTAGAAAAGTTGGAAGAGCGTACTTCTGCTAACTCTGCAGATCCTGAGACCTACAATTCACAGAAGAACTTAATTAAGCGTTTTATGGAAGAAGACACTGGTAGGCAATTCTTGATGGTTAATAATATTGATATGGATGATGATCCAGAGGATGTTGAGGGCGCAGAGCCTGGAGAGTCAGCGGAAAGATTGCTCGATCGATATATGGAGCATATGTATGCACAGCTTCTTAAAAGAGCTTGTCATCCTGTTTTCGCAGGTAACGCGGTTCACCCTTCAATGGACCTAGTGGGAATAGAGGGGGCAGAGATATGGGACCAAGCTGCCTTAATGAGATATAAGAGCAGAAGAGCTTTTATGGAAATTGTAACGCATCCCAATATGGGAAGTAAGCATGCTTTTAAAGTGGCTGCAATGGAAAAAACCATAGCTTATCCTGTTGAAACGGTTATTTATCTTAGTGATCCAAGGCTTCTGCTGGCTTTGATTTTAATTATTTTGGGACTGATTCTTCAGAATAGAGTCAAACGATAGGAAGCTGCTTAAGTTCACAAGATCCATCATCCATCCAAATATACCAGGCAGATTTATCCCAATCCCCCAAAACTATTCTTTGTGCCGGGGTCTCATTTATTATAAGTGAGTGAACTTTGGGACGGTGAGTATGACCATGAATTAAAAGCTTTACATCATGGGCTGTCATAATTTCCTCTACGGCTTCTGGAGACACATCCATGATTTCATCTTCCTTTTGACTAGTAGCCTCTTTACTTTTTGTTCTTAGTTCCTGAGTTATTTTCTCCCTCTCTTCAATTGGCTTATCTAGAAATTCTTTCTTCCATTGAGGATTCCGGCTTGTATTTCTAAATTCTTGGTACTTTACATCTTTGGTGCAAAGTAAATCACCATGCATCAACAAGGTGTCTTTCCCAAATAATTCTAATTTACAAGGATCTTCTAGTAAGGTTACTCCGGTATCTTCACAGAATTTCTCACCAATCAAGAAATCTCTGTTTCCATGCATGGCGAAAACAGAAATTGAAGCATTTTTAAGGAACGTCAGTTTGTTTTTAATTAAATGAGAGAGCTCACTCTTTAGATCGTCTCCAATCCAGACTTCAAAAAGATCTCCTAGGATATAAAGGCGCTCTGCTTGTTTTGCAGTGGTGTCTAAAAAAGATAAAAAAGCTTCTGTCACTTCAGGCTTTTCTTCTTGAAGATGAAGATCAGAAATGAAGCAATAAGCCATAAAATTTACTCTTTTGTAACCTTTGTTTTTTGAACGGTAATGTCTTCAAGTGGAACGTCTTGATGATGACCTGGACTGCCAGTAGATACAGACGCTATGGCTTCGACAGTCTCAAATCCATCAATAACAGTACCAAAAACTGCATAGCCCCATCCTTGAGGGGTTTCTGATGTATGGTCCAGATTAGAGTTATTCTCTAGGTTAATAAAAAATTGAGAGGTAGCAGAATCTGGATCATTTGTACGAGCCATAGAGAGGCTCCATTTTAAGTTTTTTTGACCATTATTAGCTTCGTTTTCTATCGGAGGATTTCCTGACTTATCTTGCATTCCCGGCTCTAAACCTCCACCTTGAATTACAAAACCCGGAATAACTCTATGGAAAAGAGTTCCATCATAAAAACCACTGTTTGCATAATCTAAAAAATTTTTTGTTGTTATTGGAGCATCCTCTTCGAATAGTTCTATTACTATAGGACCCATTGTTGTTTCAAAAGTTACCACTTTTATCTCCTTTTCTTTTTCTGATAGCGGAACAAGCAAAAATATACCTAAAACAAGTAAGATTAGGGCAATAATAAATGCTAGTTGCTTCATTTTCTTTCAAATTGATTAATCTGGAGCGATATAATACGAACTTTATAGACTTGCTTCCATTTTATTAATCGGATGGCCACAAAAAAAACAAGATTCTGCCCAAGTCCTACAGGCTTAATGCACTTAGGTAATTTGCGTACAGCCCTGTTAAATTTTCTTTTGAGCAAACAATCAAAAGGGAGTTTCATCCTTCGTATTGAAGACACAGATAAAGAAAGATCAAAAAAAGAGTTTGCCGAAACAATTTGCGATGATTTAACTTGGATGGATTTAAATTGGGAGGAAGGACCAAGAACTGGAGGTCCTCAAGAACCTTATTTCCAATCTGAACGAAATCAACTTTATGAGAAATTTTATGAGGAATTGATTGATAAGGATTTGATTTATCCTTGTTTTGCAACTGAAGAAGAGCTAAAGGCCATACGTAGGAGCCAATTGGCAGCTGGAAAACCTCCTAGGTACCCAGGAATTTGGTCTGATGCTTCAAAAGAAGATGTTCAAAAAGAATTTGAAAAGGGCTCTAAGCCTGTTTATAGATTTAGAATTCCAAAGAAAAAGACAATAACATTTAATGACTTAATTAAAGGAGAGCAGAGTTTTAATTCTAACGATCTGGATGACTTTATAGTTAAAAAAGAAGATGGCAGTCCCACTTTCATGTATGCCAATGCCATTGATGATGCATTAATGAATATTAATTTGGTGGTGCGCGGCGATGATCACTTGAGCAATACCCCAAGACAGATTGCCTTGCTAGAAGCTTTGCAATTAGAGATTCCAGAATATGCTCATATAGCTCTTTTTACAGGTGACGATGGCTCCCCTTTATCGAAAAGAAATGGGAGCTTATCGATTCAAGAGTTAAAAGAGAAAGGTTACTTCCCATTAGCTGTTGCTAATTATCTTACTCGAGTAGGGCATACTATTGGGGATAATGAAGTTAGGGATTTAACTGCTCTAGCTAAGGTTTTTGACACCAATAAAGTTTCCAGTTCTCCAAGTCGCTTTGATATACAACAACTAAACTTTTGGCAGAAACAGGTTGTAGAGGCGCAAACGGATGAAGAGCTTAATAATTGGCTCAATCCGTTTTTAGAAGGTTTATTGCCCAAAGATATTGATAGCGGACTCTTCGTAAAAACTATACGTGAAAACATCGCTTTCCCTGTAGATGCCATTTCTTTGGCCAACAATATTATGAGCGCTGATTTTAAGCTCTCGAAAGAAGCTAAACATATTATTAAAGCATCTGGTAATGAGTTCTTTAATCTTGCCAAAGAAGCCTTTTTAAAAAATTGGCCTAACTGGTCGGAGTCCATGAAAGACTTATCTTCCACTTCTGGCAAAAAAGGCAAAGAGCTTTATCAGCCAATTAGAATTTCCTTAACGGGCCAGGAGTCAGGTCCTAAACTAGACCAGTTGAGTACGCTGTTGGGTAAGGAAAGAGTGATGGAACGTTTAGAGATAGCCAGCAAAATATGAAGATATTTAACTCTTTATCAGGAAAAAAAGAGGATTTATCCCCTGCCGAAACTGGAAAGATCAGCATCTATGTTTGTGGAATGACTGTGTATGACGATTGTCATATTGGGCATGCTAAAACCTTCCTGTCTTTCGATATGATCGTTCGATACCTTCGCTCCAAGAACATAGAAGTTAATTACATTAGAAATATTACGGATGTCGATGACAAAATACTATTGAGAGCAGAAGAAACAAAGCAGGATCCAACTGTTCTGACGGACAGATACATTGAAAGAATGACTTCTGACTTTAATGCTCTGGGCATGATCTCACCGGACAAAGAACCAAGAGCAACAGAAAACATCCAAATAATCTTGGAGCTGATTAATAAATTAATTGAAGGAGGCTATGCTTATCATAAAGGAAGGGATGTTTATTTCTCAGTAGAGTCTTTTCCAAACTATGGAAAATTGTCTAATCAAAAGATGGATGAAATTCTTTCAGGTGCCAGGGTTGAAATAGATAAAGAAAAAAAGAATCCAGCTGATTTTGTCCTATGGAAAAGATCAGACAAAGGCTTGGCTTGGGATTCTCCTTGGGGAAGAGGAAGACCAGGTTGGCATATAGAGTGTTCAGCAATGAGTATGGATGCTTTAGGTGAAAGCTTCGATATCCATGCAGGAGGATCAGATCTGAAGTTCCCTCATCATGAAAATGAAATAGCTCAATCCGAGTCAGCCACTGGCAATAAATTTGCTAAATATTGGATGCACACAGGCCCTTTAAGAATAGACAAAAAGAAAATGTCAAAGTCACTGGATAATTTCCTTACCATAAGGGATGCTTTGAAGAATTACCCTTATGAAATTATTAGATATTTCTTACTGTCCAGTCACTACAGAAGCCCAGTCAATTACTCAGAAACAGCTTTAGACGATGCCAAGGCCGCTTTGGGCAGGCTTTATACCTCTATCCATGATGTAGACATATCCGATGAAGGGATAGCAGCTAAGGGCCTACATACCGAACAATTTCAGCAAGCTATGGATGACGATTTTAATGTACCCGAAGCCTTAGCAGTCTTATTTGATCTGGCGAAAACAGTTAATAAAGCAAAAGAGAATGGAGATCTAGAAAGGACAAAATTATTGGTTAATGAATTAATCCATTTATCTAAACCTTTGGGCTTACTTCAGCAAGATCCTGAAATTTTCCTTAAGTCTGGAGTTAATGTGAATGAATCTGAGATAGAAGCCTTTATAGATAAAAGAGAAAAAGCTAGAGACAGCGGAGATTATTCAGCGGCTGACGAGATAAGGGATCAATTATTCGAACAAAATATAATTTTAGAAGATTCCAAAGAAGGAACCTTTTGGAGAAGAAGATAGTTAAATAGTTAGGCTTTTAGCTACGTATCTGCAGTAGCTACAATCATCAGCAGCTTTTGGTGGCTCCTCTGCTAAAAGACAATACTTAAGGTCCAGTAGCGTGGGCTCAACCCATTGATCATTTCCTATATATGGAATTAATTTAACTTTGAATTCCAATTTATTATCAAACTCTGCTTTATCTTTTATCCCATTGCAGTAAACAAAATAGGCCGTATCCGATACATCAAAGGAGTTTCCTCTAAACAGCCATTGATAAAACTCTACTTGTCGTTTGTAACTAATTTGCCAATCAGCATCCAGCGTAACTTCGCCTTTTTTTGAAGTTGCCTTATAGTCTACAACTATCAGTTGATTAGTTTTTTTGTCTATCCATACGTCATCGATTCCGCCTCTGAGGATTAGATTGGTAGGCTCGTGATATCTCTTTACACCATGTCTAAGAGATTCTCTCCATTTATCCAGATCAGGATGTTCATAAGGAATGGCATTTAAATTGTTCTCTGATTGTATAGGGTGAGGCTCTTGTTTTTTTCTGTAGTTATCAAATTCATTTTTTAAAAGTTCATCCACCGCATTGTTTAGGTTGAATGGAAAAGTTGAAGGCCTGGCTATTCCGAGTCTATTTGTTAAATAAAAACACCGAGCGCATTCAATGAAGTTGTCCACTCTAGATCTACTTAGAACAAAAGGTTCATCGGTAGTTGGGTTAAAAAGTCTAGAAGCCATCTCTGTCTATTTTAGGATCCTTAATTATAAGCTCCTTGCAATTTGGCTCCCCGAGCTGGGCTCGAACCAGCGACCCAATGATTAACAGTCATTTGCTCTACCAACTGAGCTATCGGGGAATAAGTTAATTATAACTTCTTCAAAGCTTATAATAAATTTCTAATAAAGCTTATGTCTAAAGAACTCAAAGTTGTTTCAGATTTTGATCCCGCAGGAGATCAACCCAAGGCTATTAAAGAACTAGTTGAGGGAATTAACAGTGGGCTCCTTAACCAAACCTTATTAGGGGTTACTGGATCCGGTAAGACTTTTGCAATGGCAAAGGTCATTGAAGAACTGCAGCGACCGGCCATCATCATGGCTCACAATAAGACTTTGGCTGCACAGCTGTACGGAGAGTTCAAAGAATTCTTACCCAATAATGCCGTTGAATACTTCGTTTCTTATTATGATTATTATCAACCCGAAGCTTATGTGCCTACGACTGACATTTATATTGAAAAGGACGCTTCTATAAATGAACACATAAACCAAATGCGTTTATCAGCCACAAAAGCGGTCATGGAAAGAAGAGATGTGGTGATAGTTGCTTCAGTTTCCGCAATCTATGGATTAGGAGATCCCAGAAGATATTTTCAAATGGTTATTCATTTAGATCGAGGAGAACAGATCAATCAAAGAGCACTTTTAAGGAGACTAGCTGAGCTGCAATACGAAAGAAATGAAGCAGACTTTAGAAGATCGGTTTACCGAGTGCGTGGAGATGTAATAGATGTTTTTCCTGCGGACTCTGAAAAGGAAGCTTTACGAATAGAGTTATTGGGTGAAGAGATTGAATCATTAAAATACTTTGACCCTTTAACGGGTGAAATTATTAGGGAAGTTCCAAGAGCCACAATTTATCCAAAGTCCCATTACGTCACCTCTAGAGATAGGATTTTGAAGGCTATTGAATTTATTAAAGAAGAGTTGGTGACGAGACTAGAGGAGTTAAACAAAGAAAATAAACTAGTTGAAGCACAACGGTTAGAACAACGCACTTTATATGATATTGAGATGATGCAAGAACTTGGTTTTTGCTCTGGGATTGAAAATTATTCTAGATTTCTTTCAGACAGACAGCCGGGCGAGCCGCCACCAACTTTGTATGACTACCTTGCTGAAGACACTCTGGTTTTCATAGATGAATCTCACGTCTCGTTGCCACAATTGGGCGGTATGTTTAGGGGTGATCGTTCAAGAAAGCAAACTCTGGTTGATTACGGGTTCCGTCTCCCAGTTGCTTTGGACAATAGACCGTTAAGGTTTGATGAATGGGAAATGCTATCAGGTCAAAGAATCTTTGTTTCCGCGACTCCCGGAAAATATGAAAAGGAAAAATCGGGAAGAATAGTTGAGTTGCTGGTGAGACCAACGGGTTTGGTGGATCCTGAAGTTGAGGTTAAACCAGCCACAAACCAAGTGGATGATTTACTTTCAGAAATTCATAAATACGCACCCAAGAATCAAAGGGTGTTAGTTACTGTGCTAACCAAGAGAATGGCAGAAGACCTGACTGACTATTTAGATGAAAATGGAATTCGAGTTAGGTATTTGCACTCTGACATAGATACAGTGGAAAGGGTAGAGATCATCAGAGATCTCAGGCTAGGAGAATTTGATGTTCTTGTGGGCATCAACTTACTAAGGGAAGGACTGGATATTCCGGAGGTTGCTTTGGTTGCTATTTTAGATGCTGATAAGGAAGGCTTCTTAAGGTCTGATGTCTCTCTTATACAAACAATTGGAAGGGCAGCAAGACATATTTCTGGCAAAGCCATTCTCTATGCTGACAAGATTACTGGCTCAATGCAAAGGGCCATCGATGAAACTAACCGAAGAAGAAAAGTTCAGGAAGACTTTAATAAGGAACACTCCATTACTCCTAAAGGAATAAAGAAATCTGTACTAGATATTATGGAAGGAGCAAGATCAACAAGAAAAAGGGGCCGTGCTAAAAATAACAAGAAGGTACTTGATATCTTTAATTTTACCCCCTTGGAAGAATTGCAAGATGCTGATCAAATGAGAAAGGAAATTAACCTTTTAGAGGACTTGATGTATAAGCATGCCAAAGATTTAGAATTTGAAGAGGCAGCAGCTCATAGGGACAGAGTCACTGCACTAAAAGAAAAGTTATTTATGAGTTAGAGGGCTTAAATTGAGGAACTTCTTTTATTTACAGAAAGAGTCCTATAGTAGAGTTGCACTTTTTGTACGTAGTCCAGAGCTTCATTGATTCTAACAACCATCGAGGGATCCTTTTCTTCTGTTGCCATAAGCATCAAAGCTTTGCTAACTTCGATCCAACTATCTGCATTGGCATTAGTATTTCGAGTTTTTTCTCTGGCTTCTTTCAAGTAGCTAAAACCCAAATTATAAGCAGCAATCGTCATCCAAAGTTTATCCTGTCTAGGAATCGAATCTGGAAATTTTTCCAGAAGATTTTGAAAATAAATAGAACCCCCTTTGACACTTTGCTTGGGGTCAGTTCTTTTAGAAATACCAACCTCTTTGGCAGTGGTTTGCGTAAGCATCATTAACCCTCTAACACCAGTTTTTGATATTGCTTTTGGGTTCCAATGGGATTCTTGATAACTTATTGCGGCCAACAATGTCCAGTGTTGATCCGTTTGAACAGCTGCCTCTTTAAATAATTCTTCCCACTCAGGCAGCCTTTGAACAACCCGAGTCAGGAAAATATCCTTTCCTGCTGGATCATGCTCTTCCCAGAGTAGATTTAACTCTTCTTCAAGATAAGCGGTGTTGTTAGAGTTAAAGGAAACTACGGAATTGTCCAGACCTAGTAAGACAATAATAAGAAAGCCACAAAAGGAAACCGGTCTGATCTTTTTCACGACAAAAAAATACCCCTCTTGGGGGAGTGATTATAAACAACAATTTAACATTTACCACTATATATTGTGGTTAAAAAAATAAAACAACACTATATAAAGTGGTTTTTCTATTTCAAAGCTTAACCTATAATAAGCCCCTCAAAACTTAATGGTTTCAGCGAAAGAAGATTCTCTCTCTTTTGTTGCTTTAAATGGGCAACAAGGACTCTCTGAGTTTAGATTAAAAGCTCTTCTCGAACTTATTAGAGAAGATTTTTCTCAGATTCAAGCAATAAATTGTGAAGATTTTTTCTTTAGCTCTTTGCATTACCAATCTAAAGAACTAATAAAACCAACAGAAAATGAGCTAAGTAAAATTCTGAAGGCCAAAATATTTAAAAAGGAACTGAAAACTAATCAATTTATTTTGATTCCTAGAGTTGGAACCATTTCTCCTTGGTCTTCAAAAGCTACAGATATTCTAATTAATGCTGGTCTTGATTCTCTAAAAAGAATTGAAAAAGGTTTGTGTTTTTCGTTAGAAGTTCCACTTAAACTGGAAAAGGACTCGATCAAAGAAATAGGACAAAAGATATACGATCGTATGACACAGAGTGTCATAACTGACATTTCTAGTGCTGAACACTTATTTCGACAACTTCAACCTAAGCCCGTGCTTGTATTAGATATTTTGAAGGAAGGAAAAAAATCTCTTTACGAAGCAAATGATTTTCTTGGTTTAGCTCTGAGCGAAGAGGAAATCGAGTATCTGTATATGAATTACCTAGAAAACAATGCTAATCCGACAGATGCCGAACTTATGATGTTTGCCCAAGCAAATTCAGAACATTGTCGACACAAAATCTTCAATGCTGAGTGGGAAATTGATGGAAAAAAAGCTCCTAAAAGCTTATTTGATATGATCCGCAATACTTACGCAAAAAACTCCAAGGGTGTTCTTTCAGCTTATAAAGATAATGCAGCTGTATTAAAGGGTCATAAAGCCAAAAGGTTTTACCCCGATTCTTCTTCTGTCTATATAACTAAAGAGGAGCCTATTCATTTAGTAACGAAAGTAGAAACTCACAATCATCCAACAGCCATTTCTCCCTTTCCTGGTGCTTCTACGGGTTCAGGCGGAGAAATAAGAGATGAAGGTGCTACTGGAAGAGGGGCAAAACCTAAGGCAGGTTTATGTGGTTTTAGTGTTTCAAATTTGAGAATTCCTGACTTTGAAGAAGATTGGGAGGGAAAAGAAAATAGACCTGATCGAATATGTTCTCCTTTACAGATAATGCTTGAAGCTCCCATAGGAGCTGCTGCTTTCAATAATGAATTCGGAAGACCTAATATTTTAGGTTATTTCAGGACTTTTGAAATGACAATTAATGACAATGCTTATGGTTACCATAAACCGATCATGTTAACGGGGGGTCTAGGTAATATAAGAAGTTCTCATGTAGAGAAAAGCCTTGTTCCTGTTGGATCCAAACTGGTTGTTTTAGGAGGACCAGCCATGTTAATTGGCCTGGGTGGCGGTTCTGCTTCTTCTTTGTTATCTGGGGAAGCTGAACTTGATTTAGATTTTGCTTCTGTTCAGAGAGATAACGCGGAAATGGAAAGGAGGTGTCAGGAAGTCTTGGATCGATGCTGGCAAAGAGGAGATTCTAATCCCATTCTTTTTATTCACGATGTAGGGGCAGGTGGCTTGTCGAATGCTATTCCAGAATTAATCAAAGATAGTGGTCATGGGGGTTTCATAGAACTAAGAGACATACCTAATGCTGAAGCGGCCATGTCCCCAATGGAAATTTGGTGCAATGAATCTCAAGAAAGATATGTTATGGCTATGGGAACAACTGATCTGCAAGAATTTTTAGATATATGTGATAGGGAAAGGTGTCCGGTTGCCGTCGTGGGAGAAATAACCGAAGGATCAAGTCTTAAAGTCTATGATTCTTTATTTGAAAATTACCCAATTGATATTTCTTTGGACACTATTTTTGGAAATACACCAAAAACAATCCGAAAGTTTAATAAAAAAAGTAAGGGATTTACCGAACCTGAACTAATTGAACCAGAGGTTAATTCTTTGATAAAAAAAGTTTTAAGACATCCTACTGTAGGAGGTAAAGGCTTTTTGATTACCATTGGTGATAGGTCAATCACGGGTTTAATATCAAGGGATCAAATGGTTGGCCCTTGGCAGGTTCCGGTTGCAGATAATTCTGTAACTCTTTCTAGCTTCTTTTCTTCAACTGGTGAGGCAATGTCGATTGGGGAGAGAACTCCATGTGCAATTATAAATTCTGCAGCTGCTTCCAGAATGGCAGTAGCTGAAGCAGTTACAAATATCATATCTTCCGGTATTGAGAAGCTCTCAGATATAAAACTATCGGCCAATTGGATGGGAGCACCAGAAAAACTGAGTGGAAATCAAGATCTTTTCCAAGCTGTAGAGGCAGTGGGAATGGACCTTTGTCCTAAATGGGGAATCTGCATACCTGTGGGTAAAGATTCGCTATCCATGGCCACCAGTTGGAAGGATAAAGAAAAAAAGGATCATTCAGTGATTTCTCCCTTGTCTTTAATTGTTTCAGCCTTTGCTCCACTTAAAGATGTAAGTTTAGCTTTAACTCCGCAGATTGATTTAACTTCCCATAACTCTTCAGAGTTAATTTTTATTGATTTAGCAAAAGGAAAGAAAAGAATGGGAGGAAGCATAGCGCTTCAAGTCTCCTCTCAATTCTTGGGCTCAGTTCCAGATGTTGAATGCGTCAATGAAATGCCAAACTTGGTTGAAACTCTTCATCAACTTATAAAAGAAAAAAAGATAATTGCTTACCATGATCGTTCTGATGGCGGGTTAATTTGCAGTCTCTTAGAGATGGCTTTTGCTGGGAGAAGTGGTCTAGATATAAAGTTAGATCAAATTTGCGAATCTATTGATCAAACGTTTGAGGCTTTGTTTAACGAAGAGTTAGGAATAGTAATTCAAGTACCTACTAAGCATATAGAAGAAGTTCTCAATTTAGTCTCAGAAGTAGGATTAAACAAGGATGTCTTCAGAATTGCCTCGCCAAATAAATCAAAGCTAATTAAAGTTTATCGAGGTAAAGAATTGGCTTTTGAATGGAAGTTGGAAGATCTTCTTAAAGAATGGAACTTTGTTAGCTATAAGATGCAATCTTTAAGAGATAATCCCGAGACAGCAAAACAAGAGTATCTATTTGATACTGATGAGGATAGAAAAGGACTGAATCCTAAAATTTCTTACAAAATACCAAAAAAATTAACTTCTTTATCTAATAGGCCTTCATTGGCAATACTCAGGGAGCAAGGCGTAAATGGTCAAGTAGAAATGGCAGCTGCTTTTGATAGAGTAGGATTTTCTTGTGTTGATATCCACATGACAGATTTAATAATGGGAAGGAGGAAATTGAAAGAGTTTAGTGGGCTAGTAGCTTGTGGGGGTTTTTCTTACGGAGACGTGTTGGGAGCAGGTGAAGGTTGGGCAACGAGTATTCTCTACAACGAAAGTTTGAGAAAGGATTTTCAAGAATTTTTTTCCCGAGATGATGTGTTTACTTTGGGGGTTTGTAACGGCTGTCAGGCGATAGCACTTTTGTCAGATCTCATATCGGGATCTAACTTGTGGCCTAAGTTTGTAAGAAACAAATCTGAGAAATTTGAAGCTCGATTAATTCAATTATTGATAGGAAAATCACCTTCAATATTCTTCCAAGGCATGGATGATTCAGTGTTACCTATCGCGGTCGCACATGGGGAAGGCCAAATTAGTTTGGCAAAAAAGGAGGTAGATAAGCTATTACAAAAAGGTTTGGTTCCAATAACTTATGCTGATGACGAAGGTCATACAACTGAAAATTATCCTCAAAATCCAAATGGTTCTTTGTCAGGGGTTGCAGGTGTAACTAATGCTTCAGGAACCATAACTTTGATGATGCCTCATCCAGAGAGATCCTTTTTATCAGCTCAGCACTCTTGGAAACCCGAGAATTGGGACGAATATAGTCCTTGGATAAAATTCTTTCTAAACGCAAGAGAGTTTATTGGTTAGCTTTTTTAGTTGGTCTTTCTATAGTCTCTATTTTCAACTCAAATTTGTTACTTTTTCTGTCATTTAAATAGTGTTTCAAGACCAAAGGGACGAAAGGGAAAGCTAATTCTTCCCAAGGGATTTCATCTTCTTCAAATAGTCTTACTTCGAGACTTTCAGATGTTTGTCCGAAGTCTTCTCGGAGAACTTCCGCCAAAAAAAGCATATAAATTTGACTTATCTGAGGAATATTAAATATTGTATAAAGATTACCCATCTTTACCTTAGTACGGGTTTCTTCAAGTGTTTCTCGAAAGGCACCCTGTCCAATGGTTTCTCCGTTTTCCAGAAATCCTGCTGGGAGTGTCCATAGCCCATGTCTCGGATGAATAGCTCTTTTACAGAGAAGAATTTTTTCTTCCTTTATAGGAATAGTTCCAGTTATTAGTTTAGGATTTTGATAATGAATATCTTCACACTTAGTACAACAGTATCTGGGTAGGTTATCATCTTCAGGAATCTTCAGCTCTACCTCACTGCCACAGTTGCTGCAATATTTCATTTTTTTTAGGGATAATTTTTGATTTGGTTGCTTGAAGTATAAACTATTAAGTAAATTAAAAATTAACAAACCATGCTCAAAACAATAGAGGACAACTTAAATAAAAGAAAGTCTACTTGGTTAGATCAGCTTTCATTAAAGCAATCCACCCCCAAAGCTAATTTACCTAAAGCTGCAGTCCTTATAGCCATAACAGATGAGGAAAGTCCTGAGATTATCTACACTTTAAGATCAAATAAGGTTTCTTCTCACCAAGGAGAAGTTTCCTTCCCTGGTGGAATGCAAGAAGATTCAGACAAAGACCTCACAATGACAGCACTAAGAGAATCTGAGGAAGAAATTGGCTTGCCGCGAGAATGTGTCAATATCTTGGGATCCTTAGACACTATGGTTAGTAGGTTTAATATCAGTGTCACACCTTTCGTCGGTATTATTCCACCGGATATAGAGCTTAATTCAAGTTCAGAAGAAATTCAGGCTTGTTTTAATGTCCCACTATCTTTTCTTTTAGAAGATAAAAGGTATAGAAATGATGAAGTTAACAGAAATGGACAAACTTTTTATATGCCAGCCTATAAATATAGCTCTTATATTATTTGGGGCTTAACGGCTATGATTACTGTTAATTTTTTAAATCGCGCTCTAGATACAAGGATTGATATGTCTTTACCAAGTAAAATAGAAGGAGAAGAAGGATGAAGTTTGATCTTGGGGAGTATTCTGTCGAGACAGACGGAGATAATTTTTACATTGCTGAAACTGCCATAGTATTAGGCAAGGTAAAACTTTGCAAAGACGCTAGCATCTGGTTTGGGGCAGTACTAAGAGGAGATACGGAGCTAATCACAATAGGTGAAGGCAGTAATGTCCAGGATGGTACTGTTATTCATACTGACATAGGGTTTCCTGTAGACATAGGTAAAGATGTAACAGTAGGCCATCAAGCCATACTTCATGGGTGTACTATAGGCGATGGAAGTTTGATTGGGATAAATGCTGTTGTGTTAAACGGAGCAAAAATAGGATCTGGTTGTTTGATTGCATCCAATGCCCTAGTGACTGAAGGAATGGAAGTTCCGGATGGTTCTCTAGTGATGGGGTCGCCTGGAAAAATTAAAGGATCCTTGGATGACGATAAAAGAAAGGGATTGTTGCTTTCTGCGCAACATTACGTGCAGAATTACAAAAGATTTAAACTAGAATTAACCAAAGTAGAGGACTAGATTATGAAGACAGAAGCTGTTAATTATAAGGCTACAGGTGTCGAATTAGAGGGCTACGTTGCCTTTCCAGATGCTGACAATGCCCCGTTAGTATTAATAGCTCATACTTGGGCTGGTAAAGATGAATTTGTTCATCAAAAAGCGGAAGATCTTGCTGCATTAGGTTATGTAGGATTTGCAATAGATATGTATGGAAATGGCAAGGTTGGAGCAGATACCGCGGAAAATGAATCACTGATGACACCACTTGTCAGCGACAGAGCCATGCTAAAAGATCGTATAGTTTCAGCTTTGAATTACGGGAAAAGCTTACCTGGTGTTGACTCTAATAAAACAGCGGCAATTGGATATTGTTTTGGTGGACTGGTTGCACTTGACTTGGCTAGGTCTGGTGAAGATGTAAGAGGTGTAGTTAGTTTCCACGGTCTTCTGATGTCTTCGGATATTTCTGAAAAAGGAATTCGAGCTAAAGTTCTAGTTTTGCATGGAGAAAGAGATCCTATGGTACCTTTGGATATGGTTGATTCTTTTCAAAAGGAAATGACAGACGCGGGGGCTGATTGGCAATTACACAGCTATGGAAGTACCTATCATGCTTTTACTAACCCAGATGCTAACGATCCAAATCTAGGGACTCAGTTTAATCAACATGCAAATGATCGGTCTTGGCAATCTATGAAGAACTTCTTTGAGGAGATTTTTTAAAACTCTAAAATTTGTGGGATTAGTGTGAAAGCGAAACAAATAAGAAAAACTTACATAGACTATTTCAGGTCAAAGGGGCATGAATTAGTGGATAGTGATTCTTTAGTTCCTCAGAACGACCCTTCACTGCTGTTTACAAATGCAGGCATGGTTCCTTTTAAAGATGTTTTACTTGGCGTAGAAAAGAGGCCCTATACAAGAGCCGTTAGCTCTCAAAGATGCCTCAGAGTAGGTGGAAAACATAACGATCTGGAAAATGTTGGTTATACAGCAAGGCACCATACCTTTTTTGAAATGTTAGGAAACTTTAGCTTTGGTGATTATTTCAAAAAAGAAGCTATAGCTTTTGCTTGGGAGCTTCTTACAGAAAATTATTCTATTCCAGCTGAAAAACTCTGGATTACAGTTTTTAGGGATGATGATGAGTCAGAAGCTATATGGAGAGAAGATATTGGGGTGCCAGCAGAAAGAATTTCTCGATTGGACGAAGAAGAAAATTTTTGGACAATGGGAGATACAGGCCCCTGTGGTCCTTGCAGTGAAATATATTACGACCACGGACCTGAAATTGAAGGCTCACCACCTGCTATAGGTTCAGATCCGGGTGATAGATTTATAGAAATATGGAATTTGGTTTTTACCCAATTTGATCGATCACAAGATGGTAATTTGAGTGCTTTACCTAATCCTTGTGTGGATACTGGGTTGGGCTTGGAGAGAATGGCAGCTGTATTACAAGGCAAACATAGTAGCTTTGAAACAGATTTATTTACTCCTTTGATTAAAGATGCAGCGAAAATCTGTGGTACAAAAGATCTAAACAATCCTTCCTTAAAAGTTATCTCAGATCATTTACGTGCTAGTGCTTTCTTAGTTGCAGATGGAATTAGCCCATCAAATGAAGGAAGGGGGTATGTTTTAAGAAGGATTATTAGACGAGCTTTACGCCACGCTGACAAGTTAGGAACTAATCAACACGTAATGTCTTCAATGGTTCCAACTTTAGTCAAACAAATGAGTGATGCTTACCCAATTCTGAAAAAAAACAGCAAACTAATAAAAGCTAATATTCTCCAGGAAGAGGAACAATTTGCTTCAACTTTAGTCCAAGGTATGAGTCTTCTGAAAGAAGAAGTTAAAAATCTTAAGGGCAAAACTATTTCAGGTGAACTTATTTTTAAGTTATATGATACTTATGGTTTCCCCCCAGACATGACTGCGGATTTCGCTAGGGAAAACAACCTTAAGGTTGATTTAAAAGGGTATGAAAAGTCTATGAATAAACAAAAAGAAAGAGGAAGGGAGGCAAGTCCTTTCAGCTCAGTTCTTCTTGAATCTCTAAATTTAAAAGGAAGCACCGACTTCATTGGATTTGAAAAGGACGAAGTAAAAACCAAGATACTGGAACTAGTTTCTTTATCAGATGGTAAAACGCAAGAAGATATAAAGAAAAATGAAGAAACTCTTGTGATTCTGGATAAGACTCCTTTTTATGCGGAATCAGGAGGTCAAGTTGGAGATACAGGGGCTTTAATTGGCGATAAATTTGAATTTCAGGTAACTGACACGCAAAAAGTTGGAGATCATGTGGGACACATTGGATCTCTAGCTAAGGGTAGTGTTTCTAAGGGAGATGGAGTTGTAGCAAGGATAAACAAACAAGCTAGGAATCAAACTGTATTGAATCATTCCGCAACGCATTTACTCAACTCTGCCCTAAGAACAGTGTTGGGAGATCATGTTGAACAAAGAGGTTCTTTGGTGAATAAAGAAAAGTTGAGGTTTGATTTTGTTCATCAAAAGCAAGTAACCAAAGGTGAAATTAAAGAAATTGAAGCCATAGTGAATTCAGAGATTAGGGCAAATAGCAAAGCTATAACTGAAACTATGTCTATTAAAGAGGCTGAAAAGAAAGGAGCCTTGGCTTTCTTTGGAGACAAATACGGTGAAGAAGTAAGGGTGTTGTCAATGGGTGGAGACTTCTCTGTAGAACTTTGTGGGGGTACTCATGTACAAAGAACAGGAGACATAGGTTATTTTAAGATAATGGCAGAAACCAGCATCTCAGCCGGTGTTCGTAGAATAGAAGCTCTAACAGGGGAAGCGGCACTTATTCTTTCGCAAGATAGTCATGATAATTTGGATTCTTTAGCTCTTAAGCTTAATACCTCTTCAGAAGAAGTTAAAGATAAGATTTCTCAGTTAATTGACTCCAATAAAACTCTTAAACAAGAGCTGGATAAGCTTCGATCAGATAGTTTATCAGCCACAGCTTCAGATATGTTTTTAGAATCAGAAGAGATTGCAGGCTTAAAAGTCATTGCAAAGAAGATGGAGGGACTAGATTCTTCTGTTCTAAGGGAAACAGCAGATAAGCTTAGAAACAAAGAAAAAAATTCTTTAATCGTACTGATTTCTATTTTTGAAGATAAGGTGCCCTTAGTTATAGCTACTCATAAAGAATTAGATCAAATAGATGCTAGAGAAGTTATGAATCACCTAGTTAATCTCCTTGGTGGCAGTGGAGGCGGTAGGTCCGATTTTGCTCAGGGCGGCATAGAGAAAGTTGAGGACATAGAAATGGCTTTGGCTTCACTATCAGAATTTCTAGTTTCTTTAAACTCTTAGTGCTATAGAATACGCACCCTTTTGAATTTACAGCTATGGAAAAACTGCTAGTACAGAAATTTGGTGGCACTTCACTTGCAGATGCGAATCGCATAGAAGTAGTTGCAGATATTATTGCTAAGACTATTTTGGAAGGCAATAAAGTAGTTGTTGTTCTCTCCGCAATGGGAGAGGAAACTGATAGATTAATTGATTTAGCTAAATCAATTCACTCAGAA
>Ga0257113_1000153_pt1 | contig 20627 bp, 20 predicted proteins | sample LP_taG_4_FD_191568 | JGI IMG/M metagenome (GOLD analysis project Ga0257113, IMG submission 191568) | Marine microbial communities from Northeast Subartic Pacific Ocean, Canada - LP_J_2015_P26_2000m | ecosystem: Environmental > Aquatic > Marine > Oceanic | place: Canada: Northeast Subartic... | reverse complement strand
CTATTAATTAGCTGCAAATAATTCTTTGATTGACTCCTGAAATGGTGGTTTTGCCACACCATTCTCTGTTATTATTGCAGAAATTAGTTCAGGCGGGGTTATATCAAAGGCAGGATTAATCACATCAATCCCGTCAGGTGCAGTTTTTTTATCTCCAACTCCAGTGACTTCGCTTGCTTTTCTTTGTTCTATTATGATATCATCAGGTTTACTCTGAAGATCAAATGTTGATAATGGAGCCGCAACATAAAATGGAATATTGTGTTGTTTCGCCATAGTAGCTACTTGGTATGTTCCAATTTTGTTGAACACATGACCTGCTCGCAGAATCCTATCTGCACCAACTATAACTCCATTTACAAGACCATTTGCCATCGTATAACCAACTGCTGTATCTGAAATCAGACTAACATCTATTCCATCATGTTTTAGTTCAAATGCTGTTAATCGCGAACCTTGTTGTACAGGTCTTGTCTCTGTAGCAATAACTTTGATATTTTTTCCACTGTCTTTTGCAGCACGAATTACTCCTAATGCTGTACCATAACCGACAGTAGCTAATGCACCTGCATTACAATGAGTCATTATAGTATCATTATCATTGAATAATTCAGAACCATTTTTTCCCATAGTCATGTTAATTTTGATATCTTCATCTGCCATCTTTTTTGCAGCATCTACAACAGATTTTCTGATTTCGTCAACGTTTTCAGCATTTTTTGCAATTTGCATTATTTTGTCCAAGCCCCAAGATAAATTGACAGCAGTGGGTCTTGTTTCAAAGAGAATTTTTTTTGCATTTTCTAAATAGTTGATTAGTTCGCCTTTTTCTTTTGCGTTACTTTGTAATGAAGCTAGAGCTAGACCAAATGCACCAGATACCCCAATTGCTGGTGCACCTCTAACTACTAATGTTCTAATTGCTTCAGCAACCTGATTATAATCAGTGTATGTAACATATTCCAGAATATTGGGTAGTTTCGTTTGATCTATCATTACTACGGAATTTTCCTTCCATTCTACAGTTTTTAAAGTCAAATGTCTAAATTAAAAAAAAGCCTATAATATTTCTTAAGTTTGAAAGAAATGCATAGTTAAGTATTTTATAATATTATAATTCCTATATTCAGATAATGAATGTAGAAGATTTAGAGAAAATAGATTCTAAAAAAATGTATCAAACATATGATAAATGGCCTGAAATTGCAAAGAATGGTTTTGATAATGATTTTAAAAAGTTTGATGCTAAAGGAATAGACCATATTGTTTTTTCGGGAATGGGAGGTTCAGGCTCTATTGGTGATGTCATAAGTGCAATTCTATCAAAAGAAGATATCCACATAAGTAATGTTAAAGGATATCATCTTCCTAAAACAGTGGATTCCAATTCATTAGTTATCGCCACAAGTATTTCAGGTAATACGAAAGAAACATTAGCGATTCTTGAAAAAGCACAAAAAACTGATGCCAAAATTGCTGTATTTTCGTCTGGCGGAATGTTACAGAAATTCTCTGAAATGAATAATTTATTTTTTCAAGAAATTTCAATGATACATTCACCACGTGCATCATTTCCAAAATTCTTATTTTCAATTTTAAATATATTAGGAGAAATTATCCCAATAAAAAAAACAGACGTAGAAGAAACAATTTCTAGTTTGGAAATAACAAGGAATAATATTTTTTCAAATAATTTAATAGGAGATAATATTTCGTTAAAATTAGCTGAATGGATCAAAGAAATTCCTTTGATTTATTATCCATGGGGCTTACAATCAGCAGCAATTCGTTTTAAGAATTCATTACAAGAAAATTCAAAGCTACATGTAATTGCAGAGGATGTAGTAGAATCGTGCCATAATGGAATTGTTGCATGGGAAAAAGAATCATATGTTCAACCAATTTTAATTAAAGGCAAGGATGACTATTTTAAAACAATTGAAAGATGGAGAATTTTAGAAGAATTTTTTAGAGAAAAAGGAATTAAATTTTTTGAAATAAAATCTGTTGAAGGTAATATTTTGTCAAAGATTGTAAATCTCGTTTATTTATTAGATTATTCCAGTATTTATCATGCAGTTTTAAACAGAATAGATCCATCTCCAGTTAAAGCAATAGATTTTGTCAAGAGTAGGATATGAGTTTCGTCTATTGTTAACAAAACTAAAATTTTAATTTTTTATAATAAAATTTAATATCAATTATTTAATAAAATTTAGATGAATTTTTGTCTTAATTTTTTCATAGCGGGTAATTCAGAATCCCAAACCCGTTTTTTGCCATCACCAAGTAATAAACCAATTTTTTTAACATCCCTAACAAGTCGTCTTAATCCAGGTTCTTCCAGTGAAGAAGATTGATCTGAACCATACATAGTTCTATCCAATGTAATATGACGTTCTATTGAAGTAGCACCCAATACAACTGCAGGAATACAAACATCATAAGATCCTACTTCATGACCACTGTATCCCACATCACAATTGAACTTTTTTTTAAGAAATGGGATTACTTTTAGATTAGCTTCCTTCTCAGGCATTGGATATGCACTATGAGAATGCATTAACTCAAATGGGCATTTATTTTTTCTAAAAATTTTAACAGCTTCAGATATTTCTTTAACAGTGCTCATACCAGTTGAAATAAAGGTATATTTTTTTTCTTTAGAGATTATTTCAAGTAATGTTTTATGCGTTAACATTGCAGAGGCTACTTTATTGAATTTAGTTTTAAATCGTCTCATCTCAATTTGGCTATCCACATCCCAGCATGACACATACCAAGAAATTTTTTGTTTTTTACAATATTTATCAATAATTGAATATTGTTTCAAGGATAATTCTAGACCAATTTTTTGATCCCTAACTGTTTTCCCAAATGGGCTTTCTCTAGGAGAGTCAAGAACATCTTGCGAATAAACTTTTTCAACTTTTCTTTTTTGAAATTTTACTGCATCAGAACCGCATCTGACTGCCATATCAATTAATTTTTTAGCATTGTCAACATTCCCATTATGATTAATTCCAACTTCGGCACATACAAATACCATATAATAACGATAGAATAATTACTAATAATCATTACTAGTGTTAGAAACTATACATTGTTTTTTGTTTTATGATTAAGAAAATTTTTAAAAAATCCATCAATTTAGAACTAATACCATTTGATAGCATTAGAAAATCTAGAGCGTAAGATAAGTTCAGCTAGTTCTCTAAATGCACCATCCCCACCATTTTTTTCACATACATAATCAACAGAGTTTTTTACAAGAGATACAGTATCAGCAGGAGTAGCGGAGAAACCAATTTTTTTCAATAATTCTAAATCGTTTACATCATCACCTATAAACGCAATTTCATTTAATTGTAAATTATATTTTTTACAAACTTTTGGTAAAATAGATTCTTTAGTTTTAATTCCCATGAATGTTTCTTTAACATTCATTTCTTGTGACCAATTTTTTACAATAGATGATTCTTCTTTAGTAACTATGATCGTATTAATATTATTTCTTAATAATATGTTTATAGCCATGCCATCTCTAACATGGAATTTTTTCATTTTTTCACCATTGGCAGAAAAATATCTGCTACCATCAGTGAGAACACCGTCAACGTCTGTTAAGATGCATTTTATTGATTTGCATTTTTCAATTTTTTGTTTCATGTGATATTTAATTAAGTTCAGTTTTTTAATCTTGATGATTTTGACATAGCATTATTAATTAGGTAAGAATTCAAAAAGGGAATATGGCTGGAAATGAAGAGAATTTTGTCAAAAATGTTGTAAATAGTAGTATTGAGGTGATATCATCGATAAATGAGATCCATGAGGACATAGACAAAGCAGTAAAAACTCTAGAAGAATGCCTGAAACAAGGGAATAAAATAATAATTTTTGGGAACGGAGGAAGTGCTGCAGATGCACAGCATATTGCGGCAGAATTAATTAGCAGATTTTACAAGGATCGAAAAAGCATACCGGCAATTGCATTGACAACTGATTCTTCTATAATCACATCAATTGGGAACGACTATTCGTTTGAATTAATTTTCAGCAGGCAATGTGAAGGGCTGGTTAATGAAGGAGATGTTGTTATAGCGATTTCAACTAGCGGGAACTCAAAAAATGTTTTAGAAGGTATAAAAGTAGCTAAAAAGAAAAATGCGAAAATTATTGGTTTGTTGGGAAATGATGGAGGTGAGATTTTGTTACAAACAGACATAGCAATAGTTGTAAATTCAAAATCAACTCCCAGAGTTCAAGAGGCTCACAGAGTAATTTATCATATTATTTGTGAGGAAATAGAAAAGAAAATTGTTGAGAAAGATGGGTAAGTTTTTAGAATTAAAATTTAGTGTTGAATTATGACTAGAATTTTATTATTAAATCCAAATAAATGGGGAAGAGGAATAACCTCAATTTGGATTCCAAGTCATACTGCAGTTTTAAGAAACAAGAATCATCAAGTGAAATTATTTGATTCATCATTTTACGAGAACTGGACGGATGATGAATTATCATATAACACAGATAATTCACAGTACATGCCAACTGATTACGGTAAATATGTAGAATTTACGAAAGAAGATGTCACGATCGACTTACAAAAATTGATTGATGAATATGAACCAGAGATAATTTTTTGGTCGGCATTATCTTCTCACATTAATGGCGAGGGCGAATATGTTAACATACAATATGGACATGAATTAATTCAGAAAATTAAAACTAATGCAATAATGATTGCAGGAGGTTTACAACCTACTGCAGAACCAAGAGAGGTTTTTGATAGGTTTCCAAAAGTAGATTATTTTATTGGTGGTGAATCAGAATTTGTCTTGGCAGACTTTGTTAGTGAGTATAATAATAATCAGGATTACAAAGACGTGAAAGGATTAATTAGAAAACAGGGTAATGAAATAATCATAAATACTAAACAGGGATTAATATCAAAATTAGATGACATACCACCTTATGATTACTCAGTGTTTGATAAGGCAGTATTTTTTAGGGCTTACAATGGTCAAGTGCTAAAAGCAGTGGATTATGAGTTATCAAGAGGATGTGTTTACGCATGCTCATATTGTGTTGAAACAACGATACAAAACTACTATGGTTTTTCTGAAACAACAAAATCAGGAGTATTGAAAAATGCAAATCAATACCTAAGACACAAGAGTGCTAGAAGAATTTTCAATGAAATAAAAAACATTCATGAGAAATTTGCTATTGAGTTATTTCGATGTCAAGACACAAATTTCTTAACTATAGACCAAAAGACTTTACTTGATCTTTCAGATTTGATTGATGAAGCAGAACTTCCAATAAAATTGTATATTGAAACAAGACCTGAAGGAGTTAATGATAATTCGGTAAAATTATTAAAAAAATTACGTGTAGATGGAGTAGGAATGGGAATCGAAGTATCGTCAGAAGTATTTAGAAAAGATACTTTGAATAGATATCCTACGCAAGAAAAGATTGTTGATGCATTTAGGATTTTAAAGGAAAATAACATAAAAAGAACTGCATATAATATCATCGGATTACCAAATGAAACAGAGGAGATGATTCTAGATACAATAAAATTTAATTCTGTTTTGAAACCAGATAATATCACAATCGCTTTTTATTCACCATACATAGGAACAGATTTAGAAAAGAAATCTAAGGAAATGGGTATTTTTAATGAATATGATTTTGGAGTAGATTCACAATTAAGAACAGTATCTGTGTCAAAAATTGAACAACGATTATTAGAATTTTATAAGAAAAATTTCAACAAATTCGTTAGAGATGGATTAGACGACTTGGATAATCTAAAGAAAATAGAATTAGGATAATGAGTTTTAAGATAATTATTGGAACTGCATCTTTAAGTGGGAATTATGGAAGTGTTCCAAAACAAGAAATTATTGATACATTGAATTACTGTTATGAAAATAATTTTAGAGAATTTGATACTGCACCAAACTATGGACAAGGAGTGATGGAATCTTATTTAGGAGATATTTTTTTAAAAAGAGATGATATTAAAATTCACACTAAAATAGGGAATTTAATAAATGGAGGAAAAGATTTTTCTATTGATAGTTTAAGAAAATCATTCATTCACAGTTTGAAAAGATTGAAAAAAGAAAATATTGATACTTTATTTCTACATAACCCAAGAGAGGAAATTAATGATTATGACGAAATTGAAAAATTTCTTAATCAATTAATTGATGAAGGATGTATTAGGAAAAAAGGCATTAGTCTCGCTAGAGGATATAATTATGATGATTCGATTATAAAAAAATTTGATAGTATTCAAGATGATTATAATTTATTGCATTTACAATTACCAAATTATTTAACATCAAAACAAAATTTTATTATTAGATCACCTTTTGCTACAGGATTATTATCAGGAAAAGTAAATTCAGATACAAAATTTACTGATCCTTATAGATCAGCATGGCTGAAAGATGAAAGACTTAGTTCACTGATAAAAAGAATAAGAAAGATTGAGAGTGTTTCAGCCACTCCATTAGCAGAAATAGCCTTAAGATATGTATTATTTCAAAAAGGAATTGATAAAATAATCATTGGGGTTAAGAAGAAAGATCATGTGGATCATATCATTCATTGTATAGAAAAAGGGCCACTGGATGTTAATTTAAAAAATAAACTTCAAGAAATGTATGATGATGATTTTGGATTGGTTAATGAGAATCACTTGAGATATTAGAAGATTAGCTAACTTGACGAATTAATAGATTAAAAATTGAAAATTAATATTTTATTTAATTTTGATTAAATCAGAATCATTTGGTATACCACAAATTCCATTAACACATTTTTTACACCAAGGGTTTTCAGCGTATCGACCATCTTTGTGTAGTTCCCGTAAATCATTCATTTTTTCTCCATTCCATACTTCATAGATAGATTTTTCTTTAATATTGCCTAATGATAATTCTGTACTAAAGAAAGCACAACATGGGCAGATTTCACCATTACTTCTTACTTGTACTCGTTGCCAAGGTTGTTGGCACTTGAATTCTTTCATAACATTATCACGATATTCAGAAGTGGCAGAGAGAAAATGACTGTAGTCATGATCTGTATCAGGTGGTTGGAATTCTTGAATAACAACAAAGTCTACTTTATCCATCCACTGTTCGATAAACGCTTCTTCTTCATGTTCATTATAACTTGTTTTACAAAAATTTACTCCGACTACTGGCAATTCATAATTTCCCTGTTTTTTAATTTCAAGGAACCTTTCTATATTTTTCATCGTAACATCAAATTTGGCACCAGCACGAACCTTTTCATAGGTCTCTTTGGTTGCAGCATCTAAACTAAAACGTATTCGAGTTATTCCTGATTTCAGAAACTTTTTTGAACGTTCTTCACTCAGTAATGTTCCATTAGTGTTGAGCATTATATCTATAAAACCATGTTCAGAGGCAAATTTGATATAATTTTCTAGATTATTATCAAGAAAAGGTTCGTTAGTTCCCTGGGGTTCAAGTGAAGGACAACCGTATTTTTCTCCTTCAAGAATTATTTTTTGATAGACATTCCAATCCATTCTTTCTGTTGAAATGTATTTGTCATAAGCTTCAGGGATGCCTATAGGACAAGAAGGACAACGAAGATTACAAATTTGATGAGTTTCAACTTGTAAGAATAAAGGGAAATCCGTTTCCAGTTCAAAATTATTTGCTGACTCCCACTTTTCACGATATGCTTCAAATTTTTTACCTATTATAGATGATAATTTTGAATTAATTTCTTCTTCAGTAGAGTACCACCTTACTTGTTCATCAGTTGTATACAATTCAGATTTCAATAGTTGAATTCAATCTTTTTGTGTGGATTAAAAACATTACCTACAATGATCACGAATAGATAGAATAGCAAGGTTGAAAAGTATTAAGAAAATAAGACCGTCGAGAACTTTTGGAAAAGTCAATATATTTTGTAATTCCTGCTAGAAAAGGATCAAAGGGCTTCCCCTTGAAAAATAGAAAATTATTAGGCTACACAATTAAAGAAATTCCAAGAAAGATTCATCAGAAAACAATCATAAGTACAGATGATAAAGAAATAATTAAGAAAGTTTCGAATACACAAATTAAGATCATTAAAAGGGATCCAAAATTATGTGGCGATAAAGTAAGTGTCAGAGATGTTATGAAGGATGTAGTTAAGAAATGTGGATTAAAAAATTCAGATGTTATCGTTATGTTATATTTGACATACCTAGGAAGAAAATTTCAAGAGATTAAAAAAATTCTCGATTACTTCTTAGATAATAAAATCAAAACGTTATCGTGTTGTGTTGAAGCTAAATCACATCCTTATCTGTGTCTGTATAAAAGACCCAATGGAAAAGGAAAACAGGTTGTAAAGCACGATTTGTACAGAAGACAAGATCATCCAGAAGTCATAGAAATGAGACATTATGTATGTATATTTGAAGTAAAACAATTAAAGAAATTAAATAAAAATATGTATAATGAAAATACATTCTTTTATAAAATAAATAATGACATTGACATTGATTACGAAATAGATTTTGAGAAATTTAAGAGTGGAAAGTACTCATAAAATGTTTTATTAAAAAATAAGTTTATAATTTCTGTTCGTAATATTGTTGAATTTTTTCTATATGTGTGTTAATCAGATCTTGAAAAATATTCTCATTTTTATTTAAAAAATCTAGTAAATCATCTTCATTTATTTCTACATCAAACAAGCCATGATAAAATCTTGAATTGAATTCTGCCTCAAATTCAAAAGCAGGAAACTCAACAAAAGTTTTTTCTGTAATATCAATAAAACGGTTAAGATCAGACATTTCAATCTTAGTTTTTAGAGCAGTCTTAATTAAAGATGGAAAATCTTCGAGTTTTGTAATTTTATGAACTGATGGAAGAAATGAATAAAACACATCTCCAAGAATAATTGATGGTGTTCTGAAAAAACTTGCTTCTAGTGCGGATGAGCCAGTTGATGAGATTACTAATGATGCATTTTTTACTAAATCCCGACCTCTAATACTTGGATGTATTAGTGTCACATTTGGAATCATTTGAATTTTCTTATAGTATGAGCTACTTCGCCACTCTCGTAATTCTTGCCCCGGATTTTCTTTGACAATCAATCTATAGTTTATAGGTAAAGATTTTGCTATAATTCGAATCGTTTCAATTTGATTAGTATAAAATGGCGTGTTAATGAGAAGATTTCTCTCCATGTCAACAGACAATGGGAAATAAACAAAAGGTTCTAAATTCGCAGTTTTAAACGATAGATTATCCTTCATAAAATTTTCTCTTAATTTTTTCTTAAAAAATAAACCAATTGTTTTTGTAATTACATTAAATTTTGTTCTTCCATAATAAGTATAATTTGAATTAGAATTAGAATTTGGTGTTAGTAAATATTTCAAGAAGGTATTAAAAAGTGAATTATAGGAATTAAAATTACTTTTAACATATTCATTTATTATTTTATCTGCACTTTTTTTGTACAGATAAGAGCTTATTTCTTCATCCGTTCTATTTTTTGTAACTTGCATATTCACCAAATTATCAATATTATCAATTTTTGTAACTTGTTGAGAAACCATACATTTGCCTGCAATTTTTGGAAGGCTAAGTAACAAGCATCTGACATTTTTTTTCATAGCCAATTCATAAAACAATTCAGAGTGAAAAAGTACCGGCGCTTGTGCTAAAAGAAGATCAGGCTTAACATCATCCAATATCTTCTCAAATAATTTTCCAGATTGTTCAGAAATTGATAATAATTCAGATTTAGAAAATTTATAATAATCAAAAAAGTTATAAAAAATTCTTTCATTAATTATGTTTTTCCATAAATCCAGATCATATTTTTTTTCAAAATTACTCAAGAATTCCATATCAGTTACATTGTAAGAAGGATCAATATGATCATGAAAATACCATACTTTTTCAAATTTTACCATTTTTTGTTGTTCAAAAAATTTTTTTGGTTTTTTTGTAACATCTATAATTGCATAAAAGTCTGCATTAATTTTTTTTTGTAAAAAGTATGCAATAGCAAAATTTGAAAAATCTGCATTAAGCCAAAAGAGTATCTTAGGTTTCTTTTCCAAAAGTTCTCGACGGTCTTATTTTCTTAATACTTTTCAACCTTGCTATTCTATCTATTCGTGATCATTGAGTAAAGATTTTTTGTAGCCTTCATGTGGATCAATGTTTTTATTACTATCAAGTAAAAATGGTTTCTTTTTTAATAATTTTAGAATATCATCCAACAGAATTGGTCTTTTTTTTATATTTTTATAAATTTCCTTAACAAATTCCAGATCTTCAATTCTATCAACAGACCAATGGAGATTTGAATTGTTTGTCGTATTTTCTAGATGTCCGATGGAAAATTTTTCAGGATTATTATAAATGTAAGATGTAACATGCTCTCGTTCTGAATGCTTCGTTGCATTTAACCAAACTTTTTCAAGGGTGGAAAATGAAAAAACTTCAACTTCAGTGCCTATTGGAAATCTATTTTTACTAAAATTATTTACATATTCAAAATCTGATTTTTTAAAAAGTTGTATTGTTTTATCTACTATAGAAGGATCAATTAATGGTGCATCACCACTAATCCTAACAATTGTTTCAAGATGAAAAAATTTTGCGCATTGATAATATCTATCTAAAACATCAAATGAATTACCTCTAAAACAAGTAATATTTTCCGATTTAGCAAATTCTTCAATTTCATTATCCATTTTATCAATTGTAGTTGCAATGATTTTTTTGTCAATTTGTCTGGAGTATGAAAGTTGAAAGAATAGATGTTGTAGTAGATTCTTATCTTGTATTTTTAACAGTATTTTCCTTTTTAATCGACTTGAATTCAATCTGGCTTGTATAATTGCAGTGATCATTTTTTATTCATAAATTAAAATTTTTGAGTCAATAATTGTTTTGCTCAAGAATTATCAGTAATTCCTTCTCCATCATCAATATCGGTTTTAGACTTTTTTCCATTTAATGAATCAAGAAATCTAGGTTCTAAACCTCTGGATTTTTTTCCAGGTCTGAGAACATCAAAATTTACACCCTCGATTAGTTCTTGACCTTTAGGAATTTTACAGATAGCCTGAATAGATCTTTTGGCAAAGTTTCTTAATTCTTTTTCAGTTTTTAATACTTCTTTAATTCCAGAACCTAATGATTTTTCGGCTTTTCGAATAGATTGAACCATCAAGTCCAATTCTACAGGATCTAAAGCAAAAAAATGATCAGGTCCAGGTGATGCCTTATTCAATGTAAAGTGTTTTTCAATTGCAATTGCACCATAAGCAACCGCCATGACTGGTGCAATAATTGGATCTATACTATGATCTGAAAATCCAACAGGTATATCATATTTTGAATTTAAGTGAGAGATAACGGATAAGTTAAGATCATCTACAGGACATGGGTATTTTGCAGTACATTGCATTAGTCGTAATGAATTATTTTTTTTAAAAATATCAATTAAGAAATCTATTTCTTCATAGGTAGTAGCTCCCGTAGAAACAAATGTTGGTTTTTTTGTTTCTGCAAGGAATTCAAGAAGTCTTACATGATTATTTTCATAAGACGCCACCTTATGTATTTCAACATAGGGATCAACTTGTTTTGCATCTTCCACTGAAAACGGAGTAGACATAAACCCAATTTCTTTTTTAATACAATAAGACGCTAATTCAGGGATCATTTCGTATGGCATAGATAAATTTGTGAAAATCTCATTGATCTCAGATTTCATTCCTTGTTTTGAAAGATAGTCACTAAAACCCGCATTTTTTACATAGAGTGTTTCAGGTCGAAAAGTTTGAAATTTTATTGCATCGCATCCAGATTTTGATGCAATTTCAATTAATTTTTTAGCACATTCAATATCATCTTCATACGAACCACATTTCCAATTTGAGCCAGCCTCAGCAATAATGAAAATAGAGTTTTGGTTTTTAGTAGTCATTATAGTTATCTATTATTCAAGAAGATAAAAATTATTAAAACATTATTCATTAATCATTATAATTGAAATATAATTTAAAATTGAAGGAAGTTGATGAAAAAGATGTACAATTTCTCTATAATTTATTAGATGAGAGAAAACCTGTTACATACATTTCTCACAAGAAAATGCCAACGTATGAAGAACATGTTAATTTTGTAAAATCAAGTCCTTATTCAAAATGGTATATTATAGAGGTAGATGGAGAGAGAGCTGGATCAATTTACTTAACAAAACAAAATGAGATTGGAATTTTTCTTAATGAGGGTTTGCAAGAAAAAGGCATTGGTAGTAATGCACTTAATGTATTAATTGGTAAAAACCCAGATTTGAGATATTTAGCAAACATTAATCCTGAAAATAAAAAATCTATTAAATTTTTTAAAAAATTAGGATTCACATTAATTCAATATACTTACGAGTTAAACAAATAGAGAATCGGTCTAAATTCATGAAAAAAAAAATTAAGTTATTCAGTCCAGATTTTGACAAAAATGAGGAATTGGCACTAATCAATACTTTGAAGAGTGGATTTTGGGCATCAGGTAGTGGAAGTGGGAAGGTACAAAAATTTGAAGATTTACTTTCGGATTATCTAAAAGTTAAAGGATGTGTTGCAGTAAACAGTGGAACTTCTGCTCTGCATTTAGCATTATCATTAATTGATTTAAAAGGAAAAGATGTCATATTACCATCATTATCATTTGTATCTACAGCTCATGCAGTAATTTACAATGGAGGTAATCCAGTCTTTGCGGATATAGATCCGGAAACACTTTGTATTGACCCAGATTTAATTGAAGAGTTAATTACCAAAAAAACTAAAGTTGTTTTGCCAGTACATTTTGCGGGACAGTCATGTGAACTTTCTTCAATAATTAAGAGTTGTAAAAAATATAATTTAGATTTAGTTGAAGATGCAGCACATGCTATGGGTACAACATATAAAAATAAAAAAATTGGATGTCATGGTACTGCAGTTTGTTTTAGTTTTCATCCAGCTAAGAATTTGGCAATGCCTACTGGAGGAGCAATTACGGTAAATAATAATAAATGGAAAAAGTATGAAGTTGATTTGAAAGTTAAGAGATGGTGCGGAATTTCAGATAGAAAGGATACATCATATGATGTAAAGGAATTGGGATGGAATTATTATATGAACGAATTTTCAGCTGCGATAGGAATTGAACAATTAAAAAAAATGGATATACTAACAAAAAAACGAAAAGAGAATGCTAAGAGATTCAATAAGGAATTACACTGTGAATACAAAATGTCGTATAATGAAGAATGTTCGTATCATTTCTACTGGATCCGTATGAAAAATAGAAAAAAATTCATGGATGATCTGAAAGAGAATGGAATTGAAACAGGAATACACTACAAACCTATTCACACAATGTCAATGTATAAAAAATTAAAATCCAAATTACCACATACAGAGAACGTAGGTAAAGAGATAGTTTCAATTCCAACCCATTCAGATCTTAAAAATGACGATGTAGATCGTATCATTTCTACCATCAATAGATTTTGTAATTAGTGTGATTATGCCATGGCAGAAAAAATTGATTTTCAGATAATTAAAAATACAGATTATGAATTTCTTTATGATCTTCTTTTACAAAGAAATCCAGATGCAAATATTTCTCACAAGAAAATGCCAACATATGAAGAACATGTTAATTTTGTAAAATCAAGTCCTTATTCAAAATGGTATATTATAGAGGTAGATGGAGAGAGAGCTGGATCAATTTACTTAACAAAACAAAATGAGATTGGAATTCATTTTTTTAAGAAATATGAAGAAAGCGAAAGATATCAACATGTTATTAAGAAATTGATGTTAGAATGCCCAGAAAAGAAATTTTTTATTAATATAAATCCAAGAAATGAACTATACCTTAGTTTTGCAAAAGAACTTGGATTCAGTTTAATTCAACATACGTATGAAAGAGATGAAAGATATAAAATATAACATTATTAAAATTTAGAAGATTAATAAAATTGAAACAAAAAAAAATAGTAATAACTGGTGGAACGGGTTTTATTGGATCTAATATTGCTGATCGTCTAAAGAAAGTCCATGACATTACAATCTTTGATTTAAAAAAACCAGTTGCTAATGGATTAAAATTTTTGAAAGGAAACATAAATGAATATAATGATGTAAAAAATTGTTTACAAGGTTTTGATATTGTTATACATCTTGCAGCAAGTCTAGGAGTTATTAATACGGAAGAAAATCCAGTTTCAACTTTAGATACAAATATTTTTGGTACAAGAAACGTGTTAGAAGCATGTCGAGTTAATAAAATTAAAAAAATAATTTTTTCATCATCTTCTGAAATATATGGCGAACCAATCAAAACACCAATTGAGGAAAAAGATGGACCAATTCCAATTACGATGTATGGAATTAGTAAATTAGCTGCTGAAGAATATATTAAATCATATAGCAAGAATTTTGGTTTAAAATATACCATTTTTAGGTTGTTTAATGTTTATGGAAATCAACAAGAAATAGCCTGGGTTATTCCAGAGTTTGTAACAAAGGCGATAAAAAATAAGGATATAATGATTCATGGAGACGGAACACAGATTCGTGCATTTTCTCATGTTTCAGATGTAGCCAAAGCTTTTGAGTTTGGATTAGAAAAAGGAAATGATGAGATTATCAATATAGGAAATAATACCGAACCAATATCAATAAAAGAGTTAGCAAATAAGATTATTCGTATTTCAAAGTCAAAAAGTAAAATCAAATTTATTCCATTTAAAGAATCAAAAAGAAATCGAAACGAGATAATTGTTCGTATTCCAAGCGTAGAAAAAGCAAAAAAAATACTTGGTTTCAAGCCAACTGTTTCATTAGATGCGGGTTTGACGAAAGTGATTAAATATCGTAAAGATAAAAATTAATTCCAGATTAATCTAATTGTTTTTTTAATTCTTCTGATACGCTATTTTTCCATTCTCCATTTTCTTTATTCCACATTTCCCCTCTAAATTTTTCAACCGTATTCCAGAAAGTGTCAATATCAATATCAATATAATCACAGAAATTTTTTATATAGAATTCCGAACAGTGGCCATCAAGTTCTAAAACTAATTCGATGGCGTCCTTTCGCGACAGTCTATTTTCTCTCATATCATAACAAACATGGTCCATACATTGACCAAATCCAAATTTGATATATTTCAATAATTGGTTAACCTGAGTTAGATCACCGTCAAGCTGAAAATAGGGAAGAAATGTACCTATTGATTCTCGATCAAAATTTTCAGGGCGCCATTTAAGTCCGTGTTCTTTAGAAAAGATGGCATTGTTGTGATTTGACCACTCCTTTAAGAAATAATTTAACCAAATTGCCTTACATCCTTTTTCTTCCAGTTTTTTTCTATCATAATGAAATAAGTAAAGATCTTTTTCCTCTACTCCTTCAACTTCAACATATTTTTTCCAACCAGAAGATAGAGTTTGTAATTCATCGGCTTTCATTGCATTAGAGTCAGTGCCAACTCCAGTAAGACTGGCACCTAAAGATAAACCAGGATTATCTCCTTGAATTATTAGAGGAATATCAAATTTGGCAGCCATAATATACGTTGAAGCGTAAAGAGAAAATTCTGTTATTTTTACAGGATTGAGATGTTTGTAAAAATCTTGTTTTACAAGTAGCCTCATCACTTTGGGATTTGGTCTTAAACTAATTACATCGAAGCCTAATTTCTTAAGATTTTCAATATTATATCTTCCAATTTCTGTGATGCCTTCGGGTTCACCATTAACCAGCAAACAACGTAGACCGAGCTGATCTCTCGCTGTCAAAGCTTGTTTGGTACTATCCTTACCTCCACTAACACCAATAACACAATCATAATTACTCTTTGTTGTTTTTTTGGCCCATTCTGCTATATCTTGCAGTTCTTTTTCTCTAGATGCCCAATCAATTTCCTCTTTCTCTTTTTCCCACAGACATGCTCCACATATTCCATCATCAGTGAAAAAAATTCCTGGTCTTGTATCAGGCTGAATACATTTCGTACAAATTCTCATTAGGGAATTATATGATTTGTGATATATCAATCCAACTAAGAAATTATCAAATTATGGAAAAATATATTATATATTGCAAACAATAAATGATTCCATGAGTGAATTTGACAACTTTTTACAATTTAAAGAGACGGATATAAGACCAGAAAAATTTGATGATGAGCATGAGAAAGTAATTAAAGAAGACATCAACATGTTACAAAAAAGAAAAAAAGAGTTTGTTGAAAGTAATTGTCCCGCATGTGATAATAATAATAGTACAAATGAGTTTTTAAAGAACGAATTTAATTACGAGCGATGTAATCATTGCCAGACTATATACACTAACCCAAGACCTTCACCAGAAATTTTGAAATGGTTTTATCAGAATTCTAAGAATTATGAGTTTTGGAATAGCGTAATGTATCCAGCTAGTGAAGAATCACGTAGAAAAAACATCATTTTGCCACGCATGAATAAGACTCTTGAATTATGTCAAAAGTATGAAAATAAAATGGGTTCATTATTAGAGGTAGGAGCAGGTTTTGGAAGTTTTTGTTCAGAAATTCAATCTACAAAAAATTTTAAACGAATAGTTGCCATAGAACCGACACCAGAATTAGCATCAACATGTCGCAAGAAAGAGATAGAAACAATAGAGTCATCTATTGAAGATATTGATTTCACCTCTGAGAAATTTGATGTTGTAGTAAATTTTGAAGTGATTGAACATTTGTTTTCTCCAAAAGAGTTTTTGTTACAGATAAAAAATATCTTAAATGAGAAAGGATTACTTATTCTTAGTTGTCCAAATGGTATGGGATTTGATATTAGATTATTAAAAAATAAGAGTAATACAATAGATCATGAACATCTCAATTACTTTAATCCATTTTCTATGTCACTGTTATTGAGAAATTGTGGATATAGTGTGTTAGAGATATTTACACCGGGTAAACTAGATGCAGAACTTGTAAGGAAAAAAATTCTTTCAGGTGATTTTGTACTAGAAAAAGAAGATGAATTTATCAAACATGTATTAATTGACAAATGGAAAGAGATGGGTAATGATTTTCAACAATTTTTAGTAAAGAATGCTATGTCATCAAATATGTGGGCAGTTGCACAAAAAGTCTAATCAAATTACTATGAAGTGTTTTCAGAATTACACTTTCAATTTCTTCTCTGATGTTTAGATAATCATATTCATTAGTGAGTCAATTATGATAATTTCCAAATGAGTAATACAATAGTGATTTTAAAAGGTAAATCCGAAATCAGCCATGAATTATTAAAGAAAACAGAAAATAAAATTTTTGCGTTAGATTATAATTCACATCAAATATTAAAGAAAAAATCAATAAACCATGAATTAGTAGATAATGAATTAGACGAAAATGATTTAGTAAAGATTTTCGATAAGGTTGTATCATTATACGATTGGTATAAATTCATTCCAAAAGAGATTGAATGTAAAATTAATAATTTTAATTTTTTTCAGATTTTAGATTCTGCAGAATTACATGCGTACATAATCAATGTTTTATACGATTTTGTAATGATTAAGAAGATAATTGAGAAAGAAGCACCAGAAAAGATAATCATTAGTGAATCATTGAAAGAGACGATTATTCCATTTTGTGATAAAATTAAATTTGAGATAATAAGATCTAGCAAAATTCAAGACATAGTATATGATGAAATTCAGATTAAATTTAATCTAGGAAAATTACCTATATCATTTAATATTTCTAGAAAAAATTATTTAAAATTAAAAAAAGTTTGTGAAAAAGTAATTTTAAAAATTTATAATTTATCGCCAATCACCGAAAATAAAAAATCAGTCTTATTAACAGAAATTAATCCAAATGAGTATGAATATTTGATCAGTGAATTATCCAAAAAAGGAGTACAGATTCTAATTCTTAATAATAGAAAACCAGCAATTTGGGATAAGAATTCTTTAAGAATAATTAGGAAATATAGTTGCAAGATTTTAGGATTAGAAGAATTACTTTCAAAAGAAGATAAAAGAAATATTTTGGAATTTTCAGAACAAATTAAGCAAAAGATCCGTCTATTACGAAATTATAATAAAGAAATTAGGCATAATTTTCTGTTTGATGGGATTTCATTTTGGGATTGTATAGAAAAAAAATTACTTGAGATTTTTGAGAGTAGGTGTGAATGGTATATCTTGTTAATTAATGGGGTAGCAAGAATAATTCAAAATTATAATATTAAATCAATTATATCATTTAATGTCATTGGAGAGACTGAAAAAGCTGTTCTAGGAATTAATGATAATATTATTCCATCAATTATGCTAGTACATGCTTTTGATAATTATTCTGCAGAATCAGCTCGATATGATATTCTTAGCATGTATTCATTATTCAATGATAAGATTGCAGTTTGGGGAGATGTTCAGAAAGAATATTTACAAAAAGCTCATGGGATAGACAATGAACGAATAATACTTTCTGGCAGTCCTCGACATGATAAATTTTTTAGAGATAAAGAGATGAAAAATAAACAGAAAAAAATTATTTTGATTACACCTAGACCAATCATAGAGACTGCAATACATAAGAAAGTTGAATTGTATAAAAAATATGAAATTATTTTAAAACAAATTATTAATCATTTACAGAATTTTAAAGAATTTGAAATAGTTATAAAAATTCACCCTGGATTAGATCTTCATAGTTTAGAAATTAAGAAAATAATAAAAAAAATTAATTCAAATATCCCAATTTATCAAAATATATCAATTCAGAAATTATTTGAAAGATCGTGGGCGCATGTAAATATCTCACCTGAAGGATTTGATATTTCAACAGTTTTGATGGAGTCAATGATTTTGAATGTACCATCATTAAATGTTATTTTAGATGAAAAGATTTTTGATTATGAAATAAATAAAATGAATGCTATCTTGAATTGTCCCAATATGTCAGAATTAGGACAAAATTTAGATAATTTGATTTTAGATAAAAAAATTAGAGGATCATTAAAAACAAATAGCCAAAATTTTTTGAAACGTTATTTGTGTAATATGGGAAATGCGTCAAAATGCTTAGTAGATACATTAGATTTTTGACTAGTTATTATTAATCAGTTTTTGTAGTTCATAATCATCAAAAGAAATATTTTCCATTTCACTATCATTAGGTCTCCAAGCTACATCAGCTAAGACTAAAATTTTTGAGATTTCAGATGTAGGATTTACTATTGCTGCTGCAACTCCATTTGATACAGAAATTAATTTCGGATTTTTTGCATCTAACGCTATTTCATGATAATTTCCATTTTTATCACGGATAACGATGATTATTTTTCCGTGTATACAATAAAAATAACTAGTTCTATTCTTGTGAATATGTGGACCTTTAATTTCTCCGGGATTAACTAAATTTACATAGATCATTTCAGGAGAAGCGATGATTTTATCCCAATTTCTCCAGATTACAGTTAATTCTCCATTGATATGCAAATCAACGAGATCTTTTGTTTGATGAGTCTCTACTTCATATATAGAAAAATCCTTTTTTTCCATCCGAAAACCCGTCCAATTTAGGCAATAAAAGTTTGGATTAATAGATTAGTTACTTGCCATCCAACATTTTATTAGTATTTGAAAAAATTTGGATTATATGAGATTACTTGTTACTGGAGGTCTTGGATTTATTGGAAGTAACTTCATTTTGAAATTGTTAAATGAAAATAGTGATGTAAAAATCCTTAATATTGATGCGCAATTATATGGCTCAAATATCAAAAACCTTCAAGAAGTGGAAAATTCTCATAATTATGAATTTGTAAAAGGGAACATAACAAATAAAAAATTCATGGAAGAACAAATTGAAAAATGTGACGCAGTAGTGAATTTTGCTGCAGAATCATTTGTGGATCGGAGTATCAATGACGCTAATCCATTTTTGGTATCTAATATTCGTGGTGCATTTACAATTCTAGACATTATTACAAAACAAAAGAAACGAATGGTTCAGATATCTACTGATGAAGTTTTTGGGAGTTTATCTGAAGGAACTGCAACGGAACAGTCTAAATTTAATCCTTCAAGTCCATATGCTGCTACAAAAGCTGCTGCAGAATTAATAATAAATTCTTATTCTGTCACATATGGTTCAGATGTTGTTATTACAAGATGTACTAATAATTATGGTCCTAGACAGTTTACAGAAAAACTAATACCAAAAATTATTGTCTTAGCAAATCAAAACCAAAAAATTCCAATCTATGGAAATGGCTCAAATATTCGAGACTGGATTCATGTGGATGATCATTGTGATGCTGTATCATTAGCACTTTTCAACGGTGTTGCAGGTAAATCATATAATATTTCCGCAAATAATGAAATTGATAATATAACAATTGTAAAAAAAATTCTTAATATTATGAACAAGTCTGAAGATCTGATTGAATTTGTTGAAGATAGACCTGGACATGATTATAGATATAGTATGGATTCAAAAAAAATTATCAGTGAATTAGGTTGGAAAAT
>Ga0257113_1000151_pt1 | contig 20665 bp, 17 predicted proteins | sample LP_taG_4_FD_191568 | JGI IMG/M metagenome (GOLD analysis project Ga0257113, IMG submission 191568) | Marine microbial communities from Northeast Subartic Pacific Ocean, Canada - LP_J_2015_P26_2000m | ecosystem: Environmental > Aquatic > Marine > Oceanic | place: Canada: Northeast Subartic... | reverse complement strand
ACTGGCTGCGGTTGCGGTTCCAAGGCTTGGAAGCACCATAGACTCATCAGAAGAATCTGCGGAAGAGGCTGTGATTGGTAATCTAAGATCCGCTTTAGAAGTATATGCCATGGACCAGGTCGTTCAAAACTCAAACAAAAGCTACCCTCCTAACCCATTTGACGCTCTTGATGATAAAAGCAGTGATGAGCTAACAAATACAAACTGGAGTTATAGTGGCGGTTTTATATATCATAATAGAAATGATGGTAGCACAGAAAGTTGGACCTATAACTTAACAACTGGTGAAATACTCTAATGAAAAAAATATTTAACGAAGGTTTTACCCTTATAGAGCTGGTTATCATTATGGTAATCCTGGGCATTCTAGCCGCAATTGCTGTACCTAGGATGGGAAACACGATCTCTTCCTCTGAGGAAGCATCCGAAGACGCAGTTATCGCTGCCCTGAAATCAGCGGCAGAGGTATATGCCATGGACCAGGTGGTGGCTAACTCTGTTAAGAGCTATCCTTCTAATCCGTTTGATGAGATGGATAAGGTTCCAAAAGGATATGGTAATGATGTTGTTGATGAAGACGGAGAGTGGGCTTTTTCAGATCAGGAAAATGGAACTGGTCGTATCGTCCATCAGAGAAATGATAATACCAAATACCGTTGGACCTACACTTATTCAACTGGTGACATTGGAGACAGAGTTGTCTATTAATAGAGATTTATATGAATATAACACCACAAACAGAAAGTTTAACTATGTACGCGTTTCGTAAACTGCATGAAGGCTTTACCCTTGTAGAGCTGATCATCGTAATGGTGATTTTAGGTATCTTGGCCGCGGTGGCAGTGCCTAAAATGGGGAATGTAATATTAAAATCAGGTGAATCAGCAGCGGCAGCAGTAATTGCACAATTAGAGTCTGCAGCAGAAATTTATGCTCTTGATCAGGTTCTTTTGACAGGTTCTAAGACTTATCCTTCTAATCCATTTGACGAACTTCAAAAACAACCAGATGGCTATAAGACTGGAACTTTTACACCTGTAAATGGAGATTGGTGGTTTAACACTAATGTTGTCTACCAATTCCGTAACAATACCACATACTCATGGACTTACAATACTAGTAGTGGTGAAATAGATTAATTTTTTACGAATTAAATAATAAGTGAGGCAATAAAATGCAACATATGAAAAATAAAAATGGTTTTACAATTATTGAACTTATCATGGTCATAATCATCATCGGTGTCCTTGCTGCGGTAGCAATACCACGTTTTCAGGATATCGTTATTGAGAGTGAGGTTGCTGTAGAACAGCGAGTGGTCAATACGATATACAATGGCCTAGAAACCTACGCCAGAGAAAAATATATCGATAATGGTGTTCGTTCCTGGCCTGAAAATCCTTTTACGGCTCTTTCAAAACTACCTCCTGATTATGATGTAGACCTTTTCGTGCTATCTCAGATGAAAGATCGTGATTGGATATTTACTGGAGACGGTAATAATTCCTCATATAATAATAAAATAGCACACCTGAGAAAATCAGACAGTATCGCAGTATGGGGCTATGATCCCTTTACTGGAGATCTTGACTACAATGGTGCACCATTTGGTCCGGTCAGTGTACTACACCGTGTTGACGAAACTGGCGGTAACTAATTAAGAATTAACCAATAATTAAAAGGGACATAATTATGAAGAAAAATAAAAATAATGGTTTTACACTAATAGAGCTTATCATGGTCATGATAATCCTGGGGATACTCTCAGCGGTCGCCATACCTAGATACCTTGAAACAATTGAAAAATCAGAGATTGCTTCAGAGGACGCAGTTATAGATAAAATCTGTGTCGCACTGGAAAACCATGCTCAGCATAAAATGCTGACTAAAGGCAGACGTATTTGGCCTGAAAATCCTTTCGAGGCTTTGATAACTCTTCCGCAAACATATACAACAGATGGAGAGAACGCTGACGCAGATAATGAGTGGACCTTTGTGAACTATTATACAGATGATGACAATGCTGAAATATCTGGAGAGATTACTCACCAAAGAGCTGATAATACTAGGTGGCAGTGGACCTATATTGCAGGGATCAATCATGGAACAGACGACGATGTTACGGGGACTCTCTATAGAAGAAGTGAACTTGGGACAGTCGGGTCTTTAATACGTTACCAATAATATTTATTTGAAAAAAATAAATCTTTTATAAACAATTACGTAAAAGGCTTCGCTGATAATGGCGGAGCCTTTGTAATTTTTAGGAGAATATGTTAAAAAAAATTAAATCTGATTCTGGTGTAACCATGATAGAGCTAGTGATCGTGCTTGCGATTATGGGCATCCTTGCGGTAACCGTTATCCCGATGTATAGTAAATTGCAGGCAAAAACTCAGTTCACGAGGAACAAATCCAATATGCAGATCATACAGGAAGCGTTTGTAAACTATTACTATTATACCTATTCTATTGGCTCTCCTCACTACCCACCCTCCCCTGACAGTCTGATGACAGATGAGTGGGCAAACACGCCAATGGATTCTACAATAAATCTGCAGACCCCTAATGAGCTGTTTGGTACTGGTTCTGTTCCAAAAAATTCGAACCATATTCCTTTTATGTACAAAAGCTGGATTGAAACAGTGATTGATGGGAGACAAAAACGTAATATCTTGATCAAAGATACTGACCTCGATAGTCCATCTTATCAGGAGTTCCTTTTGTTCACAATCTAGCTGTTGTTTTCTTTGATCAAGCCTTAGATTAGTTAGGCGATGACAGTAATTAAACACTATAAAAACCAGATAATAAAAAGCTTAAAAGGGTTTTCTTTAATAGAGCTTATTGTTATGATTGCATTGTTGGGGCTACTTGCTGCAGTTGCATCAACTCGAATAAAGGATATCTCAATAAACATCCGCGTTTCTGCGGCAATAAATCAAATCACCTCCGACCTTGCGTTGACAAAAGAAATGGCCTTAGCCAACCACAAGAGTATGTCAATTACCTTTGACGAGAATCTAAATTCTTATATCGTTAGACAGGATGGTAACGTTATGACAGACTACCCAGGAAGTAATGATGGTATCATCAATATCTCAGAAGGAACGTTCGTCGGTGTAGAAATAACAGACGCAAATATAAACGGCTCAAACATTCTCAATATTGATAAATGGGGTAATGTACTCAATAATGGGGCTGTTACGTTAAATGGAACCCATATAATTGAGATAAGTAGATTAACTGGACACTGGGAGATTACAAACGAATGAAAAACGGTCAGAAAGGGTATGCTCTTGTTGAGGTGGTTATTGTAATCGTACTTGTCTCTGGTTCGTTTCTTGTTTTTCTTGAAGCACTAAGTCAGGCTAAGAATATGCAAGTCAAATCTGAAATTCTTACGATTCAATCTATGCTCCTAAGCAGTAAGATCAATCAGCTTCGTGCTAATGGTTTTGATAACCTACCACAATCACATGATTATCTATCATTTACTGATTATCCAAACTATTCTTATTCTGTAACATGTTCGTATATCAATGACCAAATTCAACCAAGTAGTGGTTATACTGACTATAAACTTATTGAGTTAAAAGTAAAACATAATAACGACAACTATCCAATTATCAGTGATTATTTTATCATAACTAGCGCTCTGTAATGGCTAGTCTTAAATCAACAAAAAGCTCTAGCGGATTTACTCTTATAGAGATGGTAATTGTGATCATGGTGGTAGCAATATTTGGTGCGCTTACAGCTGATATGTTAGCAAACGCTGTCGAAGTATATTCCAATTCACTAAAACGACAAAGATTTATCTCTGAAGCTCGCTCCACTTTTTTCAAAATTAATAGAGAAGCATCCTGGCAAAAAAACTTTAGTGCTTTTTCTGGGAGTAATAATAAAAAACTAAATATTTTTTCAGTAGATGGGAAAAATATTAATTATGAAATAAAAAACACCAATAACATTATTCAAAACAACAATCAAGTCCCAGGATCCAATGATGAGGTGTTAAGCAATAAAATAGATTATAGCAACTCAACAATTTACTACTTAAACCATCAGGGTAACGGAATTGATATTGCTTCACAATTAGAAGATGTTAAATCATTAAAGTTTGATTTTCAGTTTAGTATTGAAGGTGAAAGTATTCGATTGCAAAGCCAAACATTACCCTACAATCTTCACATTGGAAGAGCCATGAGTTATCATGAATGAAACATTTAAAACAAAAAACACTCTAAAAAATAAATCGAGTGAAGGTTTTATTATCCTGGGCGCGGCTCTGGCTATATTTTTAATACTCAGTCTTTTCTCTATTTATTTATTAAGAATTGTTGTAAATGAAAATATTATGTCTAGTTTTGCTTTATTAGATATACGTACTCGTAACCTTTCACACAGTGGATTGGAACATGGTATCCAATTATTTAAGGATAATGGTAGTCCTTATATTAGCCCCATAGAAAAAAATTTTAATGATGGAAGTTATGTCATCACATTTGAAACATCTTCAAACCAAGATGGTACCAATCTACCTTACGCCCACTTTACAATGCTAAAAAGCGTTGCTACGATCAATGATGTTATTAGAAATACTCGTGTGTTTTTATCATCATATCAAGATGCATTTAACCTTGCATACTACAGTAATAGCGCAAATTTTACCCAATCTGGAACAACTATTAACGGTGATATTTATTCAAATGGTAACCTAAGTAACATTACAATTTCAGGTATAGCTTATACCACTAGTGGAACCGGAGGAACACTTCATCCTGAACCATCACCAGAACTACCCTCTTATAACTCTAGCTATTTCCAAACAATTATTAGTGAAGTTCCTATAGATAGTAGCGGAAGCGAAGAAGAAGAATCCTTTGAAGGTTGGCCAGTTGCTTTTTCAAACTGTAACAAAACTGGAGCTGATGGTCCGTCACAAACTGACTGTAACAATTATTATTCAGGTACTGATCTTGATGGTGATGTGACCGTTTCATCTGGAATGCAAATTTGGACTGTACCTACATCTGGAACATATTATTTTGAAGTTTCTGGTGCACAAGGCGGAAGTCAAAATAGTAGCTATTATGGCGGCTACGGTGCCAAAATTACAGGACAAATTAATCTGAATGCTGGGCAGCAATTACTTATTTCTATCGGGCAAAAAGGTAGCGATGATGGAGACAGTCCTGGTGGTGGTGGTGGAACAGTTGTCGCTTTAGGAAATAGCTATACTAGTGCTGAACCATTATTTGTTGCTGGCGGCGGAGGTGGAAGATCACAGAATGGTTCTGCGAATTATTCTGCTATAAATGGACAATCGGGAACATCAGGTGGAAATAGTAGTGGGGCTGGTAATGCCGGAACAAATGGTAATGGAGCCTCCTATCAGGGGCATGGTTCTAACTCAGGTGGCGGTGCTGGTTTTTTTACCGGTTCAGGAAGCTCAACTGGTACAGGCAGTCACGCAAGAGGTTTCAGACAGGGATACAGAGGATCTACATTGGCCGGCCCTTATGGTGGATTTGGTGGTGGTGGCGCTGGATCAAATAGTAATGGCGACTGGGACAAAGCTGGTGGCGGTGGCTATTCTGGCGGTAATCATGCCTACGATGCCGGGCAAGGCGGCGGCGGCGGATCCTTTTATGCAACTACAATTTCTAATCCAACCATATATGGTGGATCAAGTGCTCCAAATATCGGTCATGGAATCGTACACATCACATTACCATCAGAAGAGTCAGAAGAGTCAGAAGAGCCGCCATCATATACTGAGACAGGAATAATAAATCTTTCTGGGAATACAAATACCTATGGTGCAACAGTAACATTTGATGGTGCAACAGTCAATGGTCCAGGAAAAATTGTATCTTCAAATAATATTATTTTTACCAATTCATCAATCGTATCTGGTGATGTTGAAATAATATCAGGTGGTGAAATATTAATTGAAAATAGTTCGTTAGGGACAACTGTTGAAGATCTTATAAATAGTGTCATTATTTATGGAGCAACAGGATTAAAATTAGACAATGGTACTGTTTATGGTCTATCGATCATTGCAGATGGAGAAACATTATTAAGTTCTTCAAATTATTATGGTGCACTATATAATGAAGCATCTGAATTTGGAATAACAAGTTCACTACTCACAGGTTCAGTTGTCTCAAGCTCTGGTATAAATGTTATAAATTCAACTATTACAAAAGGTAGCCTACCTCCTGTTTATGGTACGCCTTATGGTTTTGAAGGAATGGTGGTACGGGGATCCTACCTAGAATATTAAAAATGAAAATATTACAATAATTAAATTTTACATCTAGAAAAGGAACTAATATGAAGAAACTCTTTATTATTTTTTGGTTATTTGCAACAATGTTAAATTGCCAAGTTCCTCTCACCTTACAGGGACAGAGCTTTTTAAATTTAAACAACTCTCTATCACTTGAGCAGGCTAGAATACAATGCAAGCAATTAGCGACCATTAATGCCATAGAAACTCATTTGCTCACACTCAACCCTGATTTAGAACTCAATAATGTAATCATTGAGTGTATCCTGGGAAACCTATTTAATGTTAATGTTGTTGAAGAAGAAATAAGTGATATTGATTTGTATAGGAGAGTAATTATTTCTACCAACTCCCAATACATAACCATGTGTATACCTAATTAAGAATTTTATGAAAAAAAATAAATAGTAAATAAATCTTATAAGATATGAAAAGTAATTTTATACCTATATTTAAGACTAGTTGATTAAGGAAAAAGTATGATATACATACTCAGCATTGGTGCTATAGCAATATTTTTCGGGGGTCTCCTGTTGACAGCCCCAAACACAATACTTTCCATTGAAAGAAGGGCAAACAAGATATACATGACAGACCCAACTTTTATGAAATATCGCGTGCCATTCGGTATAGGTCTATTTTTTGCAGCAATTTATATTATTTATTCACTGATTAATCAGTCAACGGAGTATTTGATCATTCTCGGAATTATAGCTCTAATTTTTAGCCTTATGCTACTTTTAACACCAAAAGCAATATTTTCTCTTGAGCGGCAGGCTAACAGGGTATATATGACAGACCCAACTTTTATGAAATATCGTATACTTTTTGGCCTGTTTCTGCTTATATCAGGTGCATTTATGATATATTCTACAATTGGTTATTTTTAGAATAGAAACCCGAGGCTATTTTGGAACTGTTTGAATCAATCGGTCTAAAAGCTGACCCCTTTACCACATCTCCAAATCCAGATCTATTTTTTCCTGCCAAAGAGCATAAACAATGCCTTGAGGGGCTAGAGCTTGCCATAAGAATGCGAAGAGGGCTATCTGTTGTTCGAGGCGGTATAGGCACAGGAAAAACAACAATCAGTCGGAAGCTTATACAAAATTTTTCCTCGGAAGAGGATATGAAATTTGTTTTTTACCCTGTGCTTGATCCAAAGTTTGAGTCCGAGCTAGAACTCCTGCAGCACCTTGTTGATCTTTTTGGTATTGAAGAAGAAGCAGGATCATCTGTTATTGACTGCAGAAACCAGATCGAGCACCACCTGATCAACGCAGGCGTAGAAGAAGGCCGTGTGCTTGTACTGGTGATTGACGAAGGACAAAATTTAAAGGGCGAGTTCTTAGATGTATTCCGCACGCTATTAAACTTTGAGACCGATGAATTTAAGCTGCTACAGCTCGTAATCTTTGGTCAGCCAGAGATGACCTCGATCATACACGAGTATCCTAATTTTGAAGACAGGATTACTTTTAATTTCGAGCTAGGGCCTCTCGATCTAGAATCAGCTGAAGGGATTATCAAACACAGGCTATCAGAAAGAGGCGGAGGGGACAGAGAATATTTTACGAAGGATGCCATAAAAGCTATTCATAATCAGACACAGGGTTACCCCAGAAAAATTTGCAAACTATGCCACCAGCTTCTTCTTAATATGATGAGTGAGAACGCAGAAACGGTAACCCTATCTATTGTAGAGAACACAATAGGCGGGAAAGTTCCGGATGGGCTCATAAAAAATGAAGAAGAACCAGAGGAAGAAGTCGCCACTGAAGAAACAAAAGAAGAAGAAGCACCTGATGAGAAAAAAGATGTTGCCGTTAACAAGCTCTTTGACATCCTTAGAAAAGGTGGTAAAAAAGATAGCGGGAAAATTGGTGACGTATCAGAAGATGATGTCATTGGTGACCTATATGGCGATGGGGAGGACGAAGAAGAAGATGAGCTAGAAGAAGAGATTTTTGAAGAGGAAGAAGAAAGCAAGTGGTACCAAAGGAGGAAAAGGCGATTAAAGAAAAAAATTGGCTCCTACCCTGCCAACATTATTACTCCTCCTCTTAAAAAAGAAAAACTGTTGCTAGGCGTTGCCCTGGACCAGGGCCATATTTATTCTGCCTTGATCCAGGATAAGGGAGGAATTAAAACAGTGATCGGTGCAGATAAATTTTCAGCAAGTAAAGCAAAGCTTGACCCAAAAAGAAATCCCACTGGTTTTTCAATAGCTATAGGAAAAGCATATGATCAGTTAACAACTAAGCTGGAGAAAAAAGGGAGTAAGGTTTCCGGAGGAATTATTAAAAAACTACACTCTGGCATACCTATATCGTTTACGATGAACAACACCTCCTCTCTTTTAAAGACTGTCATGGTTCCGCTTGAAAATAAAAAAGAGAGAAAAATGATTATAGAGTATGATTCGAAAAAGAATTTACCGTTCAACTCGGATGATATTATTTTTGATGCGATTGAGCTTGAGCAAGGGAAAAATATCATAGGTGTCGCAAACGCTGACTATATGGAAGCACCTGCGAAAACTCTTTTGGATAAAAATTGGGATATACGACTGTGGCCTCCACCGGCACAGGCAGTGCTAAGTGTTTTCCGATGGAACTATCCTGGCAAAAAACATGATGTTGTACTGATTATACATATTGGTGAGATTGAAAGCTTTCTCTTGGGATATAATCAGGGCTATCCTGATGCGATAGTACCATTAGATCTGGGCATACAAAACCTTACTGATGCATGGCAATATAGATCGGCCTCTTCAAAGGCAAAGTGGGATAAAAGAGACTGGTGCAGGGTGCCTCCATCCATCTTAAAGTCAGATACAAAAGATAATTCCATAAACATGCAGAAAAAACCTCAGGATGATGCGATGCGTCCGGTTATTGAGGGCTGGGATCAGGAACTAGAAAGGGCCCTAAATAGCATGTCCCAAACATTCCCGGTAGACAATATTTCAGAGATATTTTTAAGTGGCTGTGCTGAAGAAATATTATTTTTTGATGAATACCTACAGATACAGCTTGATGTTAATGTCGAATATCTTGATCCTATAAAAAATGTCGCATTCTTTCCTGATGAAGAGGAAAGAGAAAATTTTGATCTGTCTAAACCTGCACTAACAACCGCAGTTGGTGCCGCGCTTAATATAGATAAAACCATCAACCTTCTTCCTGATATGTTCAAAGAGTCTGAACAATTTAGACTTGGCAATAAATTTGGTATTCCTGCTGCGGCCGCAATATTTATAGCAGTTACTGCGCTTTCGGGCTGGACATCCTATAATCATGAGATTATGGAGTCAATGCTAAGCACAATAAAATCACAGGCTTCCAGTATTGCGCCTATAAAATATAAGTTTGAAAAAGTATCTTCCGAAAAAAATATAATCATAAAACAGTTAGACGTTTTGCAGAAAGAGACAAAACTTTCTAACCTAAGTATCAGCGTGATGAGATTTTTTAGCTATAATACACCTAAAGAAATAACCCTGGATATGATATCATTCCAGAGAGGATGGGAACGTGGAGACTGGATCCATGTAGGTAACTCACTAGAGAAGGTTATCACTATTGTTGATGGGGATAAAGAGTTTGCCAGAGTCACTGGGGCTATTGTTGCAAATCCGGCATTAAAAGAACGATATTTCTCAAACTTTATTATTCAGGTTGAAAACTCTGGATTATTTAAAAAGCTTGATGTGATTAATAAAAAGACAACAAGTGGAATGGATATTGATAATATGAGCTTTGAGCTAAAGTGTGAGCTATAGTGGATAAACAAAAGAATCTATTCATTGGGACCATCGCTTTGGTACTTCTGTCATGTGCGGGATGGTATTTTATGTACTTTAGTGATTTAAACAATTCTCTAGGGAATATGAGCAATAGCTATAACCAATTAAAAAGTGAAAAAAGTAAATACACTCAGATTAAAAATAAATTTCCTTCAATTGAAAAAGAATGGACAGAACTAAAAGAAGAGCTAACTACTCTAATTAACAAGATACCAACAGATGGTCAGTTTGACAATGTTACTAAGATGCTTTTTAGCCTGATGGAGAACAATAAACTGGTCATAGATAATTTTAATCCTTCCTTAGCCCCACTCGATGAAAAACAAATTATAGTGCCTGAGACGCAAGAAATTCTAATTGTAGAGAAGTATCCAATAGACGTTGAACTGAGAGGCAGCTTTATTGACTTTGGTAATTTTCTAGATCAGCTATCCTTTACAAACTATTATCTTACTATAAGTAACATACAGATCTCTCAAAACCCCTATAACGAGGGTGAACAAAAAATCTCGTTCATATCTTATATTTATACAAAGAATAGTGCCAATGACATGGGTCTAATTCAAAATAATCAAGGTGCTGCTAGCTCTACCAGTAATGCTAATAACAATGAATCTTCGATCGACAAAGCATCGGCGGCTATTACAGATGAACAGATTGTGTTGGAGGCCATACAAAAAACAGGCGCAACCAGCATCATTGATATTGTTAAAATAGTTAAATACATAAAAGAAAAAACAGGGAAAGATATAGACCAAAGCTTTGCCGTTTCCTTGCTAGAAAAAAAACTAAAAGATCTTTAGCCTATATTCTTTTTTGTTATTTTTTGTTTGTCAGCTATTATAATATATTCCGTTAGTTAAACCACGTTTTAGTTTAAATTAATGGTCGTCATGACCCCTAGACTTAGAAATCTATTAATAGGGTTGGGTATTTCGGTGGTAATTATGATTGTTGATCAGGTTAACCAGTCTGACTCTGGAAGTTCCAAAAAACCGCAAAAAGCGAGAACCCAAGCTCCTAAAAAAGTTGTTGTAGAAAGGTCTGTATCAAAAAAAAATACGCCAAAAACTGCCTCTATTGTTACAACACCGATAACAAAAAGAAGATTCTCTAGAGCATCTCAGCTTGTGGGATGGCAGAGAAACCCATTTAATAGAGTTACCCTGTCAAGTGAGGCTAATACAGAAGGCGAATCGTTTAACAGCGAGAAACAACAAGACATTGAAAAATCGATCCTCTTAAAAAACCTAGAAAGATATAACGTAGAAATAGTTGCAGAGTTTAATAATGAAAAAGTTGTTTTGATTGACAATAGAAGATTTAGAGAAGGAGAGTATCTAAATAATGATATATCAATTGAAAGAATTGAAAATGATCAGATTACCTTTAGGAATGGCAATACTACGGTTACAAAAACAGTAGGAAACTAGATGCGCAATAAATTATTAATAGCAATTATTATATTTATACAGACTGTTGTATTTGGGCAGTGGAGCGACCCAGCATATTCAAAAATTGACCCGGACACGCAGGAAAACGAACGCTACAGGCTACTGGATAAAATGTCTATAAACCTTAAAAACTCTGACATACGTAATGTGTTGACAATGATTGGAGAACTTACCGGGCTAAATATTGTCATCAGTCCAAACATTGAGGACACAATCACGGCTAACCTAGAGAATGTAACCGTTAAGGCCGCTCTTGATGCAATTCTTAAACCGAATAACTATAGTTATTTTGTACAGGATAATATTATTATTGTTAAAGACCTTGACACGCAGCTTATTGGTGAGCTCGAGTCCGTAGTAATTAGACTAAAATATATTAACTCTAACGATCTGCAAGGTCCACTTTCAACGGTCCTCACATCTAGAGGTACGGTCCAGTCTTTTTTACCAGTTGCATCGATGTCAGGACAAACAGGGCCTCCAAACATGGCCATTGTATCTGATGTACAGGAAAATATTCCTCGCATCCTGAATATGGTTAAACAGCTGGACAAGCCAATTAAAAACATAAACATTTCGATTAGGTTTATTGAGACACAGCTTGACACCTCTAAATCCTATGGTGTTGACTGGACCAATAATCCTATCCTGCTAGGGGGCAGCGCCAATGACACAGTTAATTTCCCGATCAGCATGAACAATATTACTGTTGCCACTCTTAATCCTACTCAGCTTACATCAGCGCTTAAGATTATGCAGGCCAGAGGCAGGAGCAAACTATTATCTAGCCCGCAGGTTACCACTCTTGATAATCACCAGGCCGAAGTAGAGGTAACAACAACGGTATATATTGAAGGGTTAAACTCGGGGAATACAAATAATGCAGGATCAGGATCAACGAACCAGGCTAATGCCGCTAACAACTTTACCGGAATGGGTTTCTATGGCGCAATGAACACGGTACAAGAAAAGGATATCGGCATAAAGCTGCAGGTGACACCAAGGATTAATGAGAACAATATTATTACTCTTCTTGTGGATGCTACTGTAGAGGCGCTTCTTTCCGCTGCAGAAATATCAACCGATAAGCCAAGATCTACGAAGCGTACTGTCCAGACTCAGGTTTCTGTGTATAATGGTGAAACCGTAATCGTTGGTGGTCTTATAGCAGAGAACATTATAAGAAACAAAAAATATGTACCAATATTAAGCGCAATCCCTATTATAGGTTACTTTTTTAAAACTACCTCTGTCCAAAAAGAGCAGCGGGAACTGCTCATGTTTATCACGCCTACTATCATTGATTAGATAAAAACGAGAATGCAAAAAGATTACCCATATATCATTATATCCTTTGGGGTAGCAATCGTTTTTATTATTCTGACCTGGTTTGAACTATATGAGGGAATGGAAAATAAACTACTTGATCTTAGATTTTTAAACAGGGGAAAGATTGAGACAAGAAATGATATCGCAACCTTAGACATTGACAGTAAGAGCCTTCAGGTTGTAGGCAGGTGGCCATGGAGCAGGGAAAAACATGTCCCCTCAATTTTAGCTGCAAAAGAGCACCAGATGGATGCACTTGCTTTTGATATTTTTTTTATTGAGAGGCAAGAGAGAAAACTAGAATACAATGATGTTACCAGTATTAATGATAGCGTATTAACACTAAAAGAAGTTAAAAATCTTTTCCCTGATCCTGATATCGATCTAGCGAATGCAGCCTCTGATGCAAAAAATATATATTTTGGGTATACCTTTTTTCCTCAGCCTTCAAAAAAGATGCCGGTAAAAAAGCGTACCCAAATAAAAGAAGCCCGACTTAAGATTTTAGAAGAAAAGGGATTCTATAAAAAAATAGACCCTGATGTATTTGAAACAATTAATGACTTCTATGATATTGACCCTCCGGTCGATGAGTTAATCCAATCAAGTAAGGGAACCTACTTTTTTCAAACCGTGGCGGAAAATGATGGGGTCAGCAGAAGGTATCCGCTTGTTGGTAAATATGAAAATCGTCTTTTCCCTAATGCGGGTCTTGCGCTTGCGCTTGATCATTATGGAGTTAGCCTTGAAGATGTTGAGATTATTCCTGGAAAACATCTTTTGATACCCCTCTCCTCTCCTGATGAATATGGTAGATCCAGTATCAGAATCCCAATTGATAAACGAGGATTGATGCAGGTGAACTGGGCTGGAAAGTGGGAAGATGAAGATGGACAATATGACTTCACCCACTATCCTTATTGGGTGCTAAAAAAATTCAGAGATAGTGAGTACAATAATTATGTTATGTCAAAAGTAAAAGAACTGGCAAACACTGACCCCACCCTTCAAGGAGCAAAAAACTTTAAAGCACTCATGAAAGCAGCGTTAAAAGCAAAATTTGCAAGTAAAAAAGATGTCATTAAAACAATAAAACAGCTTGCTATGTCTGGGCAAATGGAATCTTATATCCTAAGAACATCGGGATTTAATACAGGCAATCAGTTCTTTGAGAGCATAGGCCGAAAAGCAAAGCCTCCTATGATTAATTTGTATAATGAAATAAAAAATTCTAACACAGTTGCCAAAGAGTTAGCCGTCAATCAAGATGTCACACTTGATGAGCTTCTTAGAAATAATAAACTGGTTTACAATCCGCCTATAAAAGATTACACAATAACCAGCTTCAACAAACTAAAAGAAGATGTCAGCTCTTTGTCAAAAAGCACAAAAGATGAAAAGTATAAAAAGATACTCAAAAGATCTCTTATTGAGATTTCACAGCTAGAGCGCAATTTTCTTATTGTTCAAAATTTATATAACCATAGCCTAATTGATCAACAGCGTCCTCTGTATTTCTTCCCTAATTCAAACAGAATAGTGGTAGGAAACCCAAAAAAGAATACCGCACGACGTATTGTTCCTTTCGAGTTTTATAACAAGAACCTCTTATACGGTCTAACCGCTGCTGGGACATCGGATCTAGGCTCCCAACCGTTTAATGGCAGCTATCCAATGGTAGGGCTTCACGCAAACGCGCTTAATACAATACTCTCTGATATATTTATTATCAGAACTCCCAAGTATATTGTCTCACTCGTTTTATTATTACTGGCTGCGTTATTGGCTTTTGGAATACAGAAACTTAGCCCTGCAATAGGAGGCGCGTCAGTTGGCGGACTCGTTTTAGTATATGTGATTGCCGCATTTTGGGTGTTTACAAATTATAACATCTGGCTGGATTTATTTGCTCCTATTGCGACAGTTGGTCTTGGTTATTTAGGTATAACAGTGTATAACTATATCCAAGAAGAGAAAAACAAACAGTTTTTAAAATCATCATTCGGAACATACATATCTCCAGAACTAATTGACGAAATGTACGAGAGTGGTCAAGAACCTGAGCTTGGTGGAGAAGAGGGTTATCACACTGCATTTTTCACGGACATACAAAGCTTTTCGGCCTTTTCGGAAAAACTTTCTGCAAGTGACCTAGTAAGCCTGCTTAATAATTATCTCACAGAGATGACTGATATTTTGATGGAAAACAATGGTACACTTGATAAATATATTGGAGATGCTATCGTTGCTTTCTATGGTGCGCCTCTAGATCTAAAAGACCATGAACTTATGGCTTGCAGGACTGCAATCAAGATGCAGGAACGTTTGGCAGTACTTCGCGAGCAGTGGCAGGCAGAGGGTGACAGATGGCCAGAGATCGTTCACCATATGCAAAACCGCATTGGAATCAACACTGGACAAATGGTAACCGGGAATATGGGATCAGACTCGCGGATGAATTATACAATGATGGGCGACACTGTAAACCTAGCGGCCAGACTAGAAAGTTCTGCAAAACAGTATGGTGTCTATATCCAGATAGCAGACAGCACCTATGAATCAGTGAAAGACCAGGTCGTTGTTAGAGCACTAGACTTCGTAAAAGTAATGGGTAAGGAAGAGCCTGTAAAAGTTTTTGAATTAATCTCTGAAACAGATCAAGAGCCTGAGCCCTATAAAAAGATTCTTCCCGCATTTCATGAGGCCTTAGGCCACTATTTTAATCAAGACTGGGATATGGCGATCGAAGCGTTTAAAGCAGCAGATGCGCTTGAGGAAATGTTCCCCGGAAGAAAGACGAATCCCAGCAGAATATATATCCCCCGATGTGAACACTTTAAGGTAAATCCCCCAGGAGATGATTGGGACGGTGTCTGGACCCTTACCTCTAAATAGGTCTATGATCCTAAATAGAAAATTAGTCTATATATTATTCTTAGTAATTTTTTTCTCAGTAAAAAATTTATTAGGACAAGGCCTCTTTGATTTTGATGAATCTCGTAGCTCAGTAATTCGACAATCTACAGCATCAAATATTGGCATAGCTGATATCAATAATGATGGCATAAATGATATTGTTGTTTCTGGTTTTGATAATCTAAATCAGGAAGGACTTTTCCTGGATATTTATAGCGTAACAAATGAAGGCCTCATAGACACTTTCCAGCTTGATATTGTTGATAATTTATTTAGCTATAACATTGGGTTCTCAGAGTATATAGGCGGAAATGGCGGTCTAGATATTGGAGATTTTGATAAAGATGGATTGGCAGACATCCTATTACATGGTTCGGAAAACTTATTTCTATCAAAAAACCTAGGTAATTCTGTTTCAATAAATAATTATCTTCCCTCATACGTTCGGGAAAAACTTATTAATAGCAGTGCTAGATGGGGTGATGTCGACCTCGACGGAGATCTGGATATTTTTTGGTCTGGCATTAAGGTATACCAAAACAAACCATACATTACAAACAAACTTCTTTTAAATAATGGTGATGATTTTGAGTTTGAAACAATGGTCATGCCAGACCTGCATAACGGCGCCGTAGCCTGGAGCGATATTGACCTTGATGGGGACCTGGACCTTCTTATAAGCGGTGAATCTGTCAACACCAGATCTGGGTCAACTCGGTTATACAAAAATGATCCCTTAGGCAGGCTAGCGGAAGACACAAACCAAGAAATAATTGCACTAAAAGGTACTGCAATATGTTTCTCTGACCTTGATCAAGATAGCGATCCTGACCTTATTATCTCTGGCTGGGATCCCATTGATCAAAACTTAAAAACAGTGGTCTATGTCAATGAACCAACCGGAACATTTAGGCTAGCAGAAGAACAGATCAACTTTGGTACAATTTTTGGGACAATTGAAGCTATCGATATCAACCTTGATGGCTGGATAGATCTCGCAATAAGTGGCGGAACTGAGCACGCTATGGCAGTGGACTCATACTATGATCTAACGAATATTCAGACAACAATTTTAGGCGATACTCTAAGCGCAGACACAGTCTGGTATTATGAATACAGAGACAGCGTTTCAGCTTTAGGCGGAAAGATTTTTCTAAATGAGGGTATTGAAACTATTTTTTTTAATGAGTCCCAAACATTTAATGGCGCGCGTACAATATCTTTTAGCGATATAAATCTGGATAATACCCCTGATCTTATATGCTCAGGGACAACAGAAATTGGAGAAAGAGATAGTGCGTTCGTGTCTGTATTTCTTAACACTGTAGAGGGGACTAATGCCCCGCCTGATCCCCCTGAAGTACTAGAATCATTTGCAATCAGCAATCGTGCAATATTTAACTGGGGAAGCGGGTCAGATAATATAGACCCTGATCAAAGCCTACGCTATAACCTGAAAATAGGGACTTCTTCTGGTTCTAATGACCTTTTATCATCAGCCACCCAATTTAACAACCCGAATGTTGGTACAAGGCTAATTCGAGAGTTTACCAATATTCCCTGGGGAACTTATTATTGGAGCGTTCAAACAATTGACGCATCGGGTATTGTATCTAGCTGGTCTCAAGAAAATGAACTATTCATACCTAGAATAGTTAACTCTACTCAGTCCCTCCCCGGATACTCATTCGGAGTCTCAAGATGGAGCGATATTAATGATGATGAGCTTCTTGATATTGCTATTAGCGGAAACCTTTTTAGCGGATCAAGTCTGACACAAATATTTATGAATGAAGATGGACTCCTTGAGCCTTCAATCCATTCTGGCTCAATAAAAAATACTTACGGTGGGCACATCAGTTTTGCTGACTATACCAATGATGGAAACCTGGACATATCACTATCTGGTTTTCACACAAGTGATTGGAACGATACCTATCCAGCAACATTCTTTTATAAGCTAACAGATAACGGATATGCATGGGATGAGCAACCTGGTCTTCAGTATTATGCTGCTGGGTATCAAGCTGGATATCTAGGCGGATATAATAATCATGACTGGGGAGACTATGACAACGATGGAGACCTAGATCTGGTAATAGGAGGAGGTAGTTATTATGGAGAGATTATTCTAAGAGTTTATAATAATCATGACGGAGTACTTTCTTTAGATACTACACAAGTAAATCTTGTTCCTGGCTATCCTATGCAGGCAAAGTGGAGTGATATTAACAGTGACGGATATATTGACCTTTTCACATCTTCCGGACAGTTTATTCAATCTTATCTTAATGATGGAAATGGACTAATGCTTCAGTCGGAGGGTCATTTTATTCAACTTGGAATAGCAGCAGGAGCAGTATCAATTGCGGATTTCAACAGTGACGGTTATGATGATTTTGTTTTAGCGGGGCAACGTCCTGATAATGGATCTTTAATAACCCACATATATAAAAATAATAATGGAGAAGGATTTATCCTTCACCAGGAGGTACAGGGCGCGTCCTATGGGGGACTAGACTGGGGAGACTATGACAACGATGGAGACTTGGATTTTATCGGATCTGGGACTTCCTTAGTAATCAATAGTACGGACACTCTTTCTTTCCCTATATCCAATATCTATCAACAAAATTCCTCTGGTAATTTTGTTGCTGATACTTCTTTATATATGCTTGATAGTGTCGGTTTTTCGTCTATACAATGGGGAGACTATGACAACGATGGAGACTTGGATCTCCTAATGAATGGTGAGCTTGATAATAAAGACCTTATCACTAAAGTATACGAAAACCTTGAAGCCATAAATAATGCTAATGTTGGTCCGAGCAGGCCCGTAATGTTATTAGACTCGGTAAATGTAGACACGGTCAGACTGAGCTGGAATAATAGTGTTGACCTGGAAAATTCCTTGGGCGCTGGAAAAACACCAGCCTTAGGCATAAGATATCAACTGCAATTGGGCGGAGACCAAAATTATAATCTATATGCAAACACTCACTCAATAATCTCAGGTAAATATGGTACAGGCAGGATGGGAACATTAGCAAAAAACAGTCGCCTGATTCAATCTATACCAGAAGGACGTTACCAGTGGCGAGTTAGAGCAGTCGATCATGGTCTAGCCGTTTCAGAGTGGTCCGACTGGGACTATTTTTATATTGACCAGACTGCGCCAGTAGTAGAAACAATACAGGCTAACTACGGAGTAGGCGGACAAATAATTTTAGTCGTCAGATTTGAAGAAGAGTTTGAGATGGATAACAATACACCTTCTGCAGATCCCTATGTTTATGCCACACATCCGGACACAGATGATATTGATGAAGATGGCGTGAGCGATACTCTATTAGCCATAAAACAAAGCTACAATGCTGAAGTGTGGACAGGGCTGCTGAGCCTTCCTGAAACATATGTTGGAAAAGCAATTAAGCTTCATGTTTCGAACGTAGCCGACATGCGTGGAAATACAATGGTTAGCGCAGCATTTTTTAAGACTCCGGAAAAAATTATTTCTCAGGCTGGCGGAACTGTAATCAGCTCTGATGGAAATGTGTCTGTCTTGTTTCCACAGAATGCGGTATCAGAGGATGTTTCAGTTTCCATAAACTTACTTAATACGGAAAGCGCTCTAGACTCAAACTCTATTTCAAACTATTATACTATTACGCCTTCAGATATTCAGCTTAACAAGCCAACAATTCTTAGAATAGCTATCTCCAGTCAGTATGCCGATTTAACAGAAAATAATTATAATCCTCACATCGGACACATAAATACATCTACTGGAGCCATATCCCCACTTGGTGGATCCATAATTAATGTAAATAGTATACCATACATTCAAACGCAATTATCAAAACTAGGCGTATACGCAGCGTTTAGGTCTGACAGTACGATTACCCTCGACTCATTAGACACAGAAAAAATAATTTGCCAGCCTAGAATATTTTCCCCAGCAGGATCTGTTTTTGAATTCCCACACACCAATATATTATTTGATCTTGCTGGGGCAGATAATGTTACGGCCAGGATTTTCAATCTATCTGGGAAAATAAAACGCACCCTAAAGCCAGAACAAAAACTAGGCCCAGGAAACAATATCATCGTCTGGGATGGGAAAGACTCAGGTGGTAGTGTTGTTCCTAGCGGGCTTTATATCGTGACTCTCGAATCTTCAGGCTCGATGCTTAAGACAACTGTCGGGGTCCTGAATCGATGAGAAATATATTATTATATATACTAATTCTATATTCTATGTTACTGTCCCAGGATCAATTTTTTGTTGGTACAAGACCACTGGGAATGGGCGGAGCCTTTATCGCGGTCGCTGATGATGGAAATACTATAACCTGGAACCCGGCGGGTCTTCCTCGTCTGCGCAGGAAAGAATTTACCTCCAGCTATGCAGATCTTTATGCGATGAACATTACCCACTCATACGCGGGTGTTGTGTGGCCATTTGGTGATCGTATTGCTCTCGGTGTTGACTGGTCAAACATTGGATTTGACGATCAAGAACTAAACTATAGTGAGAATAAACTAAATTTTTCATTAGGCTATCAACCATTTAAAATGCTTTCTCTTGGCGGCACATTTAAATACTTATCCAGAGACATGGGTCTCGATGGGACATCATACGGAAAAACAGCAGGAATCGGCTATGACATAGGGCTGCTATTTTCTCCGTTTAAAAAAATTCGTTTTGGTATGGGGATATATGATATTGGTGGGACAAACGTTACCTATAAACAAAACAAGGTTGATGAGACAATTTTAGGACAAGCGTTTAAACTGGGCATAGCCTATTTCCCGATAGATGGATTAACAGTTGCGATGGATATCGATAATGACAGG
>Ga0257113_1000150_pt1 | contig 20688 bp, 17 predicted proteins | sample LP_taG_4_FD_191568 | JGI IMG/M metagenome (GOLD analysis project Ga0257113, IMG submission 191568) | Marine microbial communities from Northeast Subartic Pacific Ocean, Canada - LP_J_2015_P26_2000m | ecosystem: Environmental > Aquatic > Marine > Oceanic | place: Canada: Northeast Subartic... | reverse complement strand
ATTAACTACGGTTCTGGCCATATCCAGAATTCTGTCCACACCAAGAATTAGAGCAACACCGGCGCTTGGAACACCAATAGATTCCAGAATAATAATAAGCATTATGATTCCAGCCGCCGGGACCGCTGCCGTTCCAATGGAGGCTAGGATAGTGGTAAATACGATTGTGAGTTGATCAGCGATTGTAAGGTCCATACCTAAGGCCTGCGATATAAAAACGGCTGCCACTGCCTGATATAGTGCGGTTCCATCCATATTAATTGTCGCACCAAGGGGAAGAACAAATGATGAAATCTCTTCTGAGACTCCAAGTTCATCCTCACAACATTCCATGGTTATAGGAAGGGTAGCGCCACTGGAGCTGGTAGAAAAAGCTAAGAGTTGGGCTGGTGCTATGCCCTTAAAGAAAAATTTTAGAGGCATATTCGTATAGTATTTAAGCAGGAAAATATAGGTAATAAATACATGGAGTATGAGACCTAGTATTAGTGTAAACATGTAGAAACCAAGTGCGCTAAGAAGTTCCATAACCTGACTAATATTATCCCCAACAACTTTGTTTATTGTTTGTGCAATCAGTGCAAAAACCCCAACCGGAGCCATGAGCATTATCATATCAATAACTTTAATCACGACATCATTTACACCTTTAAAAAAGCCTAACAATATTTTTGATTTTTCTTTTGGAATTTGGATTAACCCAATTCCGACAAGGATGGCCACGAAAACAATCTGCAGCATATTTCTATTGTTTGATGCTGAGTCTATAATGTTACTTGGGACCATATCTGTAATAGGCTTAAGTGGGCCTCGATCTTTTACTTCCTGTGCACTGGTAGCTTTGGATACTGCATTTTTTTCGTATGTTTCCTGAAGCTTTTTATTCATTTCTTCTGGTATCTGTCCTCCAGGTTGAAAAGAATTTACTAGGAGTAAACCTATGGCCACAGATATAGTCGTTGTTAGAATATAAATGGTAATTGTTTTTCCGCCTATCCTAGACAATTTTTTGGTGTCTGATAGGGATGCAACACCTGTTACCAGAGAAGCGAACACCAGAGGTACAGCTATTAGTTTTAACAGGTTAATAAATATTGTACCAAATGGAGCTACCCAGTCTGTTGTAAATGATCCCCATCCGGCAGATGCGCTAAAGATGCCATAAATAAGACCAGCTACAAGCCCAATAATAATTTTCCAGTGTAGAGCAAGATTTTTCATAATAAGAGGTCCAATGTAAATACAATTATGTTAATTCGGAAAAAATATAATCGACAAACCTATTGTAAATATTTTATGGCTATTTCCAAGTCTGTGGTAGGTCTTTTGCATGAAAAATTTTCACAAACATAGAATGTGACCTTGCCATCTATAGCCTCATGATAGCTTGTCCAGGGTGCAATTTTATCTAGCTCTGATGTATTTTTTGTTTCTTTGAGAATAGTGATACTATTTGGGGTGTAGATATTTTGTATTTTTCTGACTATAGAAATAGTCTCTGGGCTTTTTTTATCTGTAACAATTACAATTTCTTTTGGGCTCTCCTGATCAAACATAAAAGCTGCCAACATAAAGGAGTGCGCTGTCGGAACACGGGTTATGGTTTCAGAAAAGGATTGAAATGTATTTTCTGCTATATCTGCCCACTTGGTGTCTCCAGTATACTTACTGAGTCTGATACAGTTCATAGAAGCGACAGAGTTTCCTGATGGTATCGCTCCATCGTAGCTGTCTTTTGCTCTTACTAACAGTTTTTCGCCATTCTCAGGCCCGATAAAAAAGCCTCCTTTTTCTTTATCTAAAAAGTCAGTGACCATTAGATCAGCGATCTCTATGGCAGACCGAAGGTAGTATGTATTAAAGTTCGCCTCATAGAGATCTAGAAAACCCCAAATCAAAAACGCATAATCATCAAGGTGGGGCTGTATCCCTGCTGATCCATTGCGATAGCGTTTTAATAATCTTCCGTTTCCGTCTCTCATATTGTTAAGTATAAAGTTTGCTGCTCTCTCTGCAGCGTATATATAGGTTTGTTCATTTAGAATTTTTCCACCGTTTGCTAAGGCAGCGATCATTAGCCCGTTCCAGTCTGTCAGTATTTTATCATCCTTAAGCGGGTGGATCCTTTTTTCTCTTTGATGAAATAAGGTTAGCCTATTTTTTTCTACAGACTTTTTTAGACTCTCTAGATTTATATCATTCTGCTTGGCATATCGCGAGATTTTAATTTTTAGAAACGGTATATTCTTTGCAACTATTTGACCGGTTGCCTCTTCGTGAAAGTTTCCTTCTTCTTTAAACCCAAAAATTTCTGCAAACTGTTTTCCGTCTTCCTCGCCAAGGATTTCCTTTATTTCCTTACTGGACCAGACATAGAATTTTCCTTCTTCGCCCTCGCTGTCAGCATCCTCCGCAGAGTAGAACCCACCTTCTTTGTTTGTCATATCCCGAAGAACATAGGTAAAAATTTCATGGGCAACGTCTGCGAATTCTTTTCTATTTGTTGACTGAAATGCTTCCAGGTAGGCCATAGAAATCATGGCCTGGTCATACAGCATTTTTTCAAAATGTGGTAGAAACCATTTACGGTCGGTGGAGTAGCGGTGAAATCCGAGCCCTATGTGGTCAAAAACGCCTCCAAGACGCATTTTGGATAAGGTTTTTTCAACCATGGTCTGTGACATCGGATCCCCGTAGGCCTTATGGTATCGCAGTAAGAATATCAGATTGTGCGGAGAAGGAAACTTAGGTGCCCTGCCAAATCCTCCATAGTCACTGTCAAACCTTTCAATGAAGTTCCCAAATGCATTGGTCACAATTGCCCGGCTAAGTGGGCTCCCTGGTTTGGTATTGTTTATCTTGTGAAGATAATTGGTTACCTGTACAATGGTCTTCTGGATATCATTCCGTTTGTTTTTCCAAGCGTTTGTCAGTGAGGGGAGTAGTTCTAGCATACCAGGCCGATTGCCTCGTCCAGTTTTTGGGAAATAGGTGCCGGCAAAGAACGGTTCTTTGTCTGGCGACATTACAATCGTCAGCGGCCATCCGCCTCTTCCGGTCATGGCCTGACAGACAGACATATATACATGGTCTACCTCAGGCATTTCTTCTCTGTCTACTTTTATAGAGACAAAGCTATCGTTCATGAGCTTGGCCACTTGCTCATCCTCAAATGATTCATGCTCCATTACGTGGCACCAGTGGCAGGTTGAGTACCCTATTGATAGAAATATAGGTTTGTTCTCCCGCTTCGCTTTTTCAAATGCCTCAGCACCCCATGGATACCAGTCAACAGGGTTATTCTTATGCTGAAGCAGGTAGGGGCTCTGGGAGTTCGCGAGACGGTTCATTGTATTTTTTTCTGAATTTTCATTTTTAATGGTTTTTTCTTTTGCACAGCTCAAAGAGAGTGCGGTCACAAAAGTTAATAAGATTAGATGTCTTGACACGATTTTAAAAATAGAAAATAAAAGTTAGCGTTAAAAGTCTTAGGCATAATTTATAATGAATGATTAAATAAATAGTTCTGTATTTAGTTTTAAGATGCAGATAAGTTTCGGCAGCATGATATATACCGTCTCAATTGCGATCTATCTATTTGCCTTGGTTGGTGTAGGTGTCTATAAAACCAAAATGGTCAAAAATAGTGAAGACTTTATGGTTGCGGGCCGGTCACTGCCCTGGTACATCCTGGTTGGGACCTTGCTCGCTACGTGGATGGGCAGCGGATCATTATTTAGTGGTGCAGGTCTTGGCTATAGGAACGGACCCGCTGCGCTCTGGTCAAGCGGAGGCGCCTGGCTTGGTATCGCATTGATTTATTTTATCGCAAAAAGAATCCGAAATTTTGGAAAAGTTACTGTCCCAGATATTTTTGAAGTGCGCTATGGCAGGACCGCTGCGGTTTTGGCCACGGTCACAACCGTGGTCGCCTACCTGACAATCGTTTCCTACCAGTTCCGAGGCGGGGGAAAGGTTCTATCGATGGTCTCTGATGGAAATATTTCCCTGGAAGCTGGGATCGTGATCACCGCAGTATTTGCGATATCATACACCGTGTTAGCGGGGATGTTTTCTGTGGTCTACACCGATGTGGTTAACGGCGTGCTGATGACCATTGGAACCCTGGCAGCGCTTGGCTATATGGTCTACAATGTTGGTGGTATTGGTGAGATTATTGCGGTCGCAGACCAGGCAGGAAAGTGGAGCATGTTTGGGAACTGGTCTTCGGAAAGGGTGGGCGGTATATCTGGGCCAATTATTGCAATCAGCTTTTTTGTGCCTACGATGCTGCTTCTGATGGGAGATGCCAACATGTATCAACGAATCTTTAGCGCTAAAGATGGCGTATCAGCGAAAAAGGCTGTCTTTTTCTGGATCATTGGCGTGATCATTCTAGAGTCTAGCATTTCCTTTTTAGGGCTCACAGGAAGCGTTGCCGTGGACAAGGGTCTGATGCCAGACCTGGTTGTTGAGAGCCAGGCTATGGTGATAAGCGAAGCGAGTCAGTCAGGTCAGGTTCCTACGGATGCTGACATGCTTTCCGCTAAGCAGGCTGGCAGTGAGTCTGTCATTCCTGCGATCGCAAAGCATGGGGGGTTGCCGCTTATTATAGGCCTCTTGCTGGTCTCAACCATGATGGCAATCATTGTCTCTACCGCGGACTCTTTTTTGCTGATCCCGGCAACAAATCTAACGAGAGATGTTTACCAGAGGTATATCAACACCAAGGCCAGTGAGCAGCAGATCATTTTTATCAGCAGGGTACTCGTGCTTGGCCTGGGCCTGGTCGCCTACCTACTTGTTAGTCAGTTTAAGACCGTTCTCAATGCCGCGTTTACGGCCTATAATATTTATGGTGCATCGCTGACGCCTGCGCTTTTGGCTGCTTTTTTATGGAAACGGGCAACAAAAGAGGGTGCGGTGGCCTCGATTATTACCGGTGCAAGCGTGACAATCGTGTGGACCTATATTCTGCCTGGCTGGGAGGGATTTAGCAAAATGCATCCGTTCTTGCAGGAGCTGACCTATCCAGCTGCCGGACTCTCTGTTTTGGTTTTGATCGTTGTAAGCCTGGTAACGCCCGCGCCGCCAAAAGAGGTATACGGTCAATTTTTTGATGACAGTGAGACTCTTTAATCCATTGAAGAAAGAATCAGTCTTAAAATGATGTATTATATAATATGGGGTCTATATCTATACGATTGAAGCAGGTTCATTCAGACAGACAAGAAAGATGATACTCCTGAAATAATATACAGTAACCATAGCATCTACCTGCGTAGTTATTGCAGGTAGGTGTTTTGGTTTACATTTGCAGGATTATCGTTTAATATAGTTTATGGATAAAACTAAAAAAATCAGCTATATCGCAACTGGTTGTGTTTTTTCATTGATTCTGCTATTTCTTTTTTTCCCTTCACAAACAATAGACTCTGAAAAAGGCACAGACTATAGAGCTGATCAAATTATTACCCCATCAGAAAATTATTTTCAGGCGATTCTATCTGCGAACAATCTTGAGCGTCCTTTTCCCAAGATGACTGTTCGAGAGGACAATCCGGACACACAAGAAAAAATAGAACTCGGGAGGCTACTTTTTTTTGACCCACTACTTTCTGGAGATAATTCTATGTCTTGTGCGCACTGTCACCATCCGGACCTAGGTTTCTCAGATAACCGCGACCTTTCTATGGGCAGGACAGGTATGGGTGTTGGTGGCCAGCGAAAAGGTGGCACCGTACTCAGAAGAGGGTCTCCGACTTTGTGGAACGCGGGCTTTAACCATGCTCAGTTCTGGGACGGACGTGCGACCGATCTCGAGCATCAGGCCATTTTTCCAATCACGGACACGACAGAGATGAATCAAGACCGAAAACAGCTGGAACAAGAACTACAAAACATACCAGAGTATAATAGATTATTTGGTAGTGCGTTTGGAGATGAGAGCCCAGTAAACTTTAAAAACGTGGTCTATGCAATCGCATCGTTTGAGAGAACAATCTTATCTGATAGTTCACGTTTTGATCAATACGCAAGGGGAGATCTTGATGCGCTATCTAGTAGTGAGCGTCATGGGCTTAATATGTTTCGGTCTCTAAAAACCAGATGTTTTGAGTGCCACAATATTCCAACCTTTAACAACCCTGACTTTAAGGTCATTGGTGTACCGGACACGGATCCAAACAGTCCAGACCTTGGTCGGTTTGATATTGTGGGCAAGGGATATGAGAGAGCTTTTAAGGTTCCCACCTTAAGAAACATTGCACTAACAGCGCCTTACATGCACAACGGTGTTTTCAAAACGCTTGACGAGGTTGTCGATTTCTATGCTAATGGTGGAGGAGTTAAGCATGGGATTGATCAAGAATTGTTAGATGATAAGATCAGACCCTTTGAGGTGTCCAAACGGGAAAAAGAAAATCTAATTGCTTTTCTTCACTCTCTAACGGATGAATCTAGAAAACCTGATATTCCTGAGGAGGTCCCCTCGGGGTTGGCCGTTGTTAGTAGCCTAGAGAACGAGTCAGCAGAGCTGGCACGGTTTAGGCCAAAACTGGTAAAAAAGAGAGTCCCAAAGCTAAAAAAGATTGGAAAAAAAATATATGTTAGTGCAGGGCAGATTATCCAGGATGGTATTGACCTGGCTAACCCTGGAGACTCGGTTATAGTTGGACCTGGGGTCTACCATGAGATGCTTGCGATTGATAAGTCCTCAATAACAATCATGGGATCCACTAAACACAGGGAGAGGCTTACGGTCTTAGACGGTCTTAATGTTTTATCAGACGCTGCCGTAGGCTCTGGGAATAACATAGAACTTCGAGATCTGATTGTGAGAAACTATACCTCAAACGGTTTAATGTTCAACCACGCCAGAAACGTAACCTATAGAAATCTGGAGTGTCACAACACGGGTCTGTATGGCATCTACCCGGTAGAGTGCGTTGGCGTGCTGATCGAGAACTGTTTGGTTACCGGATCTAGCGATGCAGCTATCTATGTAGGTCAGTCAAAAGATATTATTGTCAGAGATAATGTTGCACATGGAAACGTCACCGGTATAGAGATTGAGAACTCTGTAAACGCGTTGGTGGAAAACAATGAGGTCTACAATAACACCGGAGGGATTCTGGTTTTTCTTTTACCAAATAATCCTTCCAAGGTCTCGATTAATTGTAGAGTGATAGGCAACTATATTCATGATAACAACCACGATAATTTTGCGGATCCAACGGCGATTGTAAGCAAGGTGCCAAAGGGTACGGGAATACTTATCATGGCAGGAGATGAGGTAGAGGTTACCCAGAATAAAATCGTAAACAATAACTCGTTCGGTATTGGTCTGATTGGGCTTGATCTTTTATTGGGAACGGGTAACAGCTATGATGTGGATCCTATTCCACAGGCTTGTTGGATCCATAATAATAGTTATGAAGCTAATGGGAGTGACCCTGCTGGCATTGTCGTTGAATCTGGCTTCCAGGGTGCGGATCTTTTGTGGGACGTTACCGGCTATGACAACAGCTGGCACGATCCTGAAGCTTCTAAGCTTCCACCTATGCTTCCTGGCAAAGACTGGTCAGGGTTTTCCAGGCTTGCCAACTGGAGGCTATGGCGGTTTATCACTCGTGTAATCGGATAATTTTTTTAATCATATCTACAAGACTGGGGAGAGTATGGTACTAAGAGAAAAATATTTTATCGATATCCACAAGGGAGCAACGGGAATTTTTATGATCCTACTGATGTATATCTATGGGACCTGGGACAGTGTAACATCCTGGGTCTATCTCGCGCTACATGGAACCTATGGCATCCTCTGGATATCTAAGAGCATGATCTTCCCGGATACTACCTGGGAGCAAAAGACATCCATCTGGTATGGGCTATACATCTGGTTTGGACTCACGCTATACTGGTCCTCTGGGTGGATCATAAACTCTGGATTTTTTAATGATAGTCTTCCTCAGATCGCGCCTCCGTGGCTTATCGGTTTATGTGTGAGCATGTTTGGGCTGGGTGTTTTTTTACATTTTTCAGCTGACATGTATAAGCACACGATGCTGACTCAGAGGCCAGGAAATCTAATATCTGATGGGATTATGGGTAAATGCAGGAACATTAATTATTTTGGTGAGCTTATGATCTATCTTTCGTTTGCACTGCTTGCTATGCACTGGCTGCCACTTCTGTTTTTAGGGCTGATGATGGCGATAGTGTGGTTACCAAATATGATTCGTAAAGACCGCTCTCTATCTCGATATCCTGATTTTGAGAGATACAAAAAAAAGAGCAAATTTTTTATCCCGTATATTTTTTAAAAATCATTTCTATAAAATAGTCTAGATGAATAAAGTTTCATATTACGTTATTAGTATATTTATGTTATGAAACATGGTCTGATTATCAGTGTTCTTATTTTATCTGCTTATCTTATTGCTCAGGACAGCAGTGAAGTTTATCATGGAAAATTAAACGAGCTGAGACTAGAGCTTGGTTTAAGCCCGGAGGCAGAGTTTGACAATAATGCTTTTAGCCTTATTGTAAAAAGATTAGACTCGTTAGGTATAAAAGATGATCAATTAGAGGATGGGTATGATTGGGGTGGCGGTAGGATTGGTTTTGAGGTTTATCTAAAGAATAACATAGACAGATTACTATCCGATTTTAAACTAGCCCCACTGCGTTCTGATGGAATACAAAAAGAAAAAATAGACCTATCTGCTGATGAGCAATTAGACACAACAAAAAAACTCAATAGAAATCGATTTAGAGATTGATCCGATTGAAGATTTAGTAGTAAAAATGATGTCTACTAAAAAAGATAAAAATAGGAAAAAGAAAAAAAATATTTCTAACACAGTAACTAATAAAAAGAGCATGCTGTCTGGATTTCGCGTGGGGTCAGGCTTGGGAAAACCCTTAGCAAAGGGAGCCTCTTTTTCTGAACATGCTAGCCATTTTGAATCAGGGTTTTCAATCCAGACTCCTTTAGGCATAGGAATTGGACCGGTCTTTTTATCTTTAGGTTATGAGAGCAGTAAGTATTCTTTTGAGGCCCCGGCAGACACTATTGCAAGTTATTATGGTACGGGATCAGGCCCTGTCTTATTCTTTGACATTTCAAAAATTATAATAATTGGCGGGGAAAATATAGGCAAGTATTTTATGCTAGGTATGTTAGGCTATGATAATGGTTCAGGATTTGTCAGCGGCTATGATCTGACCATGTTTTTTGGATCGCTTCCTGTTTCTTTATCTGTTTCTAGTAGAATGAATATCATTTCCTTTGATACTGGCGATACCTCTTACTGGGTATCGGCATCTGCAGGAATAGGGATTGATATTCGATGACTATGATAAGCAAATCTTTAGGCTTAGAGCGTGGTATTCTTTTATTTACTCTATTTATTATTCTAATTACGATTCCCGGATGCGAGAAAAAAGAATTAAAAAATCAGATTAACTATCTTCAGGGAGAGGTAGACGGTCTTGAAAAAGAAAACGAAGGTCTACAGAGTAAGGTAAAAGATATTTCAAGACTAGAAAAAGAGTTAAAAGCAATGAGGGCAAAGATAGATAGTGTATCGCAGCTCCCTGGAACGCTTTATTCGAAGGCCCATTCGTTCTTTGAAAAAAGGCAGTATAACGATTGTATGACACTGCTAATCCTAATATCAGAAAAATATCCAGACTGGGATAGGTCTAAGGTTGAGAAAAAGTATAACCTGGCTTATAAAAAGCAGGAAGAGCATGAAAAAGAGCAGGCTCGACTAGTTAAAAAAGAAGGAAGAAAAAGAAAAAGAGAGACTCAGATGATTGAGTCTATCGAGAAAAATGTAGAATCTGTTTATGATAAAACAAAGAGGCTAACCTATTATAAAACGCTTAGAACAACCATCTCTCAGATCGAGCACACAGTTTCTTTTGGTGTTGAGCTGTATATGATAGTAGACGAATCTGGGAAAAAATTATTTAGGCTTAAATCTACTTATATAGACAAGAGTGTATCGAACTATCATGACCCACAGTGGATGAATTATAATGAGATTGAACTTATCTCCGATAATGGTAAGAGGCTAATTATAGAGATTGATGAGACAAAAAAAGATTTTATTGAGTCTAAATATACTAATAAAGAGACCTCAGATGATCTGATTGATACGGATCAGGTTCTAAATTTTGATGGGTCAAACAGGCTAAGGATTTATTTTAAGGGTAAATATCTTTATGAGTTTGATATGACCTATGATCAGTTCAATGCTTTCAAAGAGATTCTTGCTAACTATGATTATATTTAGGGTTTATATCTTCAAACCTTTTATTATTTTTTATTTTCTTATTTTTTGTCAGGCTAGTGCAACATCATTAGATCATAGTTCATTAATTGGTACAATAGCGCCACATATTTCTTTGCAAAAGGTTAGTGGTGGTGGATCCATACACTCCAGAGATATTTTAAAAAATCAGTCTATGGTTCTAGTATTTTTTTCAACTGCGAATAATCTATCTCTAAAAATGGTTTCTGCTCTTCATCAAATTAGAGCAGGCATAAAGAATAATAACATACAGTTTTTTTTGGTAAATATTTTAGAAGAACAAGAATACCTGCAATCATTTGTTGTTGAAAAGGTTTATACTATTCCAGTAATTATGGATAAATATGGTACAGTTCTACAGATGTTCGAAACAGACGTAATCCCGCTTACGTTAGTGATTGATAGCGGTGGAGAGATAAGCTACTATCAGAAAGGATATTCAGATTCTGAAATAATGAATCTCATTGTACACCTTAGATCGAAAAAATGAGATACAGCTTATTTATAATACAAATATTGGTGCTACTGGTTTTCTCCTGCACTCCCAAGCCGCCTCCTGCTCCAACTGTTCCTCCTGCTCCAACTGTTCCTTCTGCTCCAACTGTTCCTAAGTGGATTGATGGTCAAGCTGAAGACAGCTTATATTTATATAGTGTTGCCAGCTTGGATCTTGGCAATAGTGCAAAAGAAAAACTGGATGATATTGCCTTTAGTCAAATATCAGGATTAATAAAAAAAGAGGTAAGCAATCGTTTAAAACATGTTTCAGACTCATCCGGTGCAAATTTTATCGAATATTTTGATCATATTATAGAAACACGTGGGATGAAGAGTCTTAAATACATGGAGATTGTTGAAAGATATCAGGACAAAAATAATAAATATGTTCTTGCAAGATTAGACAAGGAAAAATATTTAAATGGTCTATCACAAGAAAAGCAAAGAGCAAAGTCTGTAGCAATAAACATTATTAACAACATTGACAATAATATTTCTGCAGACAGTTACACAAAAATATTAAAAGCAGTAGACACAATAAGTATGTTTTTGGATTATTACCCTACTGTTAACGATACTAGTAAATATGAAAATCCAAGAGGGATCATTGACATTGCAAGAGATCTTATTCAGGATTACAATAACAGAACCTCAATCAGTTTTTATCCTGGGTTCTTGGAGACCATGCCACTGATAAATGATAATAAAAGAATAAAGGTTAGTGCTATAGACCAGGTTACAGGTAATAGGATAAAGGGTATCTGGATCATGGCCAGATTTAGTGATTCTGATCAGCAGGATTTAATCCTTACTAAAGATGATGGGACAACCTTGTACCAGCCTAAGCCTATTATGAGTGAAACCGGAAGCTATATTGTTACTTTTGAGGTAGACTATATAGCAATGATGAGCCCAGCTTCAGCACGGTTGCTATCTATAAAACCAAAGAAATTTCCACTTACCGTTGTTCTATCTGGGCCAAAGATATTTTTTGAAAACATTATCATGGACCTGGATGATTCCGCGCCTAGTTCTGCGGTAGTTGATGCGATAAGAGAGTGTTTTACCAATAAATATTCTGCGGTTTTTGTAAATGATAAGAAAGAGTCTGATATCCTGCTTAGGCTAGAAGTATCAACCCTTGAGCATAAAGAAAGGGTTAGTGATATCTACCCATATTTTGTTCATGCATCTGGATCAATAATCCTTACGGATACTCGAACAAATATAGAGGTTTTAAACCAAGAAATATCTGAACAAAAAGGATCTGATTTCAATTCAATTGAAAAAGCGGGGATTAATGCTCTAAAAAATTTAGCTGAACATTTAGGTGTTGATATCTGTGACTGAGCTAATCAATCAAGCTCGATCTAGGATCTGGAAACATCAATTATTCTGGTTCGTGTGTTTGATGATTTTCATACTCTGTATAGAGTCTTGCAGTCCGAAACCAGAACCAGCACCTACACCAAAGAGTAAACTAAAAAAGCCGGACTGGGTAAATGGCAAGGATAAGGATAGTGACAACTGGTTTGGTGTTGGGTCAGTTGCATTAGGTGACTCAATAGATCCTAAATCACTAGCGACCAAAGCCATTCAAAAACAGGTTCATTCTCAAATAAAAAAAAGCATTAAAAACGAGTTTGATATTAACAATACTATGCTTGAAAGTATCTGTGACCAGGCTTTGATCTCAAGGACTCAGGTTATTGAAAGTTTGATAAAGAAGGAGGACTCATATAATGACGGCACTAGGAGATATATTCTTTTAAGCCTCAATAAAAATAATTACTCTGAAACACTAAAAAATAGGTTAGATGACTTAGATATTCAGGAGACTCTCAGTAAAGTACAAGGCCCACCAGACAAAGAAATTTTTTTATCATTATCTAAGGTATTAAAAACGATGGTAGAGTTTATAGATTTTATTGTAGATAGAGATTCGCAAACTAGTATGGATTATAACATATTATTCAAAAAGGTTAGATCTATACTTAATGTTTATAACAATAGAATAATTTTTGTTTATAATCCTACATCTCTTAATTCTATTCCTATGTCCAATGATCAAAAAGAGTTAACCATTAGTGTAATCGACGGTGAAAATCAAAAAAAACTTGATAGTATTTATGTTTACATGGACTATAGTATTGAACACGCCGCAGAAACTTGGGTCTCAGACTCTTCAAAAGATTACACTCTGTTTTTGCCAAATGCAGCATCAAAATCTGTATACGTCCTTACTATAAGTATTGACTATCAAAAGATGCTTAGGGGGAATTATCTAGATCTCTTATTAGTAAAACCAAAACATTCTAGGTTAACTGTTATTCCACAGAATATTAAAGTATACTCTACAGAGTCAATAGCAACCCTTGGCACTGGGCTTGAGTACTCAGCCGTATATGATTCAATCAAAAGCTGCTTTGGAAATAATTATAGCGCAGAATTTGTTCAGGATATTAATGATTCAGATGTGCTAATGAATATTGAGGTATCTACTAAAGAAAATATGCGTAGGAAGAGCAGAAAATATCCGTTTAAGTCTGAGGCATTTTTCATCTTACATTTAGAGGACAGAGAAACTGGCAATAATATATTTTCACATATGATTGCAAAGACAGAGGCTGTAGACTACGATTTTATTGAGAGAGCAAGCGTAAAAGCTTTAAGAGATCTAGCGAATAAAGCCAGTCAGAGTATATGTAAATAGAAGGACTTAGATCCTGTCTGTAAGTGGCGGATCGGTTCTAGATGCATAGATTCGTTCTGGATCAAGGTCTCTTCGATAGTACTCAAATGTCTTTCCTGTTCCTTGCCAATTTTCTATTTGATCAACGATTTTTATTTCGCCAGTAAACCTCGATGAAATGCCTAGCTTTACGTGGCCTGTTACAAAGCGAATACCATCTCTCTTTTTTGCCCAATTAAGATAAACCTTTTTCAAGATTTTTGCATATCCGTTGCCCTTATATTTATTCTTGATTACAAACGCATAGGTATAGACTGTATTAAACTTTCCATAGTTTTCATCCAGCCTTGCCCAAGGCTCCTGAGAAAGTGATTCTAATGGCAAGCCGATGATATAGCCAATGATGTCATCTTGGAACCTTGCAATTAGTGGGAGCGAACCATCGCGATTAAAATAAATATCAATCGTTTTTTCTGTTAACACTGATCTTTGACCATACTCAATCGCTAGCGATTTAGATATTTCGATCAGTGCGGGGTTATCCATGGTACCTATCTTGTCTATCAGTTCGATCTTAAACGAACCACTAGATGCGAGAACCTTTGAAGCAGATAGTTGATTATTATTGGTTTGGGTCTCTGTCACTAAACGATCTTACAGAAATTATTTTTTCATTCACACTTTTGTTTTATCAGTTCAAACAATAAATCGGTTTGGTACAAGTTTTTTTATCTAGGTATATTTGAAGTCTATGATCTCTTTCAATAGAAGACTTATAGATCGTGCAAATGATATTGGTTCATACCTATGTGTAGGGATTGATATTAGTCCTGAGCTGCTTGGGTCGAATGATCTAGAAGATTTGATTACTCATTCTAAACTTGTCGTTGATGCGACCAGAGACCTTGCTCTTGCTTATAAGCCTAATTTTGCTTTTTTTGAACGCTGGGGCTCAAAAGGTTTTTCTTGGCTTGAAGATTTGGTTAAATATATTGGCGGAGAACATATTTTGATCGCGGATGCAAAAAGGGGTGACATTGGTAGCACAGCGAGTCAGTATGCTGAAAGTATTTTTAATTATTTTGGCTTTGACTGTGTTACGCTTAGTCCTTACCTAGGTAGAGACAGTATAGATCCTTTTATCAGTAATGAGGATAAAGGGGTTTTTATACTCTGCAGGACCTCAAACCCGTCCGGGATTGAGTTTCAAAACCAAAAAATAAATGATGGATTGTACCTCTATGAGAACATTGCGATGTGGGCAAATGGTCTGAATAAGGCAGACAACGTTGGTCTGGTAGTGGGCGCAACCGCTCCGGAGGAATTGACTGCAGTCCGAAATATTGTGCCTGATCTTCCTTTATTGATTCCTGGAGTTGGAACACAAGGTGGTGACCTTGAACACAGTGTTCGGGTTGGCAATATGTCAGGCATAGGATTAATAAATGTGTCTAGATCCATTTCTTTCGCTGGCGATTTAAGCGAGTCTGCGATACGTAATTCTGCGGAGGCTTTTGTGTCAAGAATGAATAAGGCGATACGTGAATAACAAAGAAATATTAGACATATTTAGAAACACCGGCGCGCTATTAAATGGGCACTTTATCCTAACATCTGGAAGACACAGTCCATCCTATTTTCAGTGTGCGAGAGTATTGCAGTACCCTGAGTACTTAACGAATTTTGCCAGTATGATTGCGGAACATTTTAAAGAAACGGATATTGAAACAGTAATATCACCAGCAATCGGTGGCGTCGTATTAGGAACAGAGGTTGGTCGTATTTTAAATGTTCAGACTATCTTCGCTGAACGAAAAGATGGTGAATTGTGTATCCGCAGAGGTTTTGGGATTGATCCTGGGCAAAATATTTTAGTGATTGAGGACGTAATAACCACTGGTGGATCGGTGAAAGAAGTAATGGGCCAAGTAATAAACCAAGAAGGTAATATTGTTGGAGTAGGTGTTATGGTTGACAGAAGTAATGGTACAGTTAGCCTACATGAAAATCAGTTTTCAATTATTGCTCTGGAAGCAACGAGCTATGAGTCGGATGAGGTTCCGGATAGTTTATCAGCTATGCCAGTGCAGAAACCAGGGAGTAGAGACACAGTATGATAAGACACACAATAACAGTGTTTGCTATAATATTTTTTATGGTGAGTTGCGAAACAAAAAATAAGGAATCAATTATGGATAATTATGACGGAGCAGTTATTTCTACAAAATTTGGAGATATTGTTTTAGAGTTTTTTGATGACACAGCGCCAAAACATGTCGAGAGCTTTAAGCTCCACGCTCAAAATGGTTATTATGATGGTACAACCTTTCACAGGGTCATCCCTGGTTTTATGATTCAAGGTGGTGACCCACTTACCAAGTCAGAGGACAGAGGTCGTCATGGGACGGGTGGAAACGCTGCCAAATATTTTGGAATAGGAACAGAAACTGAAGAGTCTACCTGGGATCTTCCCGCTGAGTTTAACAGTACTCCCCATGAGAGAGGGATCCTTTCAATGGCAAGATCACAAAATCCAGACAGTGGAGGAAGTCAGTTTTTTATATGTGTTGCAGATGCCCGTTTTTTGGATAACAAGTATACGGTTTTTGGAAAGGTAGTAAGTGGGTTGGATGTGGTCGATGCGATTGTAAACGCGCCCAGGGATGCGAAAGATAATCCAGATGATAGGATTGAGATGAAGGTGCGACTGGAAAATAAAAAATAGATGAGTATACCATATTTAGGTCTTGCACTTGGAGGAGGAGGGGCCAGGGGTGCTGCACATATTGGTGCGATCCAGACTCTTCATCGTGCAGGGGTAAGACCTGATATAATTGCCGGTACAAGCGCCGGATCCACTGTGGGTGCAATGTATGCCGCGACCCTTGATCCAACCTGGATAGAGAAGCGCTTTCGAGAGTTTATTGAGGATGAGTCTTTTAAAACATTTAACTCAGGTGAATTATTAGATGGCAGAAACCAGGAGACATTACTTAATAAGGTAACCTCAAAAGTAAAACAGTATTATAAAGTAATTTTGGGTCTCAACAGGTCTTATATAGTAAACCGAGAGATTCTTGAAAAAGCAGTCGACTACTTGCTCCCTGCTGTTACATTCGAGGAGCTAAAAATACCGCTAAAAATTTTAGTCACTGATATTCAGAGTGGAGAAGACTTTATCCACGACAGTGGCGACCTTAAAGAGGCGATTGTCCAGAGCTCATCAATTCCTGGATTTTTTGAACCTACATACAATGATGGTAGGCTGCTCGTTGATGGTGGTGTGACCGCACCGATCCCGATATACTTGCTAAAAAAACTAACTAAACTTGTAATGGCCATTGATGTTACCAACTACAGCGTCAAGCCAATGAAGAATCCTAACATGATAGAGATAGTCAGAAGGTCTGATAATATTACATCATTGAGGCTGAGCGAAAGGATTGCTCAGGATGCAGATATCCTCATAAGGCCTGATGTATTAGGGCTACACTGGTCTGAGTTTAGAAAGTTTGATGATTTACTGAAAAGTGGACGCGATGCGGCTGAGAAAGCGCTGAAGTCAGTAACAGATCTTAACCCCAAAGAGGATCATATTTATTACGATTTGTTTACATGTCTTAAGTAATATTCGCCCGGTTCTATGCTAAAATATTTTATTAGTTATGTATTTATCTACTCTGGCCTAATCTGGTCACAGATTGTTAATCCAGTATCCATTAGTCTGGAGTCAGATTCCCCAGCAAGAGCTGGAGAGGTGATCAGCATCAGTATTGATGCTATTATGGATGATCAGTGGAAAATATACTCTATCTATAAAATCGTAGACGGACCCCTTCCAACAGAGATCAGCGTATCTGGCGATGCCGTTGGTATGGTTGGTCTTGTTAAAGAGCCTAGTCCGATTGAAAAGTTTGATCCTGGTTTTGATTTGACTTCATACTATCACAGTGGAGACACGAGGTTTGTCATGCCTGTTAGGCTAAAAAGGAATTTAGATCCTGGTAACTATGACCTTAGCGTGAGCGTATTTTTTCAGGTTTGTAATGAGAGACTTTGTTATCCGCCAGTGACTATATCCGATACTATTCAAGTTATTGTAGAATCAGGAGAACCAAGATCTGATAAGCTTGTCTTAAGCTCAGCAGAAGATGATGATACTAATGGACATGAAAACCGGTCAATTTTGAGTCTAATTATATTAGCAATTGGTGGTGCGATCCTTAGCTGGGTTATGCCATGTGTGTACCCTATGATTCCGATCATAATCTCATTTTTTGGAAAACTATCTGAGGAGAAACATATTGGGAAAACAACTGTTGCAGTATTATATGGTTCTGGAATAGCAGGAACATTTATTGTGATTGGACTTGTAGTCAGTTTTCTTTCTTGGGGCATGAATGATGTAGCGGCACAAACAGGTTACGCAAATATAGGAAACTTTATCGCAACAAACGCCTGGCTAAATCTTGGTCTAGGATTATTATTTATATTTTTCGCTTTGTGGATGTTTGGTGTTGTAAACGTAAACATTACAGGTGCTTTACTTAGCAAGACGGATGAGGCTGGACAGTCAGCCAAGAATGCTTACATTGGCTCAATTATCCTTGGGGTTGCGTTTGCGATTACAAGTTTTAGCTGCACCGTTCCGGTTGTTGGAATGCTATTGGTAGCGGCAGCCAGTGGCACCGCGAGCGGTCTTTTTACTAGTCTTATTGGTATGAGTGTATATGGGATCGTGTTTGCTCTTCCGTTTGTAGTCTTATCTCTTTTTCCATCATCCTTAGAAAAACTCCCGAGATCAGGAATCTGGATGGAAAAGTTAAAAGTTGTTTTTGGTTTTATTGAGCTGGCAGCTGCTGTGAAATTTTTATGGGTACCGGATCTTGAGTGGGGTATTGGGCTTATGCCAAGGAGTATAGTAATGGGCCTGTTTTTGCTGATAGGTATTGCCCTAATATTATACCTTCTTGGGTTATATTCATTTCAATCAAGTTCTCCAAAGGAAAAGCCAAAACCTGGTTTTATAGGAATACTTCTTACGTTATTTGTGCTTCTCCCAGTTGGACTTTCACTAAACTCTCCACCAACATACCACTATAGCGGGCTACCAAGGTTAGTAGATGAAATAATTGAGGCAATGGTTCCGCCACCCCCTACAGAGGATGAGATTGCAATTAAAGAAGGATGGTTCTTAGATGACTATGATGGTGCACTAGAAAAAGCAAAGCAAGAGGGAAAACCTTTGTTTTTAGATTTCACAGGAGTTTATTGTGCAAACTGCAGGGTAATGGAACGAAGGGTTTTTACTTTAGACAATATCAGAGACCAGTTTGATAAGATGGTCCTTGCAAGGCTTTATGTGGACAAAAAGGATTCCCTAAGCTCAGTATTTGCTCAGATGCAGTTTGAACGATACAAGACGGCAACACAGCCTTATTATGTAGTCATAGATCCTGAGAATGAATCAACCATCGCTGATACCGGTGGTTATATTCCTAGTGGTTTTGAATATTTTCTAGCAAGAGGTATAGAAGAATATTATGGGACAAAAAACAATTAAACTGTTTTATGGCTTATTAAGTTTAGTTGTCTTTTTTATATTCTTAATAGGAGTAAGATGAAGAAAAATTTTATATTACTAACTCTCTGTATTATTATATCATGCGGTAGCGGTTCTAGTTCTGATCAGGTAAAATCTGCTATATCAGAAAAACAATCACACGCAAACAATGTCATTGCAAATAAAAAAATTCCTAAGACTAATGTTGCAACCAAAAGCGTTATAGAAAAAAATATTGCTAACCTTGCCAAAAGTAAGAAAATATCATCTCAGAAACGTAAAAGAAAAAGTGTAAAAGATGCCAAATTAAAGCAGGTAAATAAGCAGAAAAGTAAATATAATGTCTCCAAGTCTTCAGATAAAGTAAGAGCACCGGATTTTTTACTGTCAGACCTGGATGGAAATATTTTTGATCTTTCTGCATTCTCTGGGCAGGTTATTATGCTAACATTTTGGGGAACCTGGTGTGGCCCATGCAGGAAAGAGATACCAGATTTTATTAGACTATATGATGAGTTTAATAGCAGCGGATTGGAGATTATTGGTGTCGCAATACAATCAGGAAAGCCTGATGCAATAAAGCGCTTTACAGATTACTATGGAATTAATTATACCATACTTACTGATATAGACAGCTATGAGTCATACAAAGCATTTAATGATTATGGTAGAGTGACCGGTGTTGGAACCAGGGCGGTTCCAACCACGTTTATAATTGATCGTGAAGGATATATTGTAAAGACTTACAGAGGTGCAAGGCCAGGTAGCGTATTCTACCAAGATCTTAAACCCTATTTATAATACCAAAGCTATTTGATGAATTTTTTTCGATCTATAGCTATTATTTTAGTTTCATATCTCAATTTTTCAGTTGCCGAAAACTCTGGTTATTGGCAGCAGTCCGTGGACTACAAGATGAGTGTGGTGCTTATCGACAGCGTTAGGCAATTGGCTTGTAGCTCAACAATAATCTATAAAAACAATTCCCCAGATACGCTTCGTGAGATGTACATGCATCTCTATCCAAATACATTCCAAATAGGATCGGTCAAGCATAGAGAGTACATGAATGATTATGGTAGAGAATCAAGAGCGCAATATTTTAAAGATAATCTAGAAGGCTACGAGAGCACTATACGAGTACGGAATTTTACTATTGCTAAAGAAGAGGATATCATTCTTTTAGACTACAAGGTGGATGATACTGTTTTACATGCTGAACTAAAAAAACCATTATTTCCAGGTGAGGAGATTCGGATTGATCTTGATTGGAACCATCATGTTGGTGGAATGGTAGAGAGAGCAGGTTATATTGATGGCCAGTATAATATGGCCCAGTGGTATCCTAAGATAGCTGCTTATGATGAAAAAGGTTGGCACGCGGAACCGTTTCATGCTGAGGGGGAGTTTTATGGAGAGTTCGGAAATTTTGACGTTACTTTTGAGCTACCAGAAAGATTTATCATTGGTGCCTCGGGAGTAGTAACGAGCGGTAATCCTGGCTGGGAAAGCGTAAGGGTTGACACTTCTGTTAATTTTGACAGCTGGTTGGAAAAGTTTGAAGACACTTATCAAGAGCCTAAAGAAAATAAGTTCAGAAAGGTTCGATTTAT
>Ga0257113_1000148_pt1 | contig 20773 bp, 18 predicted proteins | sample LP_taG_4_FD_191568 | JGI IMG/M metagenome (GOLD analysis project Ga0257113, IMG submission 191568) | Marine microbial communities from Northeast Subartic Pacific Ocean, Canada - LP_J_2015_P26_2000m | ecosystem: Environmental > Aquatic > Marine > Oceanic | place: Canada: Northeast Subartic... | reverse complement strand
ACAGACCGTTGGAATGACCTACTCTGTTGACATGACAGGTGCAGCTACTGATGGGTTTGATGCTACAACAGACTCCGTTTTTGTTGCACCAAAAGACAGATGGGCAAATCTGTTTAATGGCTATGGAGACGGACCCTTATTCTATGCCACAGATACGAATGGAGACGGAATCTACAGTGTCACAGTAAACATGACCGGACCAACGCCTTGGCACACAATCTATTCCTGGGCCTTTAAAAATAATGATCTGGGGCACGTAGAAGAAGGTGGTGGTTTTGGCAACGGACGTTTTCGTGCACGCTATATGCACCAGGATCCGGCCAACAACTGCGTATGGGGCGACTACACGTTTCCAACAGACAGCTGGCAAAAAGACCCACCGCTACCTGGGGAGCTTTTTGATCCATCTTCTATGTGTGGTGCGCCTAATGAGCTAGTCAACAGTGGTTTTGAAGGCGGGTTTGATGGCTGGGGATCCTACCCTAATTTTGATAGCCAAGCGTTAGTTTATACTGGAGAAACAATGTTTGGAAGTGACGATATTTTTAATGCTTTTGAGGGAGTTACTTCTGTAAAACTTTGGGGGCTTTATAATGGTTCTGAAAATGCAGAGAACAACTTGTTTCAGACCTTCCAAGAAGAGAATGCACTTGCGCCGGGAACACATCTCAGTGTTACCGTTCATGTGATGAGTCATGAGGATGATTTAATAGGCCAGGGAAACTCAGATATAGCAATTTTTGCGAAATACTTTGGAGAAGGTTGGTCATATATTAGTATGGACTCTACGCATATCCACGGCTCAAGCATTACAGCAAACGAGTGGCACCATATTGGTGTGGAAGGCACAGTTCCTGAGGGGGCAACCATAGTGCAGGTTGGTATAATGCACATTCAACCGACAAATGATGATCATGGTTCTGTCTATGTTGACATTCTAAAAATGCACCGTGGATGGACCATGGCCACAGATGATGAAGGAGTCGCCTTACAACCTGATCAGTTTAGCCTGGGTAATAGCTATCCAAACCCGTTTAACCCTACTACAACGATAGATTTTTCTATTCCGGTTCAGTCCGACGTAACGTTTACGATATACAATGTGCTTGGAGAAGAAATGTATCGCATGACAGATGATAACCTGGTGTCAGGCGTATATCGTGTTAATTGGAACGGGGAAAATAAAAACGGCATCCAGGTTCCTAGTGGTATCTATTTTTACCAGCTAGAAGCGGGTGAAGGTTTCAGGCAAACAAAGAAAATGACGCTGCTAAAATAAAGGAGCTATTGTCTCTTCTGATCATCAAAACATAGTTATCTTTGAATCATTGATCAGGAAAGAGTGCACATAAAAAGATTCATATTTTTTACCTTTGGTATTCTGGTGATTGCCTTGTGGTCCTGCACACAATCGCTAGAGCCGGATAGGCTGATAAAAAATAAAAAAGAGTTGGATCAGATCCTGGATCAGCACGTTGCTGATGGCTCCTACCCGTTTTTGTATGCACACATTGAAAACGTAGATGGAGATATCCTTTACCAGCACAGTGTTGTAAACAAGGATCTTTTTCCAGGTCTTAAAGTAAACAAAGATACCTGGATCCGTATATGGTCGATGAGCAAAATTGTAACCATTTCTATTATTATGGATCTGGTTGAAGAAAAAATCATCAGACTCAAAGACCCCGTTACAGACTATATTCCTGAATTTTCGAGCCTAAAAGTTGCGCAATCATCTGATGGAATATCTATAAGTAGGTATGCCAACGCGGACTTTGTATCAACCTCGGAGATGCTAAACAAGAGTGATGCGTGCCCGATAATGCTAGTTGAAACGGATTCGGTGATGAAGATCATCCACCTGGTTAATCATACGGCAGGGTTCTACTATGCAGACACGCGAATACCTTGCCTAGACTCTTTATCCTATAAGGCAGATATTCCTACTGCAATTGGTAGTGACGATCTAATTAAAACCTTGTCAGGAATGCCGCTTATTCAGCATCCTGGAGAGAGGTATCACTACGGTCTAAACACAACAGTTCTGGGGCTAGTTGCAGAAAGAGTAACAGGGAAAACTATGGATCAGCTCGTCAAAGAACGTATCTCTGGACCATGCGGTATTCCAGACTTTCAATATAAGCTTCAAGAAAATATAGAACTAATCTATCCGGTTACAGGCCGTGATGGTTATCTGAGAAAAGCAAAACCAGGTGAGCTGGATATAATGGGGTCTAACGTTCCCAACTATGATCATAAACAACCACTTTTTTTAGGCGGTGAGGGTATGCTCGCAACCACAGACAGTTACGCAGATTATTTACGGCTTTTGTTAAACAATGGCAAACTCAATCATCACAGATTCCTTAATATAGAAACTCTGGAAAGAATGCTGTCTAATGTAGAAAGAAAAGATGAGCACGGTACAAGCACAGGCTTTGGCTTATACATTACGGGAAACTTACTAAAGAAATATGGTAAGGGTGACTCAGGACTATTACAAGGTGGAGGATACGAAGGCACAAGCTTCTGGATTGATCCAAAAAGAAAGTTTGTTGGGTTGTTAATGACACAAGGTTAATCAATCCCCTGATCATGTTGGCCTGGGCTCTGGAGTCTATGATATGTTTCGTGGAGCATTATATCGGAGACTGTTTGATGATGGTAAATAGACGCTTACACTTTTTACAAGGACCTACATTACAGGAGAAAACTTTATCGCCTGCCCGCCACCCGAAGGAAGAATAATATTTAAAGTCGAGCCACTCTCAACTATTTGGTTTTCAATAACCACCTCTTCTGGCTTTTTATTCCAGCCTCCTGCTTCTGGGTCTTTATAGATCGTTGCGGTATATCGTTTACCCGGATCTAGAAAGCTCAGACGCACACTTAGTTCTCTACTCTTCTCATTTGTAATTGATCCTAGAAACCAATCATTACTCGCAATATCCTTGCGTACCATGGTTATATACTGACCAATCTCTCCGTTTATACAGATAGAAGTTTCCCAGTCTGTTGGTACGTCTTTAATAAACTGAAACGCAGGATGCCCCTCGTAGTTCTCTGGAAGGTCTGCTGCCATTTGAACAGGAGCATAGATAACGACATAATGGGCAAGTTCTTTTGATATAGTACTTGGTATCTGATGATTCAGATTAATCTTTTCATTGTCAGGAGCAAAATAGCGATACTCTGTCAGATTAAAAATTCCTGGGGTATAGTCCATCGGGCTAGAGACTAACCTAGTAAAAGGTAAGATCGTTGTGTGGTTGGGCTTATTGTTATCCTTAATACCCATGAACCCGTTAAACTCCTGTCCTCTTGCTCCCTCACGAGAAATCATATTTGGATAAGTCCTTCTCAAGCCAGTGTCTTTAATTGGCTCATGAACAACAATACTTACCTCATACTTCGCGGCCGTTTCTAAGACCTTACGAAAGTGCTCTATCATGTACTGACCATGGTGCCATTCTTTATATATTTTCCCATCATCACCAGTCCTTTTAATGTTTTTGCTTCCATCGTTAACGTATCCAGTTTTCACTACCCGAATTCCATTTTTCTGACAATAAGCAAAGGCGCTATCAAGCTGACTTTCATAGTTCTCTATCTGGGTTCCTGTTTCATGGTGCCCAATGATTCTTATATTTTTTTCTTTCGCATAGTCTCTGACCAGTTCATGATCAAAATCAGGATGAGTATGGTAAAAACCGAAATCTTCTCCTTCACCATTACAACACCAGTTTTGGTCCCATCCTTTGTTCCAGCCTTCAACCAAAACACCTTTAAATCCATGTTTTGATCCAAAGTCGATATATTTCATAACCTTTTCTGTCGTCGCACCATGGTTCGGTCCTGAGCCCCATGTTGACTGGTTGGTTCCAATCATTTCCCACCAGACACCAATATACTTACCCGGCTCGATCCAGCTCGTGCTAGACAGTTTATTTGGCTCGTTAAGATTTAGCGTTAGCGTGGACATCACAATATCACTTGGGTTTGCTCCAACAATAATTGTCCTCCAGGGGCTTTTCATTGGCGCTGAGGTTTTTACCTTTGTTCCATCAGACCATGGAAAAAGATCGCACTCCAGCCTTTTTGTACCTGTTGCCTTTAGTGCCATGCTAGAATAATTAGTAAGATTGGCCTCATGTATTGTGATCACTGTACCATCTTTCCTCTGAATGGTAAACGGGGTCTGTACCGCTTCTGGCCCAATCCTCGGGGTGTTTAGGTTTTCGACCAGCTCGGAAAATTTATCTCTCGATATTTCGCTGATCAGAGTGTTTGCATACAAGAACTCGTACCTGCGATAAGCATATGCAGGTATCCACCAGGATGGAGAATCCTCAGCAAGATTAAACTCCGTAAGCTCGTCCAAGATAGTAAAGTCTGAAATTTTATCTTGTTTTGGGATCTCATACCGAAAACCCATTCCATCATTGAACATTCTAAACCTTAAGATCATTTTATTCTTTTCAATCGTACACAGGAGTGTCAGCTCGAGCTCATTGTGATTATCGTTCACTATTTTTTGTTCGCCCCATACTTGGTCCCAGGTATTGTTTTGAGATCTTGTGTTTGCTTTAATAACCTTTAGATTATCGGAGAGTAAAAATTTATCTGTGTTGATCCCCAGCCTAGAGTTATCTATGATGAGGGTGCCATTAAATGTCAATGAGTAATATGGTACTCCTCCGTCTAGATTAATAACCGCGCTCAAAGAGTTATTGGGAGAGGTTATCTCAAACGGAACATTCAGGTTTTCACTTGAACATGAAAAAATATAAATGGCAAGAATTGAAAAGATTATTATTTGGAGATTTCTCATAGGTTTTCTGACTCTGTTTTATGAATTATTAAAAAATTTTATGATTATATTAATATTTATCGTCGATATGATTATATGTTAAATTAAATACTAAACCAGGTTTTTAATATACCCTATGTCTAAAAACATTGCAGAATATATGTATGATGAAACAGTGCCATTTGTTTTTATGGGCTTTGATCATGTGCTATCTATTGGAATTTTAATTATACTCTCATTCACCATCCCTTTTTATGCAAAAAACTATTTGTCAGAGCGGCAGCAGCATATCCTGGGATCGGCAATAGGAATACTGGTCGCTTTTGGCTATTTAAGCTGGTTAGTTTTAGAAATAATGGGCGGAACATACAGCACGAAGCTACACCTGCCGTTTCACTTATGTAGGACTGCGAACCTGTTAATACCCATAGTTCTGATCTTTAGAAGCTATCTTGCGTATGAGATAGTATTTTTTTGGGGGCTTACTGTGATACACGCGGTAATTACTCCGGATATTACTCAAGGTTTTCCTCATTTTCATTTTATCAGATACTTTCTAAGCCACCATCTAATGATCATTGCAATCTTGTATGCAACTTTTGTATATGACATTCGGCCCAGAAAAGAGAGCATCTACATCTCATTTTTCTGTCTATTATTATTTCTATTGATCACGATACCTGTAAATCTAATGTTAGACTCAAGTTATTTCTGGATCTGCGGTAAGCCGCCGGTTGATACAATACTGGATTATTTTGGTCCCTGGCCTTGGTACATTGTAGTATCAGCTGTTTTAGCACTCTTACATTTTTATTTTTTTTATTATTTCGTTTCTTTTATCGCAAACAGACTTGCTAAAAAAACGTAGAAATTTTATATAATAAACAGAAAAATAGGTGACAGTATGAAATCTTTTCACAAAGAGCTATGGTTTAATGTCCAAGAGAGAATGGACTTTATTAATATTACCCATGATGTTGATACCACGCTCGCAGAGAGCGGCATTAAAGAAGGACTGTGCCTTGTTAATGCGATGCATATAACGGCTTCTGTGTTTATTAATGATGATGAGTCAGGATTACACAGGGACTATAAATCATGGCTAGAAAAACTTGCTCCGCATGAGCCTCTATCACGGTATGACCACAACCTTACCGGAGAAGACAACGGCGATGCCCACCACAAGCGTCAGATTATGGGCAGAGAGGTTGTCATTGCTGTTACCGAAGGCAGACTACATTTTGGTACATGGGAACAGATATTTTACGGGGAGTTTGATGGGCGAAGAAAAAAACGCGTTCTGGTTAAAATAATCGGAGAATAATATTGGTATCGAAAAATGATTGACAGATCTAAATACACATGGAAGATGGTAAAACCGTTAATCCCAATTGTTTTTTTTGCAATGTGGGCTATCCTGTTCGAAGAAAAAATTTGGCCTGACTGGGAAAACGAAAAGCCAGTAAAAAACTTTGACAAGGGAGAGCTTCAGTGGGAGTATGAGATGGATCCTGACCTAGCTAGAGATAACTATCGTTTTGAGTTTATACAGTTTATCGGAAAGATTGATACCTACCGTAAAGATACTTTGATTATTGATAATAATATTTTCTGCGTAATGGAAGATCCAGATAGTTCAGAATATGATAGCATGATAGGAAAAACTATTGCTATAAAAGGTCGTATTCTAGGCTATAACAGAGTGTCAAAAAAAATGCGACTAGACCGCTGCTTTATTCAGCGATAATAATGGCGGCCCTACCAGAGTTTTTCATTGTCACTTGCAAGAGTAAAGGCTCTTGATATATTAAACCCAAGATAAAGGGTCCCAGTTGAGAAATCTCCACTGGCATTTTCAATAAAAGTATACTCATATGGACCCTGTGCGTTTGCGATCATAACCTGAAACACATGTCCTCCGGTCTCATAATCAACACCGATCGCAATGCTGTTTTTATAATCATTATTTCTATCTCCTAGTGGCGTAAAATAATCTGCATTGACAGATATTCTGTTAGATAGTTTATACCTACCGGCGATTCCAATAGAGGCTAGATCATGATCGTCATCCTTAGTCGGGGTAAGATTTCTGTGTATAAGTGTCGGTAATATTTCCAGAGACAGGTTCCGGCTAAATTTTCTTCCTATAATTAACTGATTTACAAACAAAAGTCGGTTTAAATAATTATCTTTTACAGCTGGATCATTCTCTGTTTTCCGTTTTGTGTCGACACCAATATCACTATAAAACAAAATAGAAAAAGGAAAGGATTTAGAGCCTGAGGTTTGCCTTAATAATTTTGTTTTTAAAAAGACATCATAGATTTTATCTAGACTGCTGCGTCCAACTCCAAAAGAAAGCCTTTCGGTAAGACCGTACTGAAAATCAAAACGAATGGTAGCATAGTCCATTCCAAACAGATCATAGGAACCATTTTCAATAGATCCAAAGCGGTGCTGTATCATAAACTGTAAAATTTTGGGTCTAGGTATCTCCAAAGACTGAGCGTTCACAACCCTTGTTCCTTTGAATGAAGACTCTACAAAAACAGATTTATCTGAATCCTCATCAAGGATATCTAGAAGATCATCCTGAGCTATTAATGGTGAAATAAGAAAAATGAAAAATAGATAAATCAAGTTTATTTCCTTTTGAGACTGACGCTTACACTGATCTCTATAATCTTTGCAATATTATCTCTCACGATACGCGGAATCTCAATATCATAGTCCGCAACGGCTATCTCAAACTTACACTCGCCCTTAATCTTATCCTCATCCTTCCATATTTTTCCAGACTCTTTAATTTTCCTTTTTACTCCGTGAATTGTTATGTCTCCCTCAACAGTAATATCTACAGCTTTAACATTAAGCTCTAGATCTTCCCAATTATTTATTTTACCCTTAAAAACACTTTTGGGATATAGATCAGACTCTAGGTAATTCTCATTAAAATGTTCCTGCATCAGCGCATTTTTAAAAGCAAATCCTTTTATCGGTACCTGAAAAGCAAAGTCTCCTGTCGTTTTATTTAGAACGCAAGATACCTGGCTGTTTACTGCCTTAATATCTTCTATCGGAGCAGAGGAAAAAAATTCTATAGTCCCTTCACGGGTTATGAAAAGTTCTTTTCCATAACAAAGTGAGTAAGAGAGTAGCCAAAAACCAAGAAATAATAGATTTTTCAATTTTACTGGCACAATAACTCCGAAAAGTTTTGAATAATATCCAGCTGCTGCTGTGACAGTTTTTCTGCACCCCGTGGCATAAAAAATGAGTCCGAAGTTTCCAGATTAATTCTATTTAAAACATCACCATTCATGATGCCACTGACCGCAGCATCAAAACTATCCAGTGCTAGACCACCACTTGCACCAGATACGGAGTGACATCCTATACAATGGTTAGACAGAATCGGTGCTACTGATTCTTGATAATATGATTGAACCTCTGCACAGTCATAACCTACATAGTCTTCTTCTATATTTTTTTCACAGCCAATCATAAACAAAACTATGAGGCTTATTATTCTTTTCATGTTTATAGTCTTTATTTATTTAATTTGATATAGTATAAACGTAATAAATAAACAAGATACTTACCATAATTGTCAACCATGATGAATAAAAAAATATACTGGGCTGCATTGAGATTTATTGTCCCTCTAACTATCATTGGATTAGTTGTTGTTTTTCTCACCTATAATAAGCCGCACAAGAATTTTGATAGGTCTCAGCCAGAGTTTACTATAGGTTCAAAAGACTTGATTGTACTTTATCAGGATAATGCTGATAATGCTAATAACACATACCTAGATAAAATTCTTTTAATAACAGGAGCTGTCACGGACATAGGATCAAGCTCAATCATTTTGGACAACGGCATAGTCTGCACCCTAGACCCTTCCCAGGTAATAACCGATAAAATAAAATCAGGAAATGTAATCTCTATTAAAGGTCGCTGTATTGGCTATGATGATCTACTAGAAGAAATAAGGATAGATCATAGTTTTATCATGAAAAACCCACAGCCCTAGTCTTACTCACCCACTCTTTCAGACTGGCTATCTTATTAACGGTGATGCTGCAAACACCAAATGATTGTTCTACCTTACCACGAATGATAAATAATGTCTCCCAGTTAATAATATCTCCAAACTCCGCAAACACCTTAGGAAATAAGACGCACTCATAGATATCCGTCTCGTCCTCTAGTGTTAAAAATTCCATTGGCTCCTTCCTGCCTGTCCGTGTTTCCTTACGAGTAATACATACTCCGATTAAATAAATAGATCTACCCACGTTCCGGGGTATATCTTTTGCATAACCAATACGATTACTTAGTAGTGGACGATAGAGCTCTAGCGGATGAATACTGACAGGATAGCCAAACACATCTAGCTCTATCTGATATATTTCATATTGTGTGAGCTCATCTGTGACAGGCACAGTATTAACCGGAGTATTGTTTTCTCCCTGTAGGTAAAACTCTGCAACTATATACGCAACCTCCCTATGATTTTTGTGTCCACAGATACTACTGAAACATTGTGCATTAGTCAGCGCCATGGCATCAGAAAGATCCATGTCAACCCGAAATAAAAAATCATCTAAAGATTCAAATTGTCCAGACTTCCGCTCGTCCATAATTTTTTTAATAACATTCTTTTTTAGCCTTTTAATGCTCATGAGCCCCATACGAATTTCATTTTTATTACCTCTCCATTTTTCATAGCTGTGGTTAATATCCGGAGTCTTGATCAGAACTCCCAAACGCCGAGCCTCACTCATATACGCATACGTAGAATAGTAGCCTCCTTGGTTAGATATCACTGCCGCAATAAACTCTGCAGTAAAGTGAGCCTTAAGATAAGCACACGTAAAAGAGAGCATCGCATACGATGCCGAATGAGGTTTGCAAAATGAATAGCCAACGAAAGAGGCTATCATATCCCAAACTTTTTTAACTATGTCTGCAGAATAGCCTCTCTGTATCGAACCAGTAAAAAATTTATTTTTCCAGAAAAGTATTTTTTCCTGGTCCGAGTTACGGACCATTGTTTTTCTCAAAGTGTCTGCGTCAGAGTATCCCAGTCCAGCCATTATCATCACTGCCATTGAAACCTGCTCCTCATAGACCATAATACCATAGCTCTCACTAAGAAAGTCTAGGTCTGGGTGAGCAGGATTCCAGTCCCCGCCATGTATACGCTCCAGCATTAGATTAGTAAAACGATTTGCAGCAGGACGAATGATAGAAGAAAAAATAACCATATGCTCAAAATCGACTACCCCGGCCTTTGCCATTAGCTGCCGTGTAGCTGGGCTTTCAATATAAAAAACGCCCATGGTCATGCCCTTGATCATCATCTGTTTTGTCTTCTCATCCTCTATCGGTTGAATTGTATGATAATCAAGATAGCGGTTAGATCCCGTACTAGAGTAAAGATTAACCTGTTTAATGGTATCTCTAACGACCGCCAGACTACGATTACCCAAAAGATCAATCTTAAGCAGTCCGGAGTCTTCAACCTGATCTTTTTCCCACTCAACAATCTGTACCCCTTTTGGTGCCTGCAACACTGGGACATATTTACAAATCTCATCTGGGACAATAATCACACCACCAGGGTGGACAGAAGCATGCCTGAAAGCTCCAATGATTTTTTCACTATTTTGCAGTACCTCTCTAAAGTTTGTGTCCAGGTCAACTCCAGAAAAACGAGTATCAGCCTCTATCCACTTTTCTAGTTCTTTTTTTGTGTTCATCCAGTGTATGCGTTTTGTGACGCTGTTGATCTGCTCATTGGATAGACCATAAACCTTGCCTACTTCACGAATGGCGGAGCGCGGTTTTAAAAATACCTGATTGGAGACCATCGCAGTGCGCTCATCTCCATATTTTTTAAACACATAGTCAAGTATATTATCTCGCTCATCCCACGGAAAGTCTATATCAATATCGGGCATATCAGACCGTTCCGGATGTATGAAACGATCAAAAACAAGATTATATTTGATCGGATCGACCTGAGTAATAAACAAACAGTAGCTAACAACAGATGCTGCCGCAGATCCTCTACCAATAGTGGCTCTGGTCTGGGATACAATATCTCGCACGATCAGGAAATAAGGAGCAAACCCTTTTTGTGTAATTAGATTCATCTCGTATTCCATACGATCTCTTATTCTATCTGTGACTCTCTCATACCTAACTACGGCACCCTGATAAGCAAAGTCCCTGAGCTTCTTATTCGATTGGTACGTGTCTTTTAGTGATAATCCTGGAAAGATTGTATTCATAAATGACCAGTTTTTTTTACAACGTTGTGCCAGATAGTGACTATTATTAATTGCCTCAAGACTGTTAGGAAACAAACGCACCATATCAGACTCATTTCTGAACCAGTGATGTTTACTCTTGTAGTCTTCTTTTTCTAGCTCTTTCAAAGTGGTGTTATTGTGAATCGCTCTTAGAGTTTTATGTGACACATAGTCTTTTGAATCTTTAAAGTAGACGTCGCCGGTTGCAACTATCTCTAGTCTATATTTTTTTGAAAGCTTTTGCACCATTGTTTCTTTGATACCCGGACGTAGTTCTATAAAGAGCTGCGTATCCGGCATAAAAGACTGTAACCGTTTTAGTAGCGCTGGCTGATATGTCAGAACAAATAATCCGGTTGCTCTTTGTCTAAGAATATCTGCAACAGAACGATTCGGATCAGTATAACGCTCAGTGATCACACGGCACATATTTTCATATCCGGTACGATTCTCTGCTAAGATCACTGCCTCATCAATCTGCGTAATAAGATTCACCCCGGCAATAGGAGCAATGTTTCTGTGATGTGCAGAATGGACAAAATGAATGAAGCCTCTGACTGAGTTCACATCTGTAAGTGCCAGGCTTTCAGCATGATGAGACTGTGCCAGATCCATCAACTCTTTCAGTGGCATGGTACCTCTCATTTTCGAATACACGGAATGAACATTTAAATGAACAAACATAAAAACTATCTAAGAATAAATAGTGCTTACATAATACATACTCTAGCATGAACCCAGAGCATGAAACACGTTAGCTGTCTTGATACTATCCACACCATGCTTGCGGCGAATCATCTCTATGGCCACTGATATTGCCATGTCACGTGATTGAGCTCCAAAAAATAAATTTTTTTGTTCTGCATATGATTTGAACTGACTGACATCCAGTAAAATAGTTCGCACTGCAACACGCCTATTATTGGCCTTAGTGAGTAGCTTCTTACACTCGCTGATTACAGAAATATCATCCGGAGCATACACCTGTCCAACTCTGTTAGAACTATAACCGTCAACATAGTGAATCTCTAGCTTTATCTTCTTTGCCATCTGTCCACGTTTTCTAAGATGAAGTGCTATTTTTTCTGCTAGATCCTGTACTACAGCATATAACACGTCTTGGTCATTTGTATCCTCTGGCAAGATAGTCTGTTCTAATAAATGATCCCTGAGTTTTGGTGGCTTTACTAAAGAGGTATCTCTGCCATTTACTTCATCGATTAGTTGCCGAGCATATACTCCGAATAAGGTTTTGAACTCTTCTATCCGGCGTGACATACACTGAATGTGAGACACCTTATCTGCCACTAAAAAATGAAGCATACGATGCACAGACTTTTGCCTTGTAGTAGGCAAAACAGAGCTATCTAACGGTGCGAGAAAATGATGCTCTGTACCAGAACATACTTGGTGGATGTTAACCGGAACAACATCTGTAATGATCCTGCTGATCAGTTTATTGATACTGATACCTACTACGGAAAATAAACTTGTACGGCTCTCGATCTTTTTTAGCACTGAGAGACCAATATCCTTGATATTATTGTTTGGAGTAGATATACCCTTCATGTCCATATAGAAACCACTCATTTCACTTGGTTCTACGATCGGGGTAAAACAAGACACCGTGTTATAGACATATTGATTAACCCTGTGATATAAAGAATAATTGTATGGCAAGAACTGTACCCGGTGTTTCTTTTTCTTTGCCAGAGAAACTTTCATGCCGCTGTACAAACCCTCCTGCTCTGCTTCAGATGATAGAGTAACAATCGTTCCAGAAGTTCCAGGAGACGAGATAATAGCAATCGGACGATTCCGTAGGCTTGGATCGATTATCCTCTCAGCCTGGAGCTCTAGAGAATCTAGACTTAAATAAAAAACATCAGATAACATTCACGGTGTTTACTAGTTAAGGTATTCTCGAAAAGAATACAGAAGCACGCCGTTGATATAAAAGTTATCAGTTTTTTTGATAGTAATAATTGGAAATTTAGGGTTACGAGGGTGTAGCTCTATGTGGCCTGACTTAGGCACGTAACACTTAAGCGTAGCCTCATCATTGATAATCGCTACAACAATCTGTCCGGAGCGTGCCGTAGTTGTCTTCCTAACTACAATATAGTCTCCATCCTGGATCTGTTCATCTATCATGGACTGACCCTTAACCTGCAAAACAAAATTATCAGGATGAACAAGAGAAGACGGAACCATAACACTGTTTGGTGTCTCTAGCGCCTCAATAGGCTCCCCCGCTGCAATAAGACCCAATAACGGCAAACAAGCCTCGGGATGCGTGGCGTGCTCTTGAGTTAGTGTTAACGCTCGTTTGCCGTTAGAGCCTTTTGTTCTGTATAAATATCCTTCGTTCTCGAGCGTATTGACATACCAGTTCACTGTCCCTAAAGATCTAAAGCCAAGCCCAGACATTATTTCGTCATAGGTAGGAGCCTCACCCTGAGCTAATATAAAATTTTTTATAAAACTCAGAAATTTATTTTGCTTTAGGGACAGTGGCCTCATGACGCTAAAAATGTGTATCTTTTTGATCCTGGAATGATCGATATAAACGATCAGGACTGCTTTCTCTTAGATCATGTCCATTAAGCCGATTAATCGCACGGAGAACCATCCATGAATTTTTTCTTTGTTGCCATCTTTTTAAACTAAATATCATAAATACTCGTAAGTTACTCGCAAGTATTTTATAAAAGAAAAGTATTATAAGTCAACAAATGATATGATTTAAGCTATATTTTGATCTATAAGACTATCTATCTCACCATCATCAGGAAAGCGGCCCAAAGATTTTTTTGAAAAAATAAGTTTATTCTCAAGGGTTATCTCAAAGACACCACCACCGCTAGAGATGAGCTTTATATCAGCCCCATTATACTTGGCCTTTAAATGTTCCTCCAAACTGGAGGCCTTAGGTAGATAATTTCAGACGCTACAGTATTCAATAGATATTTTCATAATTCTGCCTCTATATGCTGGACTATATTAACCAATAAATCTACTGGAATCAAAATCTATAGGATAAACGAGTTCTGAGTTTTCCGCTCATTTGCAGTGTTAGCCCAACATCTATTTTACTATTTTTTGTGTGCCACTTAGGTACAAGAACACCAACAGTACTGCCGACAATATAACCAGCGACTAAGTCTGAGGGGAAATGCTTTCCGGCATCATAACGATAATATGCTGTAAGCGCAGGAGTAAGAAATGCGCTTGCCCACAAATATGGTGATAGCTTACTATCTGGATTATAATCATCATACATACTGGCCAGTAGAAAATAAGATGCCGCAGATATAGAAGTGTGTCCCGAGAAAAAGCTTTTTCTATTATCCTCTTTTTGTTTGTACTCTGCAGGTGCCTTATCTCCATACAGATAAGGTCTTGGCCTCTGCGCTAAAACCTTAGTCAGGTTTGTAATACCAAGTGTTAGAAAAATACTTTCAGCCCATAAAAGAGAAAAGTGATAATAATCATCACGAACTTTTTCATCTACTAATAACAATCCAGGGACAGCGATACTGGAGTATAATAAAATGTCGCTCATTTTTATACTGTTTAGGTCCCAGTTGTTTATGGCTTTAGAATCATAGCTGGATATATTTTTTGGAGTCAGAGTAGATATATTTTCTGCGCTCATTGGCGAATAATCTATTAGAATTGAGCCAAGTAACAGGCTGCCACTGATACTAGCTATTGTTAGATCTAGGCTTTTTGAAAAAGAATAAGGAGAAGCGTTTTTTTTCTGTTCTCCTGCTAAAACTGATACGATTATTACAAGAGATACGAGACGAGAAAACATCCTAGGTACTGCCTTCATTATTCTATGCATTGTTAGTAACACTTGTGAGACAATATTACACATTCCAAAGATATTAGAATAATGAATTCTGCATACAATACTGGGGCCAGTCTAAATTTCAGTAATTGTTATGCCTAATATGTTAAGACTTTTGATTATCCTGATACTTGCATTAATTGCTGTCAACTGCAGTGGCAATAAAAAGAGTGACATATACAATGCCATTGATTTTAGATCTATAGATCCGGGGACGCTAGCTAAAGGTAAAGAAGTGTATAATAATGTCTGTGCTTATTGTCATAACTATGGCACCGCAGGCGCTGCTACAATGATAGAATTTCCAACATAATATGATTAAAATAGACAGACATATTAGCACGAACTAAAATGAACAACCATCCACTATCCAGTCTTATATCTAACCAAGACCTATTAGAGGAAATTGCAAAAGAATATGGGACACCGTTATACATATACTCAGAAAATAGATTAAAAGACAATATTAACAGGCTCTCCAATGCAATTGGCAATAGTTTCAGCAGTCATCGGATATACTATGCGGTTAAGGCTAACAGTAATATTCACATCATTTCGGTTCTCAAAAAAGCCCTTGATAGTCTTGGGTGTGACTGCTCTAGCCCTGGCGAAATATATGCCGCACAAAAAACAGGTGTCAATATATCTAACTGCGTCTACACAGGAAACTATGAGTCTGTTGATGACCTAAAAACTGCATACAAAAGCGGCTGCGAGATCAATCTTGATGATCTTAACTCGCTTAAAAGATTAGAAAACGTTGGAGTTCCTGAGTACCTAAGTTTTAGGCTCAATCCCGGAAAAGGCCATGGTCAGTTTAAAGGGATTATAACAGGTGGAAAAGACTCTAAGTTTGGAATCCCAAAAGAAAAAATCACTAACGCCTATAGCTTGGCGAAAGATATGGGAGTAAAAAGATTTGGACTGCAGTGCCATGCTGGTTCTGCAACACTTGATGTGGAAACATTTAGCGATATCACAAAACTAGTGCTGAACTCTGCAAAAGAAATAGAAACTTGTATAAACCAGAAACTAGAAAAAATAAGTATCGGAAGTGGCTTTGGTATCCCATACAAAGACGATGAGGTCCCTCTAGACCTAGACCTACTATTTCGTAAAATACAAAATGTGTTTTCTGACCATTATGGTAAAAATAATTCTGATTGGCCGATACTCTGTATCGAGCCAGGAAGAATACTCGTTGCTGATACTGGTTTTATACTGGCCAGAGTGACCGGCCTAAAATCTTCCTATAAAAATTTCATAGGCTTAGACGCTGGTATGGAAACGCTAATGAGACCAGCTCTGTATGGCGCATTTCACAGAGTACTAAAAATAGGTAAAGCTCACCAGAATACAGCGGTCTATGACATTACAGGAAGAATTTGTGAAAACACGGATCGCATATCTGAAAACCATACTATGCCTGAATTGCAAGAGGGTGATCTATGTGCAATTATGGACGCCGGCGCATATGGATATTCAATGTCTCATAATTTCAACACCAGGCCTCGCCCAGCAGAGATAATAATTAATAATGATCAAACAAGACTAATTAGAAAAAGAGAGTCAATTGAAGACTTGTTTAAAAGTTGTGATGTATAAACAATTATTACTCTTTTTTACTCTTACAGGAATAATCTTTTCACAACACCCTCCAGGTATACATCAGCAACAGTTAGAGTATTATAATGCAACCTATGTTCAGCCAGAAAGCGCTGACACTTCTGAATTTATTCATCCAATCTCATCAAGACTGCGTACTCCATCTAAGGAAGTATTTGGATATCATCCATATTGGATGGGTACTGCATGGACGAATTATAACTTTGACCTCATATCCACTCTAGCCTATTTTAGTGCCGAGGCAACAGAAACGGGCAACCTTGAGAACCTGCACGGATGGCCCGTGGCAAGTCTTATTAATGAGGCTCACTCCCATGGAACAGAGGTTGTACTATGTGTAACCCTTTTTAACAGTAATGATTTGACCACATTACTAAGCAGTCCAACCTACAGACAAAATTTAATTAACAATCTACTTACTCAAGTACAAGCAGGAAACGCTGATGGTGTAAACGTTGACTTTGAATCTTTTCCAGAATCTCAGAGAGAGAACATGGTAACCTTTATCACTGACCTTACTGCTGCGTTCCACTCTACCATACCAGAATATCAGGTTACACTGGCAATGCCAGCGGTTGACTGGAGTAACGCCTGGGACTACAACGCTCTAGCATCTATCAGTGATGGTCTTTTTATTATGGGCTATGCCTATCACTGGAGCGGGAGCTCAACTACTGGACCGAACTCACCGCTGTCTGGCCCAGGATATACACTAACATGGACCGTGATTGACTATCTGAATAAAACAAATTATCAGGCAGATAAACTCATACTTGGCTGTCCCTATTATGGCTTTGAGTGGCCATCAGCCTCAAACACTCCTGGATCAAACACAACCGGAACTGGTGATGCAAAATTCTATTCAGAGATAGAGGGTTTGGCACTATCTTATGGAAAGCTGTGGCACCAGTCTTCACAAACACCGTGGTATACATACGATAACAGTGGATGGAACCAGGGTTGGTATGATGATAGTCTCTCCCTATCTCTTAAATATGATTTTGCACTTTATAATGATCTCAAAGGAATTGGTATATGGGCCCTAGGATATGATGCCGGAAGAACAGAGCTTTGGGATCTACTTTATGCTAAGTTTGGTGAAAGCGCTCCGCCGACCAAGCCATCAAGACTACTAATTAAAAATATCGGCGGTGGGTCAATCAAGATAGATTTTCAAGGGGCTGAAAACGCTAGCGAGTATATAGTACTAAGAGGGAGTCTTGATGTTTTTGGAGGGCTTGACACCTTGGGTATTTATACTGACAGACCTGTTATTATTGATGACTTGACTGAGGGTGAAACCTATTTTCTTAGCATAGCAGCAAAGAACTCTCTAGGTACCAGTGAGCCGACAGAGATGCTTGGTGTCGTTCCCTCATCTGGTACGGTATCCTTTCTTATTGTAAATGGATTTGACAGGGTCAGTGGCACTAATAATACTTTTGATTTTATTCGTCAGCATGGAAGCTCCATTAGTAGCAATGGACGCGCGTTTGACTCTGCATCAAACGAGGCAATCATTGAGGGAGATATTAGTATAATGAACTATCAGTTTACTGACTGGATACTTGGGGAAGAGGGTACCTCTACGAGCGTGTTTTCCAACATTGAACAGAGCATTATTAAAACATACTTAGAGAGTGGAAGATTTTTATTTATTTCTGGATCAGAGATAGGATATGATCTTGAGGCTCAGGGAAGTTCAGCTGACAGAGATTTTTACCAAAATTATCTGAAGGCAGACTATATTACTGATGCAGCCGGCGGGCATCAGGGAGTATACAGTGGATATGGAACAAATAGTTCAATCTTTAGTGGCATCACGAATATTACCTATGATAACGGAGATTATGGAACCTATGATGTAGACTGGCCAGATGGAATAAAACCTCTTGGAGGCGCAGCACTATGCGCTGAATATTCTAACACGGACTATAACTCTCGCGGAGGCATGGGTATAGAATACACAGGCACATTTGGGCTGAGTAATGATATCGGTGGACTTATCTATCTCTCCGTAGGTTTTGAAACGATCTATCCTGCGTCTAAACGTGATGAAATAATGTCAAAAATTCTTGAACTATATGACTCGCAATTGGGAATAGATAATTCTAATGATGTTATGCACCCATCATCAATAGTGATTCACAGTATATATCCAAATCCAACAAACACATCTTTTACTATTTTATTGTCAACAACTAAAACAAATAACCCGATCCAAATAAGTATAAACGATCTACTTGGAAGAGTAGTCTATAGTACCTCTATCAAGACATCGAACAGTCAATTCAAATGGACCTGGAACGGATTAGATAATCATGGAGATGTCGCTCCAACTGGGACATATTTTGTTTCGATTTATCATGGCGACCAGATTGAAACAAGAAAGGTTACCATATTAAAATGATTAAATCAGTCCGCGGATTACTAGGTATATTGATCACATTATTTGCAATCAATGCTCAGCAGACTAAAACAGGTATACACAAACTACAATCCATGTACTATCAAGATTTAAATGCCCCCATATTAGAAAAAGTAAGTGTGCTTAACGGAATAGACGTCTTATTAGAAAAGAAACTGCACTTCATTCAGTCCAGAAAAATAGCATTAGTAACGAACCACAGTGGTATTGATAAAAATGGCACGCCTAACTATAAAAGATTAATGGAAACCGAAAATGTAGAGCTAAAAGTAATTTTCTCCCCAGAGCACGGTCTTTTTGGAGAAGAAGCAGACGGTCAAAAAATAAACTACAACGCAATCAAAGAGCTTCCAAAAGTTGAAAGCCTGTATGGAGGGACAAGAAAACCAACAGCAGAAATGTTATCCGGAGTGAACCTTATTATCTATGATATTCAAGATATTGGAGCTCGTTTTTATACCTACATCACCACACTAGGTCTGGTTATGGAAGCAGCTGCAGAGCTAGATATTCCCGTTCTCGTACTTGATCGTCCAAATCCAATTCGGGCCGATATTATTGAAGGGCCTGTGCTTGATCTGAAGTATCGTTCGTTTGTAGGTCACTACCCAATCCCAGTTAGGTATGGAAGCACCGTAGGAGAGCTTGCAGAAAGTATCATTGAAAATAAATGGGTGACCCCAGCACCAAAGCTTGAGGTAATAAGAATGGAAGGCTGGCAGCCTAATGTCTGGTTTGACCAGACCGATCTTATTTGGATCCCTCCCTCTCCAAATATACCTGACCTAGAGACAGCAATTATCTATCCTGGTATGTGCCTGATTGAGGGCACCAATATAAGCGAAGGTCGTGGCACACCAAATCCTTTTAAGTGGATTGGAGCTCCCTGGATCGATGGCAGAAAACTATCCCAAACATTAAACAATTTCCGCCTTCCTGGAGTTGTGTTCGTGCCAAAAAGCTTTATCCCTGTAATCATTCCTGGAAAATCTGAACGACCAAAATTTAAAGATGAAAAGTGTCACGGTGTTGAGATATGGATAACAGATAGAGACTCATACAAAAGCATTGACACCGGTGTTTTAACTCTGTTTTCAATATATAATATGTATCCTGATAAAATAAAAATTCGAGAAAATGGACTAAACAGGCTATGGGGAAGCAACACGCTTTATGAAAAATTAACCCGAGGCGCAACCACTGAAGAGTTATTAGATTATTGATACTGTGACAGAATCATTAACTATAACATCTATCTTTTTGCTTGGCTGCTTACATGCGTTAGAGCCTGGGCACGGAAAAACATTTCTATTAGCCTATACTGTTGGCGGGAAATTAGACTTTCAAAAGATCCTACTTCTCACGGCTAGCCTTTTAGTATCACACTTTATTGTTTTAAGTCTTATTGCAATAATTTTCAACCTTGCCATGTCTGAGATTGCAAGTGCATTCCTTCATGAATTTTCACACTGGCTTGCTCCGGGAATTGTAATCACTTTCGGATCTTACATCCTCATTCGTGCAATCTATAAAACCAGGCATGTCCACTCAGATGATTGCGGGCACGAACATAGAAAATTCAACGATTCAACAATCGAAAATCCTATCACCGTAGGATTACTAACAGGGATGCTTCCATGCGCATCGTCCCTCGCTGTTGTAATGATGACAGGAATGGCACCATCATTGATCACTATCCTACGTTTTATTATGATCTATGTTCTTGGGAT
>Ga0257113_1000145_pt1 | contig 21072 bp, 15 predicted proteins | sample LP_taG_4_FD_191568 | JGI IMG/M metagenome (GOLD analysis project Ga0257113, IMG submission 191568) | Marine microbial communities from Northeast Subartic Pacific Ocean, Canada - LP_J_2015_P26_2000m | ecosystem: Environmental > Aquatic > Marine > Oceanic | place: Canada: Northeast Subartic... | reverse complement strand
CTGGAAGTGGCGGATGCATGGCGGTGCTGTAACCCTAGCAAAAGAGTTTAATGAGCTGGAATGGGATCCAGACTGCATTTTAGTCTCTGATATGCTTGACCTTTCAACATTCCTTGCTCTTTCACGAAAAAAATCATCAGGTATTGCTACTGCAGTCTACTTTCATGAAAATCAACTATCATACCCCTGGAGCCCTAGTGACAGAGACATTCAAAAAAATAGAGATACCCACTATGGGTTCATAAACTATGCTTCTGCACTTGCAGCAGATAAATTATTTTTCAATTCTGAGTTTCATATGGTTTCATTTATAGATGCACTGCAAAAGTTTTTAAAACATTTTCCTGACCATCGTGAGCTTTCAACTATAAACAAAATACATGATAAATCTAGTGTGCTTCACCTAGGATTAGACCTAAGTCGCTTTGACAAATATTTTACCAAAAAAGAAGAAACGCCTATTATTCTTTGGAACCATCGTTGGGAGTACGATAAAAATCCAGAAACATTTTTTGATGTTATCAAACAGATAAAAAATAATGGATTCGATTTTAAACTTGCTGTACTAGGAGAAAATTACAGCCAATCTCCTGATATTTTTAACAAGGCAAAAAAATCATTTAAAGATAATATTGTTCATTGGGGATATGTTGAAAGCTTCGAGGATTATGCAACATGGCTATGGAAAGCCGATATTATTCCAGTAACCTCACACCAGGAGTTTTTCGGTGCCAGTGTGATGGAGGCAATTTATTGTAATACATGGCCAATCTTACCAAAAAGATTGACATACCCAGAACTCATTCCTGTTGAGTTTCATGATGATCATATTTACCAGGATAATAAAGACCTTTTTAACAGAATTATATGGGCAATTGATAATATAGAAATAATTAGAAACTCTAACATTAGCTCAGCGGCAATAAAATATAATTGGGATAAGATGGCCAAAGTCTATGACCTGGCTATTATGGATAAATAGTATGCAACCTATGTTTTTAATTTATCATCAAAATAAGATTCAAGAAATTGTACCCTATCATCACTAAGATCAAGGGTCTTTGCCTGAAAAGACAGCATACCCCTTTCCTTTTCAGTTATAATACCATCGGCTATGGCCAGTTCATATGCATCAAGATAAGTCTTATCATTTTTTGTTATAGAATCTGGCATCAGAGCCCCGGACATCTTATTTAATGTTGCAAGTATTGGCTTTCTCAGTATGATCATAGGGACACCAATCATAATGCTGCCTATCCAACCAAAGCCTAAAAGAGATTCCATCGTCTCAGAAGCTAATAGTAGTAGAATACCACCTATTCCTGCAAACAATGCATTGGAAAAAACTGTTCTCAATCTCTTGTCAATACCAAGGATCTCATTTTTTAAGATTGCATAGGTGAACATCACACCCTGAAATAAAGCGGTAGCCAAAATACTAAATGTAAACCCATAGAGTCCTACCATAAATATACCGACCTCATATGGTTTACCAAGATATCGAGAGACATCAGCTAGGTTAATCCTACCAAACTGTGCTAATAAAAATATCATAAATGCTACTGCGGTACCCTGGAATATTGTTTTCCCAGTAAGCCCAATGAATAGTGCTCTAGCCTCTGTCGCTCTTTCTAAATTTGATACTGAGCTTTCAAGAATTTTTTGGGCGCTTCTCATAAAAATTAAAGAAATAAAAGAAAAAATGACCTGAGACCAGATTAGTAAAATCCCAAGAGGGGTACTTTCCGCTATAAAATATGCATAAGGATGATACTCGGGTATATTAAAACAGGATGTCTCATAGATACTATCTATAATCGGGTAAGATTCATAAATAGGCTGCTGTGAGATTGTTAAGCACTTCACATAATACATTCCACCAAATGCACCTGCTATACCATCATTAGCCATAACCATCCAGGAAACAATAAATAATGATAAAAGTGGCAGTATCCAGTAAATATTATTTCGAACTTTTGCTCTATGCATAAACCCCAAAAACCTTACAGGATAGAAGGCGCAGACAGAAACATATAGAAATAGGGATAAAATTAGAAAGAAGTACCAAACGACCCTTACATATTAAAAAATAGGCATCATCTCGGGTCCGAATGGATAAAGAAACTTCCAGTCAAAACTAGCCTTAAAGCCTTCAGCGACTAAAAGCAGAAACATAAACCTATTCTCTGCAGCTGATGACCTCGCACGCAAAATTAGGGAGGCAAGGATAAAAAGATAGATCATTGTAAACAATCCAAGCCAAGCGAAAATAATAGAAAGACCGATTGTTTCTCCCCTAAGGAGATCGATATTGGTAAGCATCCTTACATAAAAATCTCCAACATTTTCCATAAGTGTATTATCTCATGCTTTCAATTTTTTGATTAGAACTTCGTATTAGGCATTCATCATGTCTAATACGAGTCTGATACCCCAACCGGTGGCACTTCCTTTTGGGTTAATACTATCTGGCTTCGCTCCCCATGCTGTACCCGCAATATCAAAATGAACCCAGGGCACACCCTCGCCAACGAACTCCTTTAAAAATGCACCGCCTGCAATAGACCCTGCCTGCATCGGAGCACCAGTATTTTTTACGTCTGCTATTTCGCTCTGGACTTGTTTACAGTATTCTGGCCATAGTGGCAGTTCCCATACTTTTTCACCCGCAGATTTTGAAGATTTCTTCACTTTTTCGATTAGATCATTATCGGTTCCCATTATTCCGGTTGCTATGTGTCCCAAAGAAATTAGAACCGCTCCTGTTAAAGTAGCAAAGTCGCATATATATTCAGGTTCATAGTGCTTCGACGCATAAGCCAGCCCATCTGCAAGAATTAAGCGCCCCTCTGCATCTGTATTCAGCACCTCAATAGTTTTGCCATTATAAGCAGTTAGAATATCTCCAGGCTTGTATGCTTTTGCCCCGCTTAGATTTTCGGTAGATGGAACAATACCTACTACATTCAATTTAGGTTTTAATGCTGCTAGCGCATGGAAAACTCCTAACACAACAGCAGAACCACACATATCATACTTCATTTCATCCATTTTAGACGCAGGCTTGATTGAGATACCTCCCGAGTCAAAGGTGAGCCCCTTACCAACAAGAACCTTTGGCTTATCATTACCCCCATTATTATACTCCAGTATGATAAACTTTGGTGGCTCATCTGTGCCCTGTGCAACACCTGCTAATCCACCCATGCCCATTTGGGTAAACTCTTTTCTTTCAAAAACGGTGAGACTCATTTCTCCCACATCCGCAATCTCTTTTGCTGCATCTGCAAGTCGAGTGGGTGTTGTCTTATTACCAGGATGATTAGCCAGATCTCTGGAAAAACACACAGCTGACCCTATGGCTACACCTTTATCTATTTCTTGCTGATTACAGCCAATTACGCTAACTGATCTTGGTTCAAACTTTTTCTTTTCTTTTGTCTTATAATCTAGAAACTGATAGCTCCCAAGGACTACACCCTCTCCCATCGCCTGGCAGCTTTCTAATCCAGAGCAAAAGCAATCTATAGTAACTGAATCTGCTTTTTTTGATATGGCTGATCTTAGAACACTGCCCGCAGCAAGCCGCACAGTTTCAAAGTTGATTTCATCTTTATTACCTAAGCCGATGATAGCTAGTCTACAATTATTTACATAAAAATAATTAACCTCACCAACCTTGCCTTTTATATCGCCCACTTTTATTGCGCTGCTGATTGCCCCACCAGATGCCTGATCAATATCAGATCCATTAGTGGTCATCGAGTGATCCTTATACACTCCTATACATAATAGCGCATCATTACTGTCTTTCAATGACCCATCTATAATATTAACATTAGATATATATGACATCAAAATTCCTTCTTATTTATTTTTAAATGAGTGAAACACAAATTACCATATGTATTTTTTCTATCCAAACATACCTTGTTCAACTAATTCATTTATAATTAGGCGATACTGCTTAAGTAATTTTTATACTAATTAATATGACTTTCATTAAAACAAAGCAAGAAGAACGCACTCCAACTGCTATTCTTATGCTTATGTTCTTCTGTATCGTAGGCGCAAGTATAACTGGGTCCAGCGCAAGAGACACATTTTTTCTAACACAGTTTGACAGATCACTGTTACCCCTAATGTTTGCTGCTGTGGCTATAGTCATGGTCACTGCAATCACGGTATATAATCGTATTGCGGCGAGCTTGGATCTTGTTAAAGTTATCATGATATCCACAGTAATCTTCTGCAGTACACTGTTTCTTATCATGCTAAACCTAGAGGGCATAGTTATACCCATTTTTTACGTTTGGACAGATGTAATAATATCAATAACTATACTGCAGTTTTGGCTTTTAGCCGGAGAAATATTCAATCCTCGCCAGGCCAAAAGACTTTTTAGCTTTATAGGGATCGGAGGATCTATAGCAGGAATAAGTGCAGGATATTTAATCAAACCATTTGTCAAAAATTTTGGCGCAGAAAAACTTTTAATCCCCACAATAATATTGATTGGGATGGTAGCAGTTTTTGCCAGCTACCTGCAACCATACCGATCCATAAAACTAAAGAATAAAGGTAAGGCTATTTTGGACAAAGATAGCTCAATAATAAAAAATAAACCGTTGTTTGATTCTTACCTGAGATCAATCTTGTTTATGGTTTGTTCTGCGGCAATATGCTCTCGAATCATTGAGTACCAATTCAAAATAACTGCCGCAGATAGCTATAACACCTCAGAATCTCTAGCAGCTTTTTTTGGGGAATATTATATGGTTTTAAATGCTTTAACTCTAATTATGCAGCTTTTTCTTACAGGTTATATCCTTCAGCATTTCGGAGTGTTAGGTGGCCTATTATTATTGCCACTTGGACTAGCTCTCGGATCCCTGTCATTCTTAATACTGGCTAATCTGTCAAGTGTTTTTCTATTACGATTGGTCGACCAGGCTTTTAAGTTTTCTATTCAGAGTACCTCAAGTGAGATACTCTGGACACCGGTTCAAAAACAAAAAACTAGACGAGCAAAACCGCTAATTGATTCTTCAATCAAATCAATTGCTGAGGGAATTGTTGGCATTATAATTTATATTATTGTGGTAAAAAATGTATTGCCAGATGACAAAATCTATTTGCTTTGTCTACCTGTTGTGATAGTCACTGGTTTGTGGATTTGGAATAATTTCCGAATCAAGATCAGATATATTTCTACTTTGGAAAGTGCGATAAATCATCGACGTTTGAACCTAAAGAGTATACAATATGATGTTACAGACAATCATATTATTGAAACCATTAATAGTGCTCTCAATGATTCAGATATCCACAAACAATTATTTGCTATCGATCTTATTAAACACCTTCCAATGCAACCATGGAAAATCACACTGAATAAGCTTGTAGAGAACGGAGGATTTGAAGTGCAAAAACAAATCCTCAAACTCGCGGATAAAAAAGAAAATTTAATAGACAAAGATATCATTAAAAAATTATCATATGGTGATAACGAGATAGCCGCACTAGCGATTCCTCTAAACAGCAATAAAAGATTGGAAGATCTAGCGGTCCGGATGCTCGATAATCTTAGCCACACTAATGGTCATATTAAAGCCGCAAGCGCTGTTGGATTATTGCGAATCAATATGCATAGGGAAAAAGCAAAAAAATTATTAGATGATTTCCTGGACATTAAGGATGAAAAAACCACTGCTCTGGCGCTTGATTATCTTAAGTCCTCAAGCGACCTTTTACCAAAAAAAACATTGTACGACCTATTATCTCATCCATCCACAGAGATCAGTGTTTCAGCACTAAATGTAGCAGGTAATCGTTTAGACGACTATTATCTTCCTGCAATTATTTCCAACCTGGGAAACGTAAAGGTCGCACAAAAAACACGAAACATACTCAAGCTTTATAAAAAGGTAAACGTAGTGGCCACTCTATATAAATGTATACAAGATGAAAATAATTCAATAAAACAGTCACTGGGCATAGTGAAATGCTGTAGTGAATATCCTCTCTCCCATTCAGTATCTTTACTTAGATCATTATTAAATCATAATAATCTCGGACTCTCCGTTGCAGCCTCTGAATCTCTATTAAAACTTGCAAAAACAAAAAAAATCAATAAAGAGTTCGAGGTTCCTTTCATTAATGATATTAAAAACTTTTCCAAACGATACTTTCGCCTACACTGTATTTTGCTACTACTTAGTAATGAAAAAAGAGCAATGTTAGTCCGAGATCAGTTGATCTCGGAGCAAAAAAAATTATTACACATAATACTAAAGCTTGTATCACTGCAGATACCTGATTCTCCTGTTGATTCTCATATAAAACACATCATTAATAATAGTGATAAGGATTTACCTTACATTTTAGAATTTTTTGACACATCATTTGAAAAAGAAATAAGAAATATTCTGATGCCAATTGTTGATCCTGAAATCGACTATAAACAAGAGGACATAAATCTAGAACAGAGAGCAAACAGTATTGATCAATATATAAAAACCTGTGCAGAATCTCTTCACCAGTGGAAGTCAGCGATTGCAATAGACTATTTATTACACCATGATCAATCAATTATTGAAATAATCAACTGGGAAAAAGTAATCCCGAGCCCTTATTTATATGAAATACTTAACAAATTTCCTGACGATCACCTTACAATACCAATTACTAAATTTAAAAACCAATCGGAGAAAACTATGTTTACCATATTAGAAAAAACGATCCTACTAAAAACTGTAGACCTTTTCCAAGATATCCCGGGAGAGCTATTATCCCAGATCTCTCAAATTTCAAGCACCAAAAACTATGAACAAGGTGAGGTAATATTTAAGGAGGGTGACTCTGGTGACTCTATGTTTATCGTTATTAATGGGGAAGTATCCATTAAAAAAAAGGAGAAAATTATTGCAAAGCTTGAAAAAGGTGCATCGCTAGGAGAGATGGCACTTCTTGATAATGAACCCAGATCAGCGAACGCAGTTGCAGACAAAGATTCCGTATTATTAAAAATTAATCAGGATGTTTTCTATGAGCTTATGGAGGGCAACGCAGATATTATGAAACAAATCGTTAGACTATTAACCTCAAGATTAAGAGATGCAAACTCTAGACTTGAGCAGAGCCTGAAATAAGGTCTTCCACAACTGTAGGGTCAGCAAGCGTTGAGATATCACCCATATCTTTGTGATCCCTTTCAGCTATTTTTCTGAGAATCCTTCTCATAATCTTTCCGGAACGTGTTTTTGGTAATGCCGGAGCAAACTGAATCTTGTCCGGCTTAGCATGAGGACCAATCTCTTTCACAACAGATGCAATGATGTCTTTATGGATCTCCTCAGAAAAATCAACTCCTGTCATTAGGGTGACAAAAGCATAAATACCTTGGCCTTTGATATCGTGAGAAAACCCAACAACTGCTGCCTCTGCCACACCTTCAGCCTTACCTATGGCTCCCTCTACCTCTGCGGTACCTATACGATGACCAGAAATATTTAAGACATCATCCACCCTGCCGGTTATCCAGTAGTATCCATCCTCATCCCTTCTTGCACCATCACCAGTAAAATAATACCCCGGAAACTGAGAAAAATATGTATCGATAAACCGTTGGTGATCACCATAAATCGTTCTCATCTGTCCCGGCCAGGACGACTTTAGTGCGAGCAAACCTTGAACATTATTGCCCTTAATCTCTTTACCATCGTCTGTCAATAACACAGGTTCAATTCCAAAAAAAGGAAGAGTCGCAGAACCAGGCTTTGTTGGAATAGCTGCTGGGAGTGGTGTAATCAAAATACCTCCGGTCTCTGTCTGCCACCATGTGTCAACAATAGGGCAACGCTCTTTACCCACTATTGTGTGGTACCATTTCCATTCAGGTTCTTTTATCGGCTCGCCTACTGTACCAAGTATTCTTAAGCTTTCTAAATTTCTAGAATCCACCCAGCTGTTACCCTCTTTCATTAGCGCACGAAGAGCAGTAGGAGCAGTATAGAACTGGTTGACTTTATGCTTATCCACAACATCCCAGAATCGTCCAAAGTCAGGATAATTTGGAACCCCCTCAAACATAATTGTTGTCGCACTATTTGATAAAGGTCCATATACGATATAAGAGTGCCCAGTGATCCAACCAATGTCAGCTGTACACCAGTAGATATCACCATCCTTATAATCAAAGATTATATTATGTGTAAACGATGCATATACAAGATAACCGCCTGTAGTATGAAGCACGCCCTTAGGTTTTCCTGTTGAGCCTGATGTATATAAAATGAATAGAGGATCCTCTGCATCCATCTGCTCTGGCTCACACTCTGTATCAGCATTTTCCATCTCTTCATGCCACCAAACGTCCCTTCCTTCAACCATATTTACACCAACCCCCGTACGTTTAACAACGACCACAGATTGTATGGAGGGGGTGTCATTTAGAGCAGTGTCTGCATTCTTTTTCATTGGTATATTATTTTTTTTTCCTCGCACGCCAGTGTCTTGAGTAATTAATAATCTGCAAGCTGAGTCATTAATCCTGTCTCGCAATGAGTCGGCACTAAATGCTCCAAAGACAACCGAGTGCACCGCTCCAATCCTCGCACATGCAAGCATAGCGATTGAGAGTTCAGGAACCATTTGCATATAAATACAAACACGATCACCTTTCTCTACTCCAAGGTTTTTCAAAACATTTGCAAACTTCTTTACTTGGGAAAGTAGCTCAGTATAGGTAAAACTTTTATCTTCATCGGGATTATTACCTTCCCATATAATAGCCTTTTTGTCACCCTTCCCAGAATCTACGTGTCTATCAAGGCAGTTATAACTAACGTTTAGCTTCCCATTTTCATACCACTTGATTTTTCCTTCTTTAAAATTAAAATTTCTGACTTTGTCCCATGGTTTATACCATGTAACTCTTTCGGCTATACTAGCCCAAAACTCATCTGGATTTTCAATAGACCTATTATATATATATCTGTATTTATCTAATGAACTAACATGGGCACTATCAACCCAATCTGCGGATGGTGTATAAATATTTTTTGGTGCTGACATTTGTTATAATCTTCTAGCTAGATAGATTAAACATCAAGAGTTTGCCCATGCATGCATTTTATATAGGTTCCATCCTCTAATTCTGTTATCGCAACCATTGTGAATTCTGAAACGCAGGCCAGTCTTCTTTTATTGTGTCTGCCTTCCGCATATGCTTTAACCATTACTTTAATAGAAGATTTTCCTAGACTGGTAACAACTGCCTCAAAGTTTACCCACTCACCCACAAGGACAGGTTCTTTGAACTCTGTCGCATCGATTGCCCGGGTAACTGCAGCGTCTGCTGGAGAATTTTTTAATATCCTGTGAGCAGCCTTGCTCACCGCTATATCCATCCAGGATATCATTTGTCCGCCAAACAGTGTGCCAAGAACATTTGCATCCTGCGGCATCACAAGCTGGGAGTATCTTACGGTTTCAGGTTTATTTTTCATATAATATAAAAATCAAAATGGTAAAGCCCCGTCAGCTCACCCTCGAGAAAAGCGATTTTCTCTGAAGAGCACGCCACACCGACGGGGCTTTACGCTATTGAAATTAGTAACCAAATAAAATTTTATGCAATAAAAATCAGTTAATATTTAACTACTATATTCCTTTGCAATACGTTCTCCTTCATCAAAGTCCACTTTATATAGGACTAACCCTCCTCCAATAAATAAAATAACAATTGAGACTAAACCAATTCGAACATCGCCGGTAATTAATGATACTGTACCCAATAAAATTGGACCAATAACCGCAGAAAATTTTCCAAGCATATTATAAAACCCAAAGAACTCTCCCTCTTTTCCTTTAGGCACCAACCTAGCAAAAAGACTGCGACTAATTGCCTGAATACCCCCCTGAAATAATCCGATCATACCAGCTAACATAAAAAAATGTTCCCTAGTGGTCATAAAATATGCAAAGCTAGTTCCTAGAGTATAGAATATAATAGCAACCAACACAGCATTTTTAGGGGTAATCTTAGAACTGAACCAGTTAAATACAAGTCCAGCTGGGAAACCAATAAACTGAACCATAATCAATGCTAGGAGCATGTCACTTGCCTCAAATCCCATAGAAGAACCTACCTTAACCGCCATACGAATTATTGTGTCGACACCGTCCATATAAAGCCAATATGCTAAAAGAAATACTCCAATAATTTTCATTTTTTTTATTTCTTTGAACGTAGACTTTAGCTGCATCCAGCCAAGACTAACCGCTTCCCCAAAAGGAATATTACTATTGTTTTCTTTCTCTGGAACAAAAAGAAAAATAGGAATGGAAAAAATAGCCCACCAGATCGCTACTGAAACAAAAGATAATCGTATTGCTGTACTTGCATCAGGAATGCCAAACCATTCAGGGTTTTGGTACATTAGAATGTTTACCACAAACAAGATTCCTCCTCCTAAATAGCCAAGTGAAAAACCTAAAGAGGATACAAAGTCAAGCTCGTCCTTTTTAGCAACAGATGGTAAGAGAGAATCATAGAATACATTACCGCTAGCGAAACCAACGCACGCAACAGCATAGAGTATGGCGGCTAGCTGCCAATCGCCCTGTTTAACAAACCATAATAAAGATGTGGACAGAATACCTAAAAATGCAAACGTAAATAAAAACTTTTTCTTTATTGAACCAGTATCAGATATAGCACCTAAAAAAGGAGCCATCGCAGCAACGATTAGAGAGCCTACTGAATTACTTAGACCAAGATAAAAGGTGCTTTTATCAACAAGTTCTGGATTAGACCAGTATTTCTCAAAAAAGATCGGGAAAAAACCTGCCATGACCGTTGTTGCAAATGCAGAGTTTGCCCAATCGTACAGTGTCCAGCTAATTACTTTTCTCTTATTCATGTATTACCAACTTTGTAGATATGTGGTTATTCCTGAGTATAATTTATATTCACTAAAAGTATGTTTAGCATTAACTGTGGTTCGGAACCCAAGAACTAAGTCAAACGATATAGGCCCTATACGTTTTTTTGATTTTGAGTTTATTATCCATGCCTCGGTACAAATATCCCAGCTGCTACTAGCAGAATCGTATCCCTTATGTTTTTCCATCCACTTGTCCCAGCCGCTGTCTAATGAGGTGTAATCATCACTCGATTTTGAAATAGTTCTTGATTCAAATTTTAGTAGCAATCTGTCTTTTGAAACTTCAAACTCATATCCTAATAAACTTCTAAGCCAGTTTCCTTCTTTGAGTTTATATGTCTCGCCCACCTTACTAATTATAGAATCCGGGTTAGTGTGAGCACCAGAAAATAAGTTTATCGGAGTGTATAATAGCTCCGGTGAGCTTGAAATAATATCTATGCCACCATATACCCTTGATCTAGCTTTGTTTTTCCAGTGATAACCACCAAATAGACCCAGAGTCAATCTACTAACGCCAGAGCCTATATTTAACTGGGATAATTGTTTTGAGCGTACTTCCTTGAATGGCTGTATGGTAAACCCGAATGGTATAGATAAAAATACGCGTCCGAATAATACGCCACCTCGCTTATTTGACCAAGATGGCTCTCCTTTTAAAAGAGCAGTAATACCCATAGAAACATCATTCAGCCCAGAACCAGAACGGACCGGTGATACATAGTAAGATTGAAGACTGTCAAACGTGACAGTATCACCGCTTGAAAAATTTGGAGACATAAACCGTGGATCTATAAAACCCATTGAGAATGGTTTATTTTTTGCATGTAATGCCCACAACACTGAGTGATCACCATTTGCACTGTAAATATCATCATATATCATCTTGAGCGTGTCTTTCTTACCAACTGGCAACATTAAAAAAGTAGTTGTCTGAAAAAATGAATCAATTTTAGCCATTGAGTTAGTGTGATAGTCTATCAGATTATCTACACCGTATATACGATCAATTGTTGCAGAGGCTTTATATTCTTCTTTGAGAGAAAAGACATTCGGAACAATAATGCTGAGCATCATCTCATTAGATATGCCATAGTCTATCCTATATTTTCGTCCTTTTTCTTTTCGTTTTTTTAACTCTGTAAGCGTTCCAACTGGTATAGCGACCCTGGTAGTATCATAATATCCTGCATCGAATAGTGGCAAACTAGTACCATAGCTTGTATTAATATTTTTTAGATAGGATTCAACAGTGATTAAATCATTTATGGGCAAATCCCCCATGTGATACAGATCATGCGCTCCACTAAAAAACCCTAAATCATTTTTTGTTTCATCATCAAAATAAGCTCTGCCAATACCTCTCATGTTAAACTCTTGGTCCTTGAGCTCGTATTCACCATTCATAGAATAATTATGTAGGGTAATTCTGAAAACATTTGCTGGGACAGTTGGCAAGATTTGTCCAAAGCACCCAGCAATAAAAAATATTAATACTACTTTTTTCAATTCTAGTACAACAAGAAGATATTTCTAAATTTACTGAACTCTATCACATCATGCATATACTGTGGAGAGAGATAGCCAGCTGGTTTTTTTTGTGCAATAAATAATCTTAATAGATTCGAACCAAATAGCTTATCAATATATCCTTGTGCCTCCCAACTAAACTCTCTTGGATGCAACTGACTGATAAGTGTAATAATCGATATCGCAGTCTCTAATGGTTTTGCTGACTTTGCATCTGTGATAGAGATTTCTATTCCGCTGCATGACCTCCCATTATATTTTGGCACACGATTATAATAGGGCGAGCCCATCGGCCTGAACACAACCTCTTGAAACTTGACCCCAGGAAGGTTTAGCATTTCCAATTTTTCTTTGAAAAATTTTGTAGCAAGCCAGGGAGATCCAAACCTGAGATAAGGGTCCTCTGTCCCAAAGCCTACATTTATATTTGTCCCTCTTAATAAATCCATGCCAGCAAACATAATTAGTGTATTCAAATCTTTTATATAAGGCGCTGGTTTTTTCCATGGTAGCTTAGTCTCATCGAAATATTGTTCCCTTTTCCAGTTCGCCATCGGAACTATCTTAAGGTCAACTCTTTTTAGGTCTTTTACCCATCCCATCTCGTTCACCATCAACAATAACTCTCCTATTGTCATCCCATGTCTAATAGGGACCAAATGATATGCTTCAAATGACTGGTATTCCTCTCTGGGCAAGGGTCCGTCAATCCTTAACCCGCCAAGGGGGTTTGGTCGATCTAAAACAATAACCGGAATCTCATGCTCGCTGGCGGACTCAAAAAGTTTGGTTATGGAAGAAATAAATGTTGTATACCTGACTCCTGTATCTTGGATATCTATTACTATCATGTCCAATTTCTTCATTATCCAGTCTGGAGGATATAGGCTTCGATCAAGAAGATTAAACACTTTTGCACCGCTTACCGGGTCTATGCGATCATTCCCAATAAGCTTGGCTCGCTTATCATCCATGCCCCATATCCCAAACTCAGGCTCAAAAATTGCTTCAACCCTAATATTATCAACATTACTCAGCATATCAAGAAGATGTTTATTATTTCTGGTTACGGCAGTGTGGTTACAAAAAATACCAATATTCTTGTCTTGCAAAAGATCGAAATCCATTTGCTCTAGAATATCAAGACCAGTATACACATGATTAAAGAAAGAAAGATCGGGCACGCTTACTATGGATGAGTATTCGTATCCATTATCGCTTGCTCTAGGACAACAAAAAAAGACAAAAACATATAGAATAGACCTAAAGAAAATATTTCTCATACCGTTATCATTTTATTTTCCTGCTTGGTAAAATAAAGACCTAGGCATACTATCAGTCCATTAATTATTAATATCTCGAAACCAAAAGAAAAATAATATTGTAAAACATAACATAATATAGGTGACATAACTGCAACATATGGCACCAAATGATCGTTTGCTCTATAGTTGGTAAATAATCCAAAAGCATAAAGACCCAGGAGTGGCCCGTATGTATAACCTGCAACACTGAAAATTGCAGATATGATACTCTGATCATTGATTATATTCAGAATCATTATTACTATCATGATTACTATCGAAAATATAATATGGACAATCTTTCGTTTTGTAATACTATCATGCTTACTATCCTCAAGGTTTAATATGTCAACGCAGAAAGAGGTTGTTAGCGATGTTAGCGCAGAGTCAGCGCTGGAGTAGGCTGCTGCAATTAGTCCTAGAATAAATATAATAGCAATCGGGAGCCCTAGCACTCCGCTAAGTGCTACAGCAGGAAATAAATCATCTGGCTTACTAAAAATGATTCCATATTTCCCGGCGATGGAATAGAGCAAAACACCTAGGGACAGAAACATAAGATTTACGAAAATTAAAACGATACTAAAATAAAGCATGTTTTTCTGAGCTTCATTTATATTCTTGCAGCTTAGATTTTTTTGCATCATATCTTGGTCTAAGCCGGTCATCGCAATTGCAATAAATGCGCCTCCTAAAAACCTACGGATAAAGTGTTGTTTTCCTTCCCAGAAAAATACCTTTGAGTGTTCACTCTCTTGAATAAAAGAGACTAAACTAGAATAGTGTATGCCTAAGTCTTTGCCAATGAGATAGACTGAAATGATTAACGCTGATAACATAAAAATTGTTTGAAGAGTATCTGTCCATATAATGGTTTTTATACCTCCGCGGAATGTATAAAGCCAGATTAGAAGAATTGTAACAAGTACTGTAACAAAAAATGGTGCACCCCAAGATTCAAAGACACTTAGGTGTAACACTCTGGCAACGATGTATAGCCTAAATGAAGCACCTATAGTTCTAGATATAATAAAAAATATTGATCCAGTTTTGTAGGACCTAACACCATATCTTTTTTGTAAGTAGCCATATATTGATGTCAGATTCAGTCTATAATAGAGTGGCATTAATACTAGCGCGATGAACGCATATCCCAACATATAACCGAGAACCATTTGCATATAACTAAACTGACTATCCGCGACCCAGCCAGGCACTGAAATAAACGTTACTCCAGATAATGATGTCCCTATCATTCCAAAGGCTACGATATACCAGGGCGAGGATCTGTTACCAAGAAAAAAAGATTCATTACTATCATTTTTGCCAGTATACCATGATATTAATGATAGAAATAAAAAATAAAGAACAATACAACTGACTATAAAGGTAGGGCTCATTGATCTAGATAATGACTAAACATAAATTGGTTCAATATACGATACTATAAGTTAACTGATTTTAATTTTTTCTTGCATCAAAGATAATTATGAACGACATTTTTTTAATAATTATGGCTGACAAAAAAGAATCAGGAGGCGGTTTCGATAAGACTACTGATTTCAAATGGTTTGGAATTGGTCTTCTTGTTTTTGTACTCATCTGGGTAATGCCTACCCCTGAGTCAATGCTTTCAAAAGCTGCAGAGATTTTTGGAGACCTTACTCCGGAGCAAATTGAGGGCAAGGCGTTCAACATGAAAATTATTATTGCGCTCCTTGGTTGCTGCACTGTTTTCTTTGCCACTGAAGCCCTACCCATGCCTGCGGTAGCCCTTTTTATAGGACTTGTCCAACTCTTTTTTGGAATTACCGAACCAAAAAATATTGTAGCCACATATGCACACGATGCTGTCTGGTTTATCGCTGGCTCGCTAGCTATGGGTGCGACGATGGTAAAGTATGGGCTTGATAAGAGAATTGGAATGCTGGTAATGAACCTTTCTGGCACAAAAGTCCGCAATGTTGTTCTTGGTATCTTAGTTGGTACGGCTATCCCTTCTGCATTCATCAGTGAAGCATCTATCGCACCAATGTTTTTACCTATTGCGATGGCGCTTTACACTCTAACAAGTAAAAAAGTGGGCGATGCTCCTCAGTTAGGAAAGCTATTAATGATGTCTATAGCAATAGGATGTATGGTCGGAGCGCCAATGAGTCCAACTGGCGGTGCCAGGAACGCTATAATGATTGGGTTTCTCGCTAACCTTGGTCCAGAGTATGAAATAAGTTTTATGCAGTGGATGGTCCTTGGTTCCTTTTACACACTTTTTCTAGGATTATTTTTTGCCTTTCTCTTACCACTCCTATATAAGCCAGAGGTAGATGATTTATCCGATGCGGTAAGTACTCTTAGAGAAGACCTGAAAAAACATGGTGAAATGACTAAAGAACAGTGGATGGTTGCCGGTATTGCACTTTTAATGATTATCGCATGGATAACCGATAAAGATCTTATCGCACCGATACTTGGATTTCCTTTAGGACTTGGAGGAGTTGCTATGACCGGTACCGTGCTCTTCATGCTCTTAGGACTAACGTCCTGGTCTGATTATGAAAAAAATGTTAGCTGGGGCGTCATCGTTTTATATGCAGGTGCAATTAGTCTTGGCGCTGTGTTTAAATCAAGTGGTGCTGCAAAGTGGCTGGCAGATAGTTTGATCAGTATTTTGACCACCTTTAATATTCAAGAGGGTCTGCCGCTAGCGATTTTGGTTGCTGTGATAGGAGCGTTAATGACAAATCTAATGAGCGCCGGTGCTACTGTTGCGGTTATCGGACCAGTTGTTCTCGAAATGGCTGTAAGCTCTGGAACAAATCCAATTATTATCGGTGTCGCCCTAGCGATAGCAACCTCAATGGCATTCTGGCTTGTCATAGGAACGCCAGCTAGCTCTGTTGTCTATTCTGCAGGACTGTTAGATGCTAAAGATTTCATTCGTATGGCCACATTTGCCTGGCCAGCCGCTATGGTTATCATGATTGTGATGATAATTTTTTACTGGGTTGGCATGGGTCTACAACCTATCATGATAGGAGGTTAGTGATGGATAGTGGTATTATTCTTATTGTGGTTCTAATTATAATTGGTTTTGCCATTACTTGGAGTAATCAGGGTCAGGTCAAAGAAGTTGAGGAAAGGCAAACGAAATATACCAGAGAACGCCAGGCCATCGCCGAGCATGATAATAAAAGTGCTGCTGAGGTAGATGATGATCGAAATGCAATGATTGAAACTCTTGAAGACTCAATCACCGATCAACCGGAACAGTTAGAGAAGATGAAAAGTATAATTAATGACTGGGCCGATATGAAGATTAAGTCTTTTAAAGATCGAAGGTCCTGGGTACGCAATCCAGAAGAAGATAATTAATTTAAATAACTAATCATTGAAAATTACTTCTTCTCCTTTTCCTAAAGGATTCCACACTTCAAATTTTTTCATCATTGCTTGAAATACCTCCATACTAATCAATCTATCCATCCACTTTGATAGATTAACAAATCTATTCCTAAACCAATTAATATCTATATGTGCAAATTGTCTCACAAATGGCAATAATGCCATATCACCAAGTGATATATTTTTACCAAATAAGAAATTATTATTAGCCAAAATTTTTTCAAATGTGTTTAATGTTTTTTCACACTTATCTCTATAATATTCAGCAGAATATTCCGGATACCGATTATGATACTTATATCTATCTAGCCACTTTTTAAATTCTAAATCATTTGTAGAAATGGTCTCAAGCTGATGATTTATATTATTGCTAAACCAACAATCGGGATCATTTAACGATACTGACCATTTCATAATATCTAGACTCTCATCAATCACTTTCCCATCTGTGAGGTGTAAAACAGGTACAGTACCCTTTGGCGAAAGCTGATATAATTTTTCAGGACGGTTCTTTAATAATATCTCTCTGTGTTCATAGCTAACTCCAGCATAGTACATTGAAATCCTTGCTCTCATTGCATATGGACATCTGCGAAATGTATACAAAACTGGTAGGATCATTTTTTCTAATCTAATTCTGAGGGGATCTAAAGTATCTTCTTTTTATAACCCGTTTTGGATCTTTTCTTAGTTCTTTTTGTTGACTAATAGGCAAAGACGCTACCTCTTTGCAATCGATAGAGCAACATCCACTGAGTTCTTTCTCACATTCACTACATTGTATAAATAAAATATGACAGGCATTATTGTTGCAATCTCGGTGAATATCAGAAGAATTACCGCAAATATGACAGTTTGCTATTACATCATCGGTTATTCTTTCTCCTAATCGAGCATCAAAAACAAAATTCATGCCAATAAATTTCGATTCTACTCCTTTGTCCCTAATCTCATGCGCATATTGAATAATTCCTCCTTGTAACTGCTTTACATTGCTGATACCACTATGTATAAGAAAGGAACTCGCTTTTTCACATCTGATTCCACCCGTGCAATAAAGTAACACCTGATGATCTTCTCTGCCATTTAACATTCTTCTTACCTCTGGTAATAATTCTTTGGACTTCTCTACCAGGGGAATCTCTGCATTTTTGAACCTTCCTACCTCAGTCTCATAGAAGTTTCGCATATCAATCACAGCAGTATTGTCCTCTTCGATTGCTTTATTAAATTCTTCAGAATTAAGATATTGACCAACTTTATCAATATCATAACGATCGTCAGATAAACCATAGGCCACTACTTCTTTTTTTACCTTTACTACAAGTTTATAAAAAGACACACCATCTGATATCGCTTTCTTTATTGATACATTTTTCAAACCATCAAAGTTCTTTATCTCATGTTTGAATTTTTCCACATTATAGTCTGGTACTGAGACTTGAGCATTTATCCCTTCAGGGGAAACATAAACTCTGCCTAATATATCTAAAGCGTTAAGATAAGTATAAATATCGTCTCTATAATCTTGTGGGTTTTCTATAAGTTTATAAATATAGAATAAACATGTGATCCGTTTAAATGATTCAGAATCTAGATCTTCAATTAATTCATCTTTACTCTTCTTATTATATAATCTTTTAACCATAGTCACTAATCTATATATATATAATTGGTCCTACCTCCGATTGCTGTAAGTAAAACGTATGGAGTACTATTTATTGACTCTGCAATTGTCTCTACAGGAATATGTCCAGATTTATTTTTACCAAAGAATAACACGTCATCACCAACTTTGGGTATTGTTTCACCAAAATCAACCATTAATTGATCCATACATACTCTTCCTGCAATTTTATACTTTATACCTTTATAGCTAACATACCCTTCTTCATACCAAGGTCTCGGAAAACCGTCTGCAAATCCTGTCTGAATAACTCCAATATATGTATCCCTGGTAGTACAATAAACGCCTCCATAGCTAACCTGCGTATCTTTTGGAACTCTACGAACATTTACTATACTGCCACAATAACTCATGACCGGCTTTAATTCAGTATCAATTGAAACTTCATTAGAAGGAAAAGCACCGTAAAGTAACATGCCTACTCTAACCATATTAAAGTAAGATTCCTCAAGATTAAGTATCGCTCCACTATTTGAACAATGAACATATTTAAACTTAATTTTGTATCTACCAGCCAAATTAACAACTTCTTTAAATTTACTTAATTGCATTTTAGCATAAGACAGGTCCCCCTCATCTGCTGTAGCAAAGTGAGTGTAGACACCTTCAGGATTGATCTTTAACTCTCGAATTATTCTTTCATATAATATGTCAGCATCAGCTATATCTACACCAAGACGTGTCATGCCAGTATCAAACTTAATATGATAACGAGGGCAGTTTTTACTTTCTGACATATAAGATTTAATACTGTCAATGTCTTCTATTGAACTAAGATTTACTATGAGATTATTATTATATGCACTATCTATTAAATCAGGTTGTATTCTTGAAAAAACAATTATATCATTATTAATCTTTGATTCACGTAGTTCTATCGCTTCATCAATAGAGAATACAGCAAACTGAATATTCGGATAATCTGAGATAGCTTTTGCTATAGGGACTGCACCATGTCCGTAACCATTAGCTTTAATAACACACAAAAGCTCCCTATCTCCAACTTTTTTTCGAATATAGTCTAAGTTCGATCTTAATCGGTCAAGATAAATAAATGCTTTAGGACCTGTTTTTGGCATTAGAGTACTTATTATGTAATATTTTTTTTAATCTATCAAAGTTAGTAACTATCTCTGTAGCACAAGACATAATCCATCCACTTAAATCGCTTAAAGGTAATTGATTAACTAAAAAAATTGGTTTATGATTATAATATGCTAGAGTTATCTCTCCATGTGAGCCTCCTCCTTTCAGAACACTTTCATCCCACAAACATATTACATAATCAGCCTTATTTACAACTCCATCTAAATCTATTTTTATTGCTAATCGAATAAAGTTTCTAAATCTATCTGGATCAGACTCTTTCCATTTTCGAAAATCTTTTGCATCATTTTCTGTTATTAATTTATTAGATTCAATAACAGGGTCAACTACGCTGTGGCCAAGATTATCTCTCAACCAAACAGTAATTTCTCTTCTCCAATCCGCTCCATTATTATTGGCATTCTCCATTCCTCCAGATAAGTATGCAATCACTGTCGTAATTTTTTCCTTAATAACATAGCATTGATAAGTATCCAACCTAGAGAGAGTAATATAGGAAATATCGTAAGCGACCAATCTATAAAACCGCTATAGAGATAAGATTGCATTGCATGAACAATCATTGAAATGGGGAATAATGATAAAATATAATTAATAGAAGAAGGGAAAAAAGAATGTTCAATAATCAGTCCACTACCAAGTATAATAAAAAAGAATAATATAATAATAGACAGAAAGAAAGTAGCTGACTTATCTGCCAATATTGAAATAGTAATTAAAAGGTTGCCAAAAACTATAATAAAAATTGATAAATAAAATATCAAAGCAACAGTCTTGATAATACTAAATGGATATGGGATTATAAAAGAGTATAGTAATAATGAAACCAATCCCATAGTTATACCTTCCGCAAATGAAACAACCAAAAAGCTAGAAATTGTATAGCGTTTTGAATAAGGAGAAATAGATAAATATGTTAAAACCTTTCGGTGCACTCTAAGATCATAAATATCACGAAATATTGATGGTACAATACTTAGTCCAGCTACTATAAAAACCATACTAGGATAAATCCAAGTATCAAATTTTATATCATAAAAACTTTTGACTAATACATTCCTAAAAGCAAGGTTAGTAAAAATAAAAACAACTA
>Ga0257113_1000142_pt1 | contig 21265 bp, 20 predicted proteins | sample LP_taG_4_FD_191568 | JGI IMG/M metagenome (GOLD analysis project Ga0257113, IMG submission 191568) | Marine microbial communities from Northeast Subartic Pacific Ocean, Canada - LP_J_2015_P26_2000m | ecosystem: Environmental > Aquatic > Marine > Oceanic | place: Canada: Northeast Subartic... | reverse complement strand
AATGCTGAAACAATTGCAAATTTTGCAGATTTTTCTAATCCGACTTTTGTAGGAAATGTATTTAAACCTGCTTTTGAGTCGCCTTCAATATCTGCCATGTCTTTAACAAACTCTCGGAGAAAGGTGAGTCCAAAGGCTAAACATGATGGTATGATCATGGTTTCTATTTGACCAAAAGCAGCACCGGAGAAAATAAACGCCAAGCCCAAGATAATAGCCACAACGGCATTACCAATTAAAGGAGTACCCTTCAGGAATTTGCTGTAAATGATCATGGTGGGGAGGGCCAGGCCAATGGCGATAAACTGTGCTGATTTACTAAGTTCCAAAGTCAACACGCTGCCAATTAAAAACAGTAATATGGCAATGGCCCTTGCCATTTTTATTTTTACTTGCCCTGTTACCAAGGGGCGCCGCGGACGATTAACCACGTCCGTTTTATAATCCATTACATCATTATAGGCATTGGCAGCGGCATTATAACAAACCACTACGAAGATAGTAACCAAAAGTATCTTCGTTTCATGCAGTCCATCCATAATGCTGGCGCAGACCACCATGGCAAGGGCCGAGGTAAGCAAGTTTAAGGGGCGTAAAAGTTCTATGTGGTGCCAGAGCATTTTCATACTACCTGCACTTTGAGGATGCGATCATCTGTATTAAAATCAGCAATAAGCTCCAATTGAGCAAACCCTTTAGTATCAAAACAAGCGGTGGCTTTTTGCGGGTGTTCACCAAGACCCACTTCCAAAATGAGCCAGCCGCCAGGATGCACCCATTTTTGAGCCGTGTCAGCCAAGTGCCTGTAGAACGTTAAGCCATCTTCATGATCCGTTAATGCCAGATCGGGCTCATAATCACGGACTTCTTTCATTAGTGTATCCATCTCATTTGTTGGAATATACGGCGGGTTCATGAGTAAGCCATCGTATACGGGCTCGGAGGGTGTAAACTGTAAGAAGTCTGTTTGTAAAAATTGCACATTTAATAGTTTGTTTATAAAGGCATTTTCTTCAGCTGTTACCAATGCTTCCGGAGATATATCCAGCCCCAGAACACTCGCAGAGGGAATTTCAGCTGCCACAGAAATGGCAATACACCCAGATCCTGTACCAATATCTACGATCTGATGTTTTTCTAATTCCTGGAGTGTATCAATAGCTACATCTACCAATCTTTCGGTTTCAGATCGGGGTATTAGAACAGATTTGTTTACATTAAAACGGTGGCCATAAAATTCAGTCCAACCGGCTATATATTGTGCGGGCTCGCCCTTTATACGTCTGCTGATCCAATCTTGGAACAGTTCACATTGCTCTTCAGAAAGTTCATTTTTCTGAAGATATAATTCAGATTTAGAACAATTTAATAAAGACGATAAAAGCCACTCGGCTTCCTGTTTATTATCTTCTAGTGAATGTACAAGTGCTGCAGCTGACCAGTTCAGCCAGTTTGTGATTTGGCCGTCTTGGGGGGCAGTGACCATTTAATCGCCAGACAGCTGTTCCTGCTGTTCCGACAATTTTAACTGTTCAATTAATTCAGAAATATCTCCATCCATTACACTTTCAAGGTTATAGGCAGTATAATTGATGCGGTGATCTGTAATTCGCCCTTGGGGGAAATTGTATGTGCGAATCTTTGCTGACCTATCACCGGTAGAAACCATGGACTTTCGTGTATTAGCACGTTCTTGAGCTAATCGTTCTTGTTCTTGAGCCAATAATCTTGAGCGCAACACTTTCATAGCTAATATCCTATTCTGATGCTGCGATTTTTCATCCTGGCAAGAGACAACTAAACCTGATGGAATGTGTGTAATACGAATGGCTGATTCTGTTTTATTGACGTGCTGTCCGCCGGCACCGCTGGCCCGGAATGTATCAATTTTCAAATCGCCTTCATTTATTTCAATTTCTGCTTCTTCTGCCTCAGGAAGTACGGCCACAGTTGCAGCTGATGTGTGTACTCGCCCACCAGACTCTGTTTTGGGAACGCGCTGAACACGGTGCACACCGCTTTCATATTTTATGAGTCCGTAAGCGCCATTACCCGTAATTGAAAAAATGACCTCTTTATAACCGCCAATCCCGGTATCATTCATTGCCATCACTTCACATTTCCAGCTATTGCGTTCAGCAAACCGTGTATAAAGACGATAGAGGTCTGCTGCAAATAATGCTGCCTCATCGCCGCCTGTTCCGGCCCGAATTTCAACAATGGTATTTTTGTTATCATTAGGATCTTTTGGTAGAAGCATGAATTTTAATTCATTTTCCAATTTGACTTTTTTCCCCTTAAGTCCAGATAATTCTTCCTGTGCAATTTCTTTTAATTCATCATCATCCCCTGCAAGAATTTCTTCATCATCAGCTATATGCTGTAGTACCACTAAATATTCCTGTCCTTTGAGTACAATTGGAGCTAATTGACTATGTTCCTGCGCTGTTTCTTTTAACTTGTCATGATCATTCAAAATAGCAGGATCTGCTAATAAATTGCTTAATTCTTCATGGCGGGCAATGACTGTTTCTATTTTATCTTTCACCCGATAGCCTCAGCTGTGTATTCCTTGCCAATCATTTCATTATATTTATCGCCAAAGGCACTTTGCAATGCAGTGATGGCCACATCCACCATATCATCTTCGGGTGGTTGTGTCGTAATGCGCTGCAACCACAATCCCGGCGCACGTAAAGATCTAAAGAACAATGATTCATCTTTACGGGCTGTTATTTTAATAATCTCATAGGAAATTCCTGCAACCAGTGGCATCAGCGGCAGATGAAAAGCCAAACGATGAAAAATGGTGATTTCACCAAATATGGCCATGACAATTGTGTCAATCAAGGCAAACACAAGGATAGCTGATAAAAGTACAATGAACATAAAACTTGTCCCACAGCGAGGGTGATATGTAGAGAAAGATTGTGCGTTATCAACATTAACATCTTTTCCGGATTCAAAGTTAAAAACTACACGATGTTCTGCTCCATGGTAGCGAAACAGGCGTTTAACATCTTTCATCATGGAAATAGCTAATAAATACAGAATAAAAAAGGAAATGCGGAATAATCCTGAAATGATATTAAACGCCACTGCTTCACGTTCAATATCCAGCAACCAAGTTGTCAAGCCTAACGGTGCCACGACAAACATACTAATGGCTAATACAATTGCAAATACTGTTGAAAAGAAATGGGCCAGTTTACCCGGTTGTTTTTCTGCTTCTTCAGGCATGGCAATATCCACCGACCACTGCAGTGTTTTCATGCCCATTTTCATGGATTCAAACAAGGCCATCATGCCCCGCAGGATTGGTTTTTTCCAGAAACCCGACGTTTCCACCCGGGATATAAAATCATGCTTATCTACATGCACCTTTCCTTCAGGATCACGAACAGCCGTGGCATAGGCTCCCGGAACACGCATCATTACACCTTCAATGACTGCTTGACCGCCAACAAGGATGGATGGTTTCATTATAGTTAATATCAAATGTTTCATAGACAAAAAAATGGCTCCAAAAAGGATGTACCTGTTCCCGGAGCCATTTTATTTTTTTGTTTAGTTACTGGGCTGTTTTAGCGTATTTCTCTTTAAATTTTTCAATACGCCCAGCTGTGTCTACCAGTTTCTGCTTTCCTGAAAAGAAAGGATGACAGACTGAGCAGATATCGATCCGCTGGTCACCCACAGTACTATATACTTCAAATGTATGTCCACAGGCACAATGTACCTTGCCAAGTATATAGTCTGGATGTATTCCCTGTTTCATGATAAAATTCCTTTAAACTAATTTTTGTAAAACGCTTGCTACCTTCGATAAACCTCGTTTTATTGTCTCTTTATCTGTGGCACACGAAAATCTTATATGCCCTGGTGCGCCAAAACCATCTCCAGGTACCGTGACTACAGCTTCCGAAGTTAATATAAATTCACTCAGGTCGAAAGAATCCTGAATAACTTTTCCATTTGCTTTTTTCCCAATATATTCAGAAAAATTTGGAAATGTATAAAAGGCCCCTCCAGGTGTTGCGCAGGAGATCCCAGGCATGTCATTTAACAGCTTAACCATCAGATCGCGGCGCTCTCTGAATTGCAAGCGCATGTCTTCTACGGGCTGCTGATCACCGGTTAAAGCGACGATACCGGCCCGCTGTCCGATCGAATTTGCGCAGGACGTTGACTGACCCTGTATCTTGCTCATTGCTTTTATGATTATTTCATCCCCAGCTGCATAACCGATTCGCCAGCCTGTCATGGCATAGGTTTTAGAAAGACTCAAACAGGTAACAACTCGAGCACCAATATTATGGCCACGATTAAGCTTTTCTATACTTATAAATTCTCCATCAAACACCAGACGTTCATAACATTCATCTGAAATCACGGTCCAGTCATGCTGCACAGCCATTTTCAATAAGCGGATTATGGCCTCTACCCCCCAGACCCCACCTGTAGGATTTGAAGGTGAATTGATTATCACACCTTTTATTGCAGGTGTTATCTTTTTTTCAAGATCGTTAAAATCTGCTTCAAATTGTTTATCTGGTAGTGTGTCAATTAAAACCGGTTCAGCATCTGCAAGGCGTACAAATTCAGGGAAAGATACCCAGTAGGGAACAAAGATAATGACTTCATCTCCTTTATGAAACAACACCTGACAGGCATTGTATAAACTTTGCTTTTCACCATTGGAAACGAGGATTTCAAGTGGTGTGTATTCTAAACCATTTTCCCGTTTCAGTTTTTCACAAATGGCTTGGCGCAGCTCTATCATCCCAGGGCCAGCTGTATATTTTGTAAAGCCAGCATCCATAGCTGCTTTCCCGGCTGCAATGATATGTTCCGGTGTATTGAAATCAGGTTCACCAACACTGAAATTAATCACATCAATTCCTTGGGATCTCATTTCAGCAGCCTTTGTAGCCATTTCCAGAGTAAACGAAGGCTTTATCCGCGCAACCCGGGACGCCAATTTTACAGTTTGGGGTGTCACTTAAAGTTTGTGCTGCTTTTTATGAAATTCGGGACTGTTAAATTTGTCATCTTCAGGATTAATATATTCTTTTTTATCCTGCTTTAGTTCTGGAAGTACAGTAATTTTATTTTCCTCAATGTCAAATTCTTCTGTCAGCACTTTTTTTGTTCTTTTTTTCGTTTTACGCTTTTTGGCTATATGTCGTTTAGGTTTAGGAACATCTTCTACAGTTACTCCTTCTAACTCTGATACAGCCATGCTGTTGGATTGAGACTGATCTCCATCTTCATTTTGTTCTCGTAGACTGGCTTCATCAAACTGAAACGATTGTGGGTTAAACATCCCGTACACAGCACCATAACCACGTGTAATACCGTTACCGATACCCAAGTAATTTGGTAAAAGAAAATTGGTTCTAAATTCTCCAGAAAAAGCACCCCAGTTACGCTCATCTACTGGTTTAGGAAACATTGATGTCAAATTTACTTTTGTGAAAATTTTATCCTGAAGTTCTACTCCCATTTCCCGGGATAAAAAGACAATGTTTTGTCCTAGTAAACGGTTCAAAAACCCGACACGTTCCATGTTATTCAAAAATCGATAGCGGTTGCCTGTCATCTGATTCAGGGCCACCCATGGTGTCAATAACCGATAACGAATCAACCGATCAACTGCTCTAAACTGGTCATCTTTTACATCTACTTCCGTATCAAACACTTGAAAAGTAATGTTTCCAAAATCTAAAATATCCAACCGCCCAGCTAATTCAACGATAGGATCGACACCTTCATGAATTCCAATCATATATACTTGCTCATTCAGTATTTTAACCTGAACGCGGGGGTACAAAAATCGATCTCTATACGTGCCATCCATCATTGGCACGATCTCTAAATCAGGAAACTGGCGCATAAAGACACCTTTGACCTGATAAGGTGTTTTTCTAACTGGTTTATCAGTTATTACTCGAGCAATAATTGTCCGAATTGGAGGACTGCTATATTCCATATATATACCTCATAAACTAAATATATTAAAAAGTTCTACACCTTTCAGTGGAAATTAAACTTACTGGCTCATTGTTTCCATAAATTCTTCATTCGATTTTGTTCGCTTCATTCTCGTCAGCATAAACTCCATGGCCTCAATGACATTCATCTCATTAAGCAGTTTTCGTAGGATCCACATGCGCGCCAATATCTTTTTATCCAATAATAATTCTTCTTTTCTTGTCCCAGAGCGGATCATATCAAAGGAAGGATAAACCCTGCGATCGCTTAAGCGCCGGTCCAACACCAATTCCATATTGCCGGTACCTTTAAATTCTTCGAAGATGACTTCGTCCATGCGGCTGCCTGTATCAATGAGAGCGGTTGAAATAATTGTCAGACTACCGCTTTCCTCAGTATTCCGAGCTGCTCCAAAGAATTGCTTTGGCTTTTTCAGTGCATTGGAATCCACGCCCCCAGAAAGAATCTTTCCACTGTGAGGAATCACTGCATTATGGGCTCTTCCCAGGCGCGTCAAACTATCAAGCAGGATGACTACATCATCGCCATATTCCACCATGCGTCTTGCTTTCTGCAGGACCATGTCTGCCACTGCCACGTGTCGTTCCGGAGGTTCGTCAAATGTTGAACTGACCACCTCGGCGTCTACATGACGTTTCATGTCTGTGACTTCTTCAGGACGTTCATCAATAAGTAATATAATTAATTTTACCTTTGGATGATTTTTCAAAAGTGCGTTAGCTATTTTCTGCAGTAATATCGTTTTACCCGTTTTAGGCTGGGCAACAATCAGTCCACGTTGACCTTTGCCAATAGGTGAAATAAGATCCATGATTCGAGTAGACAAGTCTTTCGGATCAAATTCAAGGTTGAATTTTTCTTCAGGATAAAGCGGGGTCAGGTTATCAAAAAGAATTGCCTGTTTGACGTGCTCCGGACTTTTGTCATTCACAGTTTCCATTTTTAACAGTGCATAAAACCGTTCTTTATTCTTCGGTTTACGAATCTGTCCATATACAGAATGTCCCGTTCGCAGACCGAAACGCTTGATCTGTGAAGGGCTTACATAAATGTCATCGGGTCCGGGTAAATAGCTAAAATCGGGGCTGCGCAGAAAACCGTAGCCCTCATTTAATACTTCTAGAACACCTTTGGCATGTAAAACGCCTTCTTTTTCATTTTGTGTTTCCAGTATGTTGACAATCAATTCCTGTTTATTCAAACCGGAATAACCCGTGATTTCTAGATCCTGGGCCATTTTTGCCAACTCTTTTATGCTCAAGGATTGTAATTGATCAACATCCATATATAAATAACTCCAATTGAATAAGTTTTAAAGTTGAATTTTAAAATTTGTCTATAAAGTGATGCCTCTGCGGGAGCAGACGCTTACGATGGTGGAAATTACTCTAAATCACTCCTGTGTCAAAGGGAAATTGAAAATGCTCAAAAACAGGTTTTGCCATGTAATGTGAACCAAATATGATCCCGGGGTGGCCGTTGAGCAAATATGAGATAAAATCGTCAAATCGTTTCATTGGTTCTGCTGCGATACCATGTTTACTTAAGTTCATAGATAACGTTTCTGATCTCATCAATAATCCCTGTTCGTCGTTCATAACAAATAATTTTTCAAATCTCCCTTGTATCACATTCGTAATAAGTTCTAATTCTTTATCTTCCTTAAGTGCAAATAAACCTATGGGCTTTTTCTTAAATATATTATTTATAGTTTTTAGTATAGACTTAATGCCCTGTTCATTATGTGCTACATCATAAATAACATGCGGATCCTTAGATAAAACTTGAAATCGCCCTGGCCAAGTTGCATTAAGTAAACCAATTCTAATATGATTTTCATTAACAGGACTTCCTAATTCCCTTACTGTTGCAATCGCTAAGGATGCATTTTGTGCTTGATGTTCACCTATAAGAGTTAATTGATAATCTAAATCATCTTGACAAAAAAAAGTTCCAGCCATTGATATGGTGCAATCGCTGGGTGAATCAACAAACATTAGATATGCATCCACCTCTGCTGCTTTTTGCACTAATATGTTTTTTACAGTATTTTCCTGATGACTACTAATGACTGGTATTTTTTCTTTGATGATTCCTGCTTTTTCCCTAGCGATAGATTTTAGTTCATTTCCCAAGAGATCACTATGGTCCATACTTATAGGTGTGATAACAGCAATTTTCGGTTCAATTACATTGGTAGAATCCAGCCGTCCCCCTAAGCCCGTTTCTATAACAGCAATATCAACTTTTTCCTGCTTAAAATACCAAAAAGCCATGGCGGATGTCGTTTCAAAAAATGTGCTCTCAATACGTTGAATATCAGCGGAAAATAATTTCATAAATTCTATGATTTTTTCATCAGTAATAGGAACGCCATTCACCCGTATACGTTCGTTAAACCGTACTAAATGAGGTGACGAATACAAACCAACTTTTAACCCAGTGGCGCGCAAGATAGATAAGATAAATGCTGCGGTTGACCCTTTTCCATTGGTTCCCGCCAAGTGGATAAATTTTAATTGATGATGAGGGTTTTCGCAGGCATCTAGTAATTGACGTGTGTGTTCCAGCCCTGTTTTAATTCCTAAACGCTGTAAACCATATAAATCCTTTAGAAGATTCTGGAAATCAGATGTCATGAATTGTCTGGACATGGTCCATGGGGGCCCCTAAAAATCGCTGGCCTACTGATTCAAAGCGCATAGGTATATCAGTGACAAAACAAGTCAGTGTTCCCTTTTCATCGCTGTCATTCAGTTCATTAGAGTCCGCAAGACTTTCCTTAACTGCTCTGGCAACTGCTGCAGCTGAATCAATTAATACTGTCCCATCATTTATCTGGCTTGCGATTACATCTTTTAAAAGAGGATAGTGTGTACAACCCAAAATAAGTGTATCAATCTTGTTATCATTCAAAGGTGATAAATAATGATTCACAATAGTATTTGCTACATCGCCGTCCAACCAGCCTTCTTCGGCCAAGGGGACCAATAATGGACAGGCTTGTGAGCTTGTTTGAATATTTCCGTTTAATCCATGCAATGCTTTTTCATACGCTTTTGAAGATATTGTTGCTACAGTACCAATGATGCCAATATGATTATTACTCGTCGCTTTAATAGCTTCTGTAGCGCCAGGCTTAATGACTCCAAGCACTGGTATAGGGCTATGTTTCTGTAATTCATCTAACGCCAGTGCTGAAGCCGTATTGCAAGCTACTACAACCATTTTTGCATCTTGTTTTATCAAAAAATCTGTGATTTCTATGGAATATTCCTGAATTAATTCCTTGCTCTTATTGCCATATGGCACTCGAGCTGTATCACCAAAATAAAAAATGGATTCATTCGATAAGAGAGAACGTAAGGATTTGACAACAGTCAAGCCGCCCAGTCCAGAATCAAAAACACCAATAGGTCTTGAATCTGACATTATCCTTCAGCCAGTAATACTTCTCTAATAGAGCGAAATTTTACAATGGCGCTGAAGATTCCTTCAGCAATCTTTTGACGGTATGATGATTGTTTTAAGCGTTTTTCATCGGTTGGATTCGTAAGGAATCCCGTTTCAATCAAAACATTCGGCATACTTGCGCCAATCAATACCATAAAGCCCGCTTGTTTTACACCACGATTAGGTGAGTCCAGCCGGTTGCCCAGTTCATCCTGAATCAAGTCAGCCAGCACCTCGCTTTCCTTTACAAACATGGATTGTGCCATTGTAGCCATTATTAGGTTTTCACCAGTTAATTCCTTATACCGATCCCCGCTATGTTCTTCTAGTTTAATTACAGCATTTTCCCGCGATGCCAGCTCAATGGCGTCATCTGATTTACTCTCATTCAGCAGAAAAACATCAAAACCTCTAGCTGTTCGATTAGGATTTCCGTTTGCATGAATACTAACAAATATTTTGCCATTGCTTTCATTAGCTTTTTTCGTTCTCTTCCACAGTGGAACCCATATATCTTCTTCACGGGTATAAATGACTTTAATATTGGTTTTTTTCTCTAACAACATGCCCAATCGTTTAGTGATATCTAATACAATATCTTTTTCTCTTGTTCCACTTTTACCTATGGTCCCACCATCCTTTCCACCATGGCCAGCATCTAATACTACTATATCAAGTTGCCAACGATTACGAAGTTTTCGAATCCGGTCTGCGCTTTTATCAAATGGAGTGCGCAAAGTAATAACAATAGCATTGGGATCAGAACTTTGGAAAACTTCATAGCCGATAATCTCTGATCGCAAACGAAAAGCCAGTTGCGCAGATTGAGCAAACTGGTTTGCTGTAACTTTAGCGATAACTCCGCGTGTATCAGATTTATTTATTTTAGTTGTATCTACAATCCCATCTTGGACGGTTATGTAAAACCAACCATTATCATGCTCAAATGAACTAATGTGACCATCATTAAACTGTTCGCGGGTATATACAGTAAGAATCGTCCCATTGGCTTTTTGCTCTATATTAAGATCGGTGATGTTGAATTCAATAACATCAATATCCAGCCGCTGCTTAATGGGATCATAGGATAAACCGGGTAAAACAGTTTGTTTTAAAATATTAAAAATAGGTACAGCGGGAAGGAAAATATCATCTCCAACATCCTTGGCATGAATTGGCATATGATATACTTCTTCATCTACAAGGACAAAACTGGAATTACTGGTAATTTTTATTCGTGAATCTGAAAAATACAGAACCATTTTCATGCGTTCTTTGTTGATATACGGTGATCGTGAGGTCAGAACTTTAGATAGATCTTTAGCAGATACATAAGATGCTTTTGTATTGTCTAATACCTTCAGCTCATTCTCTTTTTGATCCACACTATTAACAACGAGGATTGTTGCTGATAGGTTGGCACTCAAAAAGAAAAAAAGAATTAGGGCCTTATTATATTTAAACATAAGCGGAAAATTATTCTAATAAAGTTAAAGAATATAGCAAAATTAATAATGAAAAGTTTACAAATAGGAGTATGTATAAACAACTACGCCCCGGCTCGCGGGGCGCAGTAAGTCAAATGGATATTTGGTTGTGGATTACTTTTTGTTGTACATAGCAACGAGAAAAATTAGTGCCAACAGGCCAGCAAGACCCGCGTCACCAAATTGTCCCATTATTCTACCAACTCCCGCAATCACGCCAAATGGATCATCAAACAGAATTCCTATGATGATGCCGAGGACCACCAGCGTTTTAAGCAGGTCGGTTATTTTGGCTATCCATTCATTTACGCTGTCGAAAGCACTCATATTTCCTCCTATGATGACGTTAACAGGATACAGGGTTCCAATTTCACAAAAGGAACCCTGTTAAAATCATCCTGTTAATTATACCATTGATACGAGAAATAGCAGCGCTAACAATCCAGCTAGTCCGCCATCCAGGAATGTATTTACCAAATCAACTACACCACCAACAGGATCGAAACCCGTTGAGTATAGAATGTTAGCAAACACAAAGAATACAATTAAGCCTTTAACAAGACCTACGATTCCAGCGACGACATTATTGACAGTTGAACTCACATCAGCCATGATGTTCCTCCTTGGTTTGGTTATTAGTAAAAAAGGGGGCACTAAGCCCCCGTTTTGTCATTAATTCATTATTAAGATTTGAGTTATATATCTTCAAATCGCTTGAATTTAAGCACAATTCGATATTTATCAACATTTTTTATTAAATAAGTAAATTTCGGGAAAAAATTCTGTGTTACCGATGAGAAACTGACCTTGCTCCGCGAATCACTGCGTCGATGACTTGATACCTTGATAACCAATAACTGCTAAAAATATGACGTGATTTTGACACAACCCAGCGCATAATCGGATTGAAAAGTATATACCCTTTCATCGATTTTATCCATCCCCCCCCTAACTCTGCTGAATACTGGGGAAACTGTTCTAATAACGACGGAAGATTAGTCTTTCCGTATTGATACATGGAATTACAAAATTCATTTAATTCTCGGGAGTGATGATGTTCACAAACAGCTGAAAATGAAAAACGCAACCCATCTGGATATTCTTCCCAAAGTCGAATTGCCAACTCGGTGTCTTCACCCCCATAAGAAGTAATATTTTCATCAAAAAGTTCTATAACATCAAATACTGAGCGCTTTAAGGATGTGTTATTAAATAAAAAATGTGAAAATCGAATCGGGATTCCTTCTCCAAAACGGCGTGCACCTCTACGTGAATCATACAAATAGCGATCAAGCTTATTGGGCTGTTGTCCCTCTGGTAAATGGGAATCACCGATAACACCGACTATATTATTTTTACCTAATATGTTTAGATGAGCAGAAATCCAATCAGAATTAACCGTCATATCGCTGTCCAGAAAACAAATGACTTCTCCATCTCCCGCCTGTATCCCTGAGTTACGGGCAGCAGACAAACCTCTATTTTTTTCATTATGAATAATCTTGACATGTTGATGATATGAAAATGATTCCAAGATTTCTCCGGTTGTATCTGAAGAACCATCATTGACCAAATAAATAGTAATCGCATTTTCACTGTAGGACTGTTTGAGTAAACTGCTTACACAATGCTCAACAATATACGCAACGTTGTAACAGGGGACGACAATATCTATTGTAGGTGACTTGTTCAAGCTATACCCCGTTCTTTGTAATAGCGGTATAAAACATCTGCTGTATTGTGCATATCATGATGGGTGATAACCCACTCCCGGCTTTTTTTTCTATGTTCTATAACTTTATCCGGACTTGCGATCAGGTCTATTAGCATTTTTTTTAGATTGTCTCCATTTACATTTACAAATGGATGGTCAGGGATAAACTCAACATATTCATCAACCAGTTCCGTCACACAGCATAGACCCATAGAAAGGGCTTCCACAGAATTCATGCCATACCCCCAGCCGCCTCGGTTATGGACCTGGTCAATTAAAATATCACATGACTGTTTAATTATTTGGGTTTCACTGTGAGGCATGTTTTCAATCAAAATAAACTCAACATTGTTTTTTTCAGCTAACTCTTCACAAACAGGAATAATCGTTTCACTGCCTTTATAATACCGGTCTGTAGGACTGTGACATATGCGAATGGTTTCATTTATTTTGAAAGATGGATTATGCTGTTTTGTATCAAAAGGCAGGAACAGATAGTATATGTCTGGGTGTTTTATTAACAAATCCAGTTCACTGGTCACATTTAAACTGCTTACTTTATCAATAGTGGGTATAACACCCCTGGTGCGAAGATCCTGACCATGGTATGTACACACAACCGGTTTCTTTTCCGCTTTCAGTTTTTTCACAAACCGTCCGTCCCGATAAAATTCCAAGCCCCAATCCAAATGATAGACATCGTAGTCATGTAGCCCCAATTCTATAATGGCTGGTTCAATCGTAAAACTCCATAACCAATCGCGAAACTGGAAATATTTCTTTTCAAAAAATGAATTCGGTTTCCATTCTGGTGGACAGCCTTCTTTTTCCTGATAATCGCCCTTTCCACCTCTAGCAAGCTGATAATATCGATGGCGACCTTGCATATACCAAGGATTTGCTTTCACCAGCGGGAGGTTTAGGCAAATTCCCGGATCATAATCGTGCTTAGTTCGATATAAGGTAATGAATGTGCATTCATTGCCCCGGGCTTCATGAGCCTCCTTCCAAAGACTTAATGTGCCTACTGTATTTTCTGGTGCGATGTATAAAATTTTCATATTTGACTATATTGTTTCAGGATATAATCTGTAATCTTCAACAAAATTAATACACTTTAATGATATGATAATTCTATGAAGCGACAAAGGATAATTGTTTACATAGCTGCGTTATTTAAATCCACCTTTGAAAATGTGCACATTTTGGGCCTTTTTGGTATAATTGCTGCGCAAACATTTTTCCTGCTTGAAATTGTAGAATTTGTTGGATTTAATGCTTTACGTATCATTTTTTCTATTGTTGCTTTAACAAATTTTAGCCTGTTGCTCTTTTCCATATTCCAAAATTACTGGCTGCGGATTTTTGGTGTGGGTGTTTTTCTCCTATTGCTTTGGGTTAATTTACTCAACTTCAGATACTTTGGTTCCACTATGCATCTTGGTACACTGTTAAATATAGGATTCCTACCTGTACTTGGGTCTCAAATATTGTTATTGATCCGCTGGTTTGATGGTATCTATTTGATATCGTTTATAGCAGGAATTTTCTTTTTCAAAAAATCACAGAAAATTTCAATAATAAAACGAATTCCAGCAGTATCATTTTTCACCTGTATGTGGCTATTCTTACAAGTATTTCATTATTATGCCTCAACACAAAGTCCACTCAATTCCGCCAAAAGATACAACGAGCCATTTTCCCGGTGGGACGTCTACAGAGAAATTCGTTTTGAAAGTACCGATCATAAAGGTAGTGTATTGTATTTTGGTTTTCTTTGGACATACGGACTTGATCTATACCGTATAAATAAAAACCCAGGGCTTGCATTAGAAATCCCAGAATCCAATTTTACAGTTCATATACCTGACAATAAAAAACGGAATATTATTGCCATTCAAGTCGAATCTCTCGATAAAAATGTGATTCATCACACTGTAAAAGGCAAACTCGTCATGCCTTTCTTGCATCATTTAACACAGGCATCAAATTATTTTCCAAAAATATTTGCACAACATACAAGTGTGGGTGGCACATCCGATGCTGAGTTCTGTGTACTAACTTCCCAATACCCCCTAGGTCATAAAGGCACCTTTTACACCGTTGGTTTAGAGCAACTTCCTTCCATACCAGCTCTCTTGAATAGAAATGAGTATAATACGTTGGTCTTTCATGGAAATAATGGTTCTTTTTTTAATCGCAAACAGGGGTTGTTAGCTCTTGGTTTTCAACAAACTTTTTTCAAAAATGATTTCACCATAAACGATCCTGATAAATGGCATACTATAAAGGATATGGATTTTTTACTTCAGGTTAAACAAATACTCACCGGTGTAAAATCCCCTTACTTTGCCTACATTCTTACATTAACCAGCCATACGCCTTTTGATCTTATTGATGAAAAGGATTATGTTAGTGATTTTCAAGCAGATGATCCGGTTGTGAAAAATTATTTGAATTCCATGGCCTATGTGGATTCAGCCCTGGAAAAATTTATAACCGCTATGCAGCAAATGGATCCCGAAATACTTATCATTATTTTTGGTGATCATTGTTCCAATATCAATGAACCGGAATATACATCCTACTCTATAAAAGGTTTGGAGCCCATCCCTCTTTTCATTTTGGATCCTTTGAATCAATCTAGTAAAGAAATATCAGTTGCTGGCACTACCATAGATTTTGGACCCACATTGTTTGATTACCTCGGTATAGAGATACCAGAATTCTGGCAGGGAAAATCATTACTTGACGAACAAAATAAAAATACATTCATTTTTAATTCACCGTACTATTTTGACACGCAAAATAGGATGCAAAAAATATCGGATCAGTCAGTTGATACCGAGGAGATGGATAGAATACAAAAATATATTTGGTAAAGGCTATCTGTTAAGGTTAGAATAAATGTCAAACAACTGTTTTTCCTGCGCTTCCCAGTAATACTTTTCAACAAAAGAGTTATAACCATTTAGACTATACAAAGAAAAATTTTCCTTATTTTCAAACATATTTATGATCCCTTCAGCCAAAGCACGATGGGAATCAGGTTCTACACAAATCCCACAGTTTACACTTTCAATATATTTTCTGGAGGGAGGAAGATCAAAAGAAACAATAGGCAGTTTACAAGCGCTATATTCAAACATTTTGATTACAATATTATTACAAAATTTATCAATATTGTAAAAGGGCAAAAGTCCAACTGCACTTTGTGCTATTCTCCTGGGAATGTCTATATGGGGAATGGGAGCAGAAATGTTAACATTCTCTGATAATCCATATTTTTCCAGCAGTTTATGACTTAATTCTTCTTCAGAAGGATAGGAAAAATGGCCTAACAACTCCAGAGAAGAGTCAGGATATTTTTCTACAACCAGTTTCATGGCTTCTATCATTAAAAATAATCCTCTTTCCTTACGTAATTGTCCATGGTGAACACAGGAATGAAGATGTTGGGGTACAGATTTTAAATCTATAGAAAAAATATCCTTATTAGGATAATTATAGATCAACGTACATGGTCCTTTGGCACTGTAATAATCGTACAGCCAATCATCACTGGCAATGAAATAATCCATTTTAGGAAGAAACCAGTTCTCATATTGACGTATTCCAAATCCCAGTAAATGGGGAATAGGTGCTGGTTTTCTTGAAAATTCTCTGTACATGGCTCGCCAATCTTCCGCCGGATCATAGATTATTTTAACGCTGTGCCTAGATTTGTATTTAACCGCGGGAGAAAGCAACAACGGCTCGGTGACCTGAACGATGTCTGGTTGAATCGTTTTGAGTTGTTCAATGATCCATGATGAATCACTGACCGGAGATGAACTATCATTTCCTATAATAGCTATACCATCGCTCACTTTTGAAGAAACTCGAGGATTGATAATGGAAACAACAGCTATTTTTTTAAGAGATCTTGCCAGTTTATAATAAATACGATCATCGTATGGATTCGGATTCGAGGTTAAAAGACAAATTTTCATTTATTAAACTTGAATTTTGATTGAATAAACTTTTTTTCATTTACAGTGAAAAATTGAAAAACCCACAACAGAATTGGATATAAACCGAGATTAATTAATCCAACAATCCAGTTTTCCCCGGAAAATTTCCATACAAGAAAAAGGCCTCCTGTAATAAAAATAATGAGCAGCACCCGTTTCCATTCCCATGTAAGAGGATAAAAGCGTTTAATGACAACGTATTGTAAAAGAACCATCACACAATAACCAATGAGAGTCGCAACTGCAGCCGATTTATATCCATATTTCGGGATGAGTAGAAAATTTGTCATAATATTTATCAGTGCGGCTGTCCCGTTTAAAATAGGAATCCAACCATTTTTCTTTTTTATATAAATTCCCGGGAGTTGCACAAGAAAAACTCCCAAAAAAATATAAGCAAGGAGAACGACAGGAACTATACTCAAGCTGGCCCAGTAAATCGGGCTAATAATCGGGCTGCTGCCAATAGGAATTTGAACTAGGTATTCAATAAAAAAGGTTAGAAAGAGAAAGAGAAAAGATGTCACCAGCAGGAAATACGTTCCGGCCTGTGCAAACAATTGTGGCGCATCTTCCTTGTCTGCCTGCCTCAGATAGTAAGGCTGCCAGGCAAACTTAAATGCCATCACTATAATCAGCATGAATATTCCCAGGCGATAGCTGGCACTATAAAGACCAACGGCATTTTCATCCACAAGCCATTTAATCATATAACGGTCGATCAGTTCATTGAGGATGCTGGCCATTCCGGAAGGAATGTAAGGTAAGGCAAAAATAAATAAATATTTCCACCAGCCCGGATTAAAACGCAATTCCATGTTCTGTATGATTTTAGGTACTATCAGGAGAAAAACGACTCCCGAGGCAATGAGATTGCTAATAAAGATATAATCTATGCTCAACTGTTGTATTCCGATCCACCAGATATTCAAACCCAAAACAATAATCACATGAGATAATTCCAGAAAGATAAAATGATATGGTTTATTCTCCAATCGCAGCAGCACTTTCGGCAATGCCATTAACGTATCAAAAGCCAGTATTCCAATGGCAAGCTGTATGAGTTTAGTGTACTCGATTCCAACTGTTATTGAGGCAAGATTTTGTGAAACAAAATACATAAAACTGCCCAACAGCAGAGTTGACATAAGAAGCCAAATAAAACTGGTGGAAAAAATGGTTTTTTTATTTTCTTCTGTTTTTTCTAGTCCTTGAAAGCGCATATAGGCCACATCCATCCCGTGGGTAAAAAGGATATTGGCAAACGCAATGAAAGCATAAATGAGAGAAACAACACCATATTCTTCTGGTGCCAGACGATGTGTGTATAGCGGCAGTAAAAGAAAATTGATAAATCGTGTTATAAAATGACCGAAGCCATAGACGACACTTTGTTTGCCAAGCTGGATTAAAGATGACATGAAAATAAATTGATTGGTTTACAAATTGAGTTCCAGCGTGTCTCTGAATTGACCGCTGGCGCCAAAATTTTCCTTAAAACGGGCCAATCCCAAATTGGGTTCTTCATTGACAGTAAAAATACCAAAATCAAATACGCGAAACTTTTCCTGTATCGCCCACTCAAAAATCTTATAGAATAATAAGTTAATGGGGCGCGCTTCCTGGAAATTTTCATCATGGCTTATATAAAACGCCAATACCACATTTTCCGTCGCAATGAAGTTTACTACCCCGGCAACCATCTTATCTTTCATGTACGCACCAAATAAATAAATTTTTTCAGGAAATAATTCTTTTAAATACAGCAATTCTGTCAATGTATGCGTAGGGCTTACGTTATGGCGAATACTCAGGTTCTTTTTCAGTATATAGTAAAATTCTTCAAAATCCTCTGATTGTCTTATAACAATACCGGATTTTTCCGCTTTTCGTACTGCCGTGCGGTGGGTCGATTTAAATTTAGACAAATTATCATCAACGGTCTCTTCTAGAAAAAGAACACTGGATATTTCCCTTCGGGAATACTTATATCCATTATTTTGGAGTGCAAAATCGATATAATGGGATAAACGCCGGCTATAGATTGTGGGCGGCTGTGTTAGTCGAATACTATCTATATTATTTGTTTTGGCATATTCTGAAAGCTGTGCTATCACTGCCAGGGCATCCACAAAGGCCAGATCTTCCGGAACAACAAACGAACCAACAGAAGCACCAGGGTGGGATACCAATTGCCGTTTGCCATTGTTTTCAATGATTGCTGCAGGTAATACACTAATTAACTTTTCTTTCTTATAAAATTCAAGGCTATGGTCATTGAAGCGCCCTTCTGGATGATAGCTTAAAAATCGGCGTGTATGGAATAAGGTGCCATTATTTGCCGACGAGACGAAGCTATCCCACGCTGCAGAATTGTTATTAAATCGTTTTACAGTTATCATAGGGTTAAATGAAACGAAAAATTAGGGGGAGAAGTTTCCAGAAACAATTCCTGAATGATTTACGTTTGCACCGGTAAAATCGACTCTCTAATTTGCTCCCTTGATTTATGGACAATTAATGTCAGATACACTCATAGCACAGATACACGCCCGGGAAATTCTTGATTCCCGCGGTAATCCAACCATAGAAGTTGATATGCAATTAAACGATAGTAGCTTTGGACGGGCAGCTGTTCCTTCCGGAGCTTCCACGGGTGCACACGAAGCAGTTGAATTGCGTGATGGCGGTAATCGTTATTTGGGTAAAGGTACACTCCAAGCGATTCAAAATGTAAATGAAACAATAAGGCCAGCATTGATTGGACAAGACGCTCTGGATCAACGTGGAATAGATAATTTGATGATTGAATTAGATGGGACTGATAATAAATCCAAACTTGGCGCCAATGCTATTCTAGGTGTTTCCATGGCCACGGCAAGAGCAGTTGCTGATCATAATAATTTGCCGCTGTTTCAATCTCTGGGAGGCAATGATGCTATAACTTTGCCGATTCCTATGATGAATATTTTGAATGGCGGTAGTCATGCCGACAACAGTGTTGATATCCAGGAGTTTATGGTTTTTCCCATCGGCGCGGAATCTTTTTCACAGGCTTTGCAGATGGGAACTGAAATTTTTCATAACCTAAAATCTGTACTAAAAGTAAAAGGATTAAATACGGCTGTGGGTGATGAAGGCGGGTTTGCTCCGGACTTAAACAGTAACGAAGAAGCTGTTGAGGTTATCTTGGAGGCGATCGAAAATGCGGGCTACAAACCGGGAGAGGAAATATATCTTGCCCTTGACGTAGCTGCCAGTGAACTCTATAAAGATGGGGCTTATCACCTAGAATCTGAAGGGCGAATACTTTCTGCACATGAAATGGTGGACTATTATAAAAGCCTCATTGATAAATATCCCATTGTTTCTATTGAAGACGGCTTGGCAGAAAATGATTGGGAAGGCTGGCAGCAGATGAATAATGAACTGGGTAATCGTATTCAAATAATCGGGGACGACCTTACGGTGACCAACATTATACGACTACAGAAAGCCATTGATATTAAAGCCATGAATGCCATCCTGATAAAGTTGAATCAGATAGGCACAGTCAGTGAAACAATTGATACTGTTGCTTTAGCCAAAACCAACAATTACGGTACTATTATTTCTCACCGTTCTGGCGAAACAGAGGATACCATCATTGCTGATTTTGCAGTGGCCATGGGTGCCGGACAAATCAAAACAGGGTCAGCCTCACGGACAGATCGCATCAGCAAGTACAACCAGCTGCTGCGTATCGAAGAATCCTTAGGGGATAAAGCTCATTTCCCGGGACGCGAGGTTTTGGGAATATAATGAAACTCTATTCCTCCATGAAGCGCAGGCGTAAGAAAAAACATCCTGACCAGACACTCGAACTGCAAAAAAAACTGGTACGTTCTGTATTGATTCTTGGTGCTATTGTGTTGCTTATTGTTTTCTTTTTCGGGGATCACGGTGTATATCAATTGTATCGCTTGAGAGAGGAAAGAGTTGAAATTCAGCAATCCATTGTACAATTACGGGAAGAAAAAATACGTTTAGAAAGTGAAAAGACGCGGTTGCAGACAGACTATGAATACATTGAACAGCTGGCTCGGGAAAACTACCGCATGGCCAAACCGGGGGAAAAAGTCTTTAAGGTCGTACCTAAAGAAGAATAGTTTTTATAATAATTTGAGGCGGGGTCTTTGGTAAAAGTATTCTTATAGATTACCACCAGTTCTTTTATAACATAACTTGTTGTGCGGAGGGAGTAGCCCCGGGGTAAATAGAAACAAGTTGATCTTTTAGGTTAGAAATATTAACATAACTAATACCGAGGTTAGCTTAAAAACAATATTGAAACATATTACACATTTCTGCCACAATTGTTTTCCATTAATAACCAGTTTCACACTGTACTGACAAACGAATCTTGATATGCAACCATTAATAAAACGAGTATTTAAAACCAACGGCATTAAGGCAATATTGGTTAATATATTTACATTGAGTTTCGGGTGGGGGCTTTCTACCGGAGATATTGCTTTTACTGCATTTAATGCTGACGGAGACGATGATTTCGCAATTGTAACATTAGCTGTTATCCCAGCAAA
>Ga0257113_1000136_pt1 | contig 21599 bp, 19 predicted proteins | sample LP_taG_4_FD_191568 | JGI IMG/M metagenome (GOLD analysis project Ga0257113, IMG submission 191568) | Marine microbial communities from Northeast Subartic Pacific Ocean, Canada - LP_J_2015_P26_2000m | ecosystem: Environmental > Aquatic > Marine > Oceanic | place: Canada: Northeast Subartic... | reverse complement strand
TTGCCATTTGCCATTTGCCACTCACCAATTACCGCTAACCTACATTTATTTCATTCCGCCATACAGGCCGCGTTTTAAAAATTGACCATCACCTTTTTGTCCCACATAGTCACAATCCTTAATGATAACCTTCCCGCGGGAAAGAACGGTTTCTGTAAAGCCGGTTACTTCAAAACCTTCATAAGCATTGTAATCCACTCTCATGTGATGGGTACAGGCATTGTTAATGCTGATTGTTTCTTTTCGATGCGGATCAAAAATAACAATATCCGCATCGCTGCCCACAGCGATAGTACCTTTTTTAGGAAATAATCCAAATGTTTTTGCTGCGGCTGTGGAAGTCAATTCAACAAATTTATTCAGTGAAATTCTGCCTGAATTCACACCGCCATTGTAAACAAGACTCATGCGATTCTCCACACCGGGACCGCCATTGGGAATCTTGGAAAAATCATCAATCCCCAATATTTTTTGATCCTTGAAACAGAAAGGACAATGGTCCGTGGAAATGGATTGAAGATCTCCGAACCGAAGCCCCTTCCAAAGTTCATCCTGATTCCATTTTTCCCTCAAGGCAGGTGTCATGACATATTTGGCTCCTTCAAATCCTTCCTGTTCATAATAAGAATGATCCAAAAAGAGATACTGGGGACAGGTTTCCGCAAAGGCATGAACACCTCGATTCCGGGCCAGCATGACCTGCTCCAATGCATCAGAACTTGAGAGATGAACAATATAGACCGGAACATGGGCGACCTCCGCAATAGAAATGGCGCGATGGACACCCTCCGCTTCCATCCGTGTGGGGCGGGTCAGGGCATGATATTTTGGCTCTGTTTTTCCTTCCGCCAAAGCGATTTTTACAATTTCATCAATGACAATACCGTTTTCAGCGTGCATACATACAACCGTTCCGTTTTCACCCGCTTGACGCATGGCACGATAAATGGTTCCATCGTCCACATACAAAACACCCGGATAGGCCATGAATAGCTTATAGGAGGTTACACCATCGTCAGCCAGCATTTTCATTTCATGGACACGGTTATCCTCCAAATCGGTGATTATCATGTGAAACCCGTAATCGATGGCTGTTTTCCCGTCTGCTTTTTCGTGCCATATATCCAACGCTTCCAGGGTTGACTGGCCTTTGCTTTGGATGGCGAAATCGATCAGAGTTGTTGTGCCGCCATGAGCCGCTGCCAGGGTTCCCGTTTCAAAATCATCCGCAGAGGTTGTGCCGCCAAAAGGCATGTCAAGATGTGTATGAGGATCCAAACCACCAGGGAATAAATATTTCCCGGAAGCATCAATGATCTCATCCGCTTCCATCTCTAAATTTTTCCCAATAAGGGTGACAGTTTCATTTTTGATAAAGACATCGGCCAAATAATCATCAACTGCTGTGATGACGCGACCATTTTTAATCAGCACTGACATAATTTTCCACTTATTTTTATTTTATATTTTTTCATGATTATTTTAACGATTTCCCCAGGCATTTAGGCCTCGTTCCTCATCGGTCCCCGGAATGGTATTATCTAAGAGCAACGCTGTAAAAGCGCCCACTGCCATCCCTGTACTTCCTAATGTATTCAGAACATTTGCCAACCAAACTGGTTCAAATTGAAGGGGTTGTTGTCCAAAATATTCAGGAACAGATAATCCCATAAAAAAGGCAAAGCCCAGGATGAATAAATTCCGGGCTGAATTGAGATCCACAAATTGAAGATTCGACAATCCCACAGCTGCGATCATCCCAAACATGGCACAATACATGCCACCCACTATTGGTTGGGGAATAGTTGTAAACAGCGCCCCGAATTTAGAAACCGTACCCAACAGAATCATGATCACAGCTCCCGCCTGCACCACCCTGCGAGAGCCAACCCGAGTTAAACCAATGGCGCCAATATTTTCGCTGTAGGACGTGGTTCCGTTTCCCGTGCCAAAGATCCCGGCCACCAAACAGCCAATACCCTCAAATGTAATACCACGGTTGATGGTATCTTTATTGGGAGTCGGCGCTCCGGAAAGTCGGGCACAGGCATAATAATCGCCAATGGATTCCACCATAGAGGCAATATACCCGGCCACCATTCCTACAATTGCAGCAGCGCCAAACTGTGGCATTCCCCACTGAAAAGGATAGGGAATGCGAAACCAGGGTGCGTTTTTCAAATTGTCCAAACTTGTGTGAGATGGGTGTCCTTCAGGGAAAAATCCCAAGCTTGTGAGCACAGCGGCCACACCCCAGGCAGTACCAATAGCGAGCAGGATTGGATACAATTCAAACGTTCGATGCTTATGCCGAAGATATTGACTGAAAAGAATAATCAGAAAAATGGTTAAGCCGCCGATGGGCCAATGTCGCCCTGCTTCCGGTGCACCAAATTTGAATAAGGATAAACCAATTAACGCAATAGTAGGCGCGATAGTGATGGGACCGACAAATCGCAACAAGCGCCCGATAATCCCACTGGCACCAATTATAATCTCTCCTAGAGAACCGGCTATAATGGCGCCTTGAACATGTTGCATGCGCACTTCCCAACCGGCATTTGCCAGGGCTGCCATACCACAGATCGCAAAGGTGGGCGCTAAAAAAGAAAAGGTTCCCCCTTGGACGATGGGCAGGCGATTCCCGAATGTGGTTTGCAGGAGTGTGGTAATTCCACTGACAAAAAACATGGTTGCAATTAGCCATCCTTTTTGAACTGGATCTTCAATTCCTAATGCTGGTGCCAATAATAGTGGGATTGCTACAGTTGAACCGAACATGGTCAAGTAATGCTGCAAGCCCAGAATGGCTGTTTCTAAAACAGGTGGATTATCGTCAATATTATATAACAATGATGTTTTATTTTCTGACATAAATTCCTTTAATTAATATCAAATTTATCATTTTATTTTAATAATTTTTTACGGGAAGCCAATGTGTGAATACTTTGCCCCTTTTCTCTGTTTTGGATATATTCCAACTTCCCAAGAATTTGTTGAAAGTTAATCATACAATAGAAATGAAATCATCAAAATCTGCACAATACGAACAAATGTTAACTATTGCCATCCAGGAAGCCCGGAAAGGATTGGATGAGGGCGGAATTCCCATTGGTGCTGCTCTTTTCCACAATGATGGTACCTTGCTTGGAAAAGGTCGCAACAGGCGTATCCAGAATAATGATCCGTCGCTTCATGGCGAGACGGATGCCTTCCGGAATGCGGGGCGGCAACGATCCTATGCCAATATTATTATGGTCACAACCCTGGCACCCTGCTGGTATTGCTGCGGGTTGATCCGGCAATTCAACATAAAAACAGTCATTATAGGTGAATCGGTCAATTTCCCCGGTGGGGTTGATTGGTTAAAAGAATCTGGCGTTGAAATTATTGACCTGAATTCTGAAACATGTATTACCATGCTTGCAAAATACATTCAGGATAATCCGGAGGTTTGGAATGAGGATATCGGAGAAGAATAATTTCTATTCCCCATTATTCCCAAACCACCACCCTTTATTAGAATGGTCGTAATCGATAAAGATATGTTTCGCTTCCCGGAATTCTTCCAGCGCTTCTATGCCATGCTCCCTGCCAATTCCAGACTGTTTCATGCCGCCAAAAGGGGCTGCCATATTTTCCATTAAGGGGCTGTTAATACAGAAGGTTCCGACCTGAATATTGTCTGCTGCGGTCAATGCTCGCTCAATATCCCGGGTGAAAATAGTGCAACCCAAACCATATCTTGTTGAGTTGGACATGGCGATCGCTTCATCCAATGATTTGATTCGCTGAACCGGAATCACAGGACTGAACGCTTCCTCCATAATAATTTCCATGTTGGGTGTAACTTGGTCAAAAACGGTGGGTTCATAAAAATACCCTTTTTCAAATAGGTCTGATTTTTTTCCACCTGTCAACACTCGAGCGCCTTCTTTTTTTGCAAGATCAACTTTATTGATCGTATTGGAAAATTGCATTTTGGATGACATGGGACCCACATCAGTTCCTTTATCAAATGGATCACCTAACTTTACTTTTTTTGCTTCTTCAACAAGTGCTTCCGTGAATTTGTCAGCAATATTATCAAAAACATAAACCCGTTCTACCGAAGTACAAACCTGCCCTGCATTTAAAAATCCACCCCAGGCAGACCCTTTTGCAGCCACTTCAATATCCGCATCATCACAAACAATGACCGGATCTTTTCCACCCAGTTCCAAAGATACTTTTTTCAAATGATCTGCAGCCAATCGGGCAATCCGTTTCCCGGTTCGAATCGATCCTGTAAATGTAAGAATTGGAACATCAGGATGCTTGACCAAGGCTTCACCTGCTTCTCCACCCAAACCGGTTATAACATTCATGACTCCCGGTGGCATATCACCGCCAGCCAATTCAATCCAATGCAAAATGGAGAGTGATGTGACTTCCGATGGTTTCATAACAATCGTATTTCCTGCTGCCAATGCCGGTGCCAGTTTCCAGCCCATGAGAGATAATGGATAATTCCAGGGAATGATACAGCCCACCACACCATAGGGCTCATACCGGACCAAGGACATGGATTTTTCCACCACAGGAGCTACAATTCGACCCACATGATCCCGTGCCATTTCAGCATAATATTCTAAATATTCCGCCACGTCTTCAATTTCGCTTATGGCGTCCCCAAAAGGTTTTCCCATTTCCGTGGAAATCGTTTTTGCAATTTCTTCCGCGTGTTCCCGGGAATTATTCGCCATGGCTCGCATGTGATCTTTTCGCTCACCGGCGGTTAATTGCCGCCAATCCTGAAAAGCCGTTTTCGCCGCTGCGACTGCTTTATTTACATCCGCTTCCGCGCTGGCAGGAACCTTTGCAATCACTTCTTCTGTGAATGGGTTTTCCACATCGAATGTTTTGCCCGATTCTGCATCACACCAGGTATTGTTAATATAGTTTTGTGTGTTCATTTTTTACTCTTTATGAAATTTTTTCAAGATCTCTTTTATGTCCTTGACGAATAATACAAAAACAGCAACCGAACCAAAGCCCAGAATAATAACAGTAATCCAGGTGAATATTTCCCAATTACTCATGATGGTCTCCTTTATCGAATAATACACCCACAAAAAATCCAATGAGCGAAATTGGAACGGTGATATACATCACAAATTCTAGCATAAAATCGATTCCAAACCAATCAATAATATAAGTTTCCTCTTCTAAATCAAATACACCATTTGTCATGATATAAATATTCAGGATGACGGTGGAAACCAATCCCAATCCTGCACTTAAAAATCCTGCAAGTGGTTTTCGAAAATTGGGTACATACATTCCCAGCAGAATTGGCGCTAACACACTTGAGATCAGGATAGATGCCATAAAAACCCAAAGTCCCAGCATTTGATCAAATGAAATGGCCATGGCAAACCCCAAAACCCAAGACAATAAAATACCATGGCGCGTTGTTTTGATTAATTCCTGATCGGTAGCATCTGGTTTAAAAGCGGGTTTATAAATATCGTAGGCAACATTTCCGCCGGCAACAAGACAATAAGAATCCAAGGTGGACATTTCCGTAGACAAGACACCCGCCATAAATAATCCGAGGGCACCGGCAGGTAGCGCTGCCACCATGATCGTTAATAAGGCAGCATCGGGTGCAACATCAAAGGGCAACGTCCCCTGGATAACTGCCACTTTAGCAGCCATGGCTATAATGGTAATAATCCAATCGTAGGAACCCCAAATGAAGATACCGATCACCAGGGCATTTCTCACATTCTTATAAGATTTTGCAGCAAAAATCCGCTGGTAAAATGTGGGTTCAACCAAGATCGAAAGTCCCGTGGATGCATAAATAATGATAAGCCAAATGGACATATCGCCCATAGTATCAAAGTAGCTGGGCTCCAATACTTCGATCATTTCATCGAATCCACCAATCAAATTCATGGCAAAGGGAAATGCCATAGCCAAGACAACACACATGAGTACAAACTGGATCGAGTCCGTGAAAGCGACAGCCCAAAATCCACCGGTGAGTGTATAGACTAAGGCGATGCCGCCCAAAACCACCATGCCCATGATGGGCTCCCAGCCGAGAATGACTTCGCCCAACATCCCAAACCCATAAAGTGACAATGCGGGAAGTGAATAAATAAAGGAAGTGACCGCACCCACATACCGAGTCTTCTTCCCATAATATTTATCCAAAATATCAGGAAGACTCTTAAAATCATCTTCTCGTAATCGGTGGGCCAGTAAAAATGCTGCAATCAAAAAAAATGCGTATGTAGGGCGAGCGTAGGCAAACCAAGCCACAACACCATTGGTGAAACCTAATTGAGAATCGCCAAATAAAACATCAATTCCATAATAGGTAGATATGAGAGTCGTGATTAATAGGGGCGTTGTGAGTGAACGGCCCGCTAGAAAAAAGTCTTCAAAATCAGTATGTTTTTTTGCGAACCAAAGTCCAACACCAACCATTCCCGCCAAGTAAAAGGCGATAATTATATAATCAATTGTTGCGATTCCATGCATATGATTGCTTAACCTATTTAGCCACGAAGGACGCGAATAAACACGAAGTTTAATAATAATTCAACTATACTCATTTTTTTGAGCATCCTTATCATTCATTCTTTTATTTTCCTTCGTGAAACTTCGGGATCTTTGCAGCTGATAATTAGTTTACGATACCCAATCTAAAAACCGAAAATATTTTGCAACAAAAGGGAGAAACCATGGATCTTTTTTATAGAAGAACATGGTTTGATGAGAAATCTCTTCATAAGGGCTACGATCTTTTTGTCCCGTCATAAGTAAGCCCAATTCTGTTCCAAGATAAGTAGCAATGGATAAACCATGACCCCCATATCCTAATGCATAATGAATGCCATTGATCTGCCCAATATGCGGCATTAAATCAAAGGTAACCCCAAGTTTCCCTGTCCAGGAATGAGTGAATTTAACATCATTCAATTCTGGAAAAATCGTGCAAACCTGTTTCGTTAAAATGGATGCACTTTCATTCAAATCCAAATCCGTGCTCAAATCGTTTCGGCCGCCCCAAAGCATGCGCCCATCCGGTGTAAGCCGGAAATAATTCAGGAAATTTTTTGAATCATAATACATTCGCTTTTTTGGACTAATAATATTCTGTAATTCTTTTGTAAGTGGCTCGGTTACTACTATATAACTTCCAACCGGAAAGATTAAGGGCTTTAGCTTAGGAACTAATCTATTCGTATATCCATTAGTAGCAATTATTATCTTTTTTGCTATTATATCACCTTTAGAGGAAATCAGTCTAAAATTATTAGAGTCATTTTTTTCAATTTTTGTAACCTCTGTATTTTCACACAGTTGCACACCTAGGTTTGCAACAGCAGTAGCCAAACCAAAAACATATTTTGATGGGTGCAGCCCGCCACTAATATCATCGGTTAAAGCCCCATAATAAGCATCCGAGCCGATTTCATCCCGGATCTGATTTTTTGGTATATATCGCTGAGAGTGACCAAATTCTTTTTCTAACCAAGAGCCATATTCTTTAAGCCTAGGAGCATGCGATGGTTTCGTAGCTAAGGAAGCATGCCCATTTCTCTCCCAATCACAATCGATTGAATGTTCATTTACTATTGCATCTATTAAATCAATCGCATCCACAGACGAATTCCAAAACTCATGCGCGAGTTCTGATCCATACATTTTATAGATTTTTTGAATACCTTGCTTTAAACCAGGTGTCGCCATACCGCCATTGCGGGAGCTTGCTCCCCAGCCTATAGTATTTCTATCTAGAACAGTAACACTGGCACCATTTTTTTTTAATACTCTGGCGGCACATAGACCTGTGTAGCCACTACCAACTATTGCAACGTCTGTTTCAGTATTAGGACTCTTAGAGGTTATTAAACTATCCGGTTTTGAAAACTGGTTAATCCATAATGGGGTTTTTTCCATTAATCTTTTGCTGATTTTACTGCGTCCTCAAACTTGTTTAAGGTTTCATCAATAATTTCATCAGTATGAGATTCACATAAAAACCAGGGCTCTCTTGCATCATTCTCCGGCCAGACTCCATGGTGATATAAATAGGTCATGATTTTTTCATACATATCCTCATCATGATGGGCTAAGTCTCTTACTTCTTTAACTGGATGCTCACTAAGAATAAACCCCTGCATACTTGGATGTCCTGTCATTTGGTGTTTAATATCAGCCGCATTTAGTATTTGATGCATACCTTCTTTTAACCGCTGACCTCTATTTCTGATCCCCTTTAACACTGGAGAAGAGGATAACACCTCCAGCACAGCTTTCGCTGCAGCCATACTAGCCCCATTAGCGCTAAAAGTACCTGCATGAGTAACACTCCCACCTCCAATAACACTCATAACATCTTTCTTACCGCCAAATGCAGCTACAGGAAAACCATTCCCAAGGCTCTTCGCATAGGTTGAAATATCAGGGATTATGTTGTACTCTTCTCTGGCCCCACCATTGGCAAGTCGAAATCCTGTTTTTACTTCATCAAAAATCATAACAATTCCATATTTATCACATAGAGTTCGTAAATGCTCTAAGTATCCTTTAGAAGGTTCTAACCCTGCTATATTGCCTAAACATGGCTCAATCATCATTGCTGCGATATCTCCATAATGATCTTTTACTACATTCTCTATTGCTTCAAAATCATTAAACGGAACTGAAAATACATAATCACGTATCTTATTTGGAATTCCAGAACCAACTTGAACAGGAATAGGTGCAGTCCTTGAACCCATACCTGATAACGGTGAACTTGCTGTACTAAACAGCACATAATCATGTGCGCCATGATATTGCCCCTCAAACTTTATAAACTTTTCTCGTCGAGTATACCCTCTTGCAACTCTTAAAGCATGCATCGTTGCTTCTGTACCCGTATTCGTAAAACGTAACATTTCCATACCCGGAATCATGGACACCATCTTCTCTGCAACCTCAGTTTCAAGTTCGGTTGTAGCAGCAAATGTGATCCCATTTTTTAGTGCTCTTGCTACGGCATCATTGATCCTTTCATCTGCATGACCTAAAATAATTGGCCCCCAGCCTAGTCGATAATCAATAAAAGTATTTTCGTCAGCATCAGTAATAAATGCCCCCTTTGCGTGACTAATTACGGGAGTAGATTTTGGTCCCCAATACCTAAAATTTGAACTAACCCCTTTGGCGATCACTGTCATTGCTCTATCAAAAATGGATTGTGCATTATCTCTTTTCAGCATTGTGTTCTCCTAAATAAATATAAAACATTTTTTCTTTATCTTAATTTAATCTAATAAATCGTAATGTGCTGAAGAACAATAAAGCTACTTACCCATAAAAAGATTAATCATTAATCAATTATATACAATAATTTTATATAGCCAAATTATATCGTATGAAAAAAACAGCAGTAATTTTATTATCAGGAGGACTAGACTCTACAACCTGTGTAGCCATAGCAAAAGATCAAGGATTCGAATTATATGGACTAACAATCAACTATGGTCAAAAGCATATATTTGAGCTAGAGTCTGCAAAATCAATCGCCAGTTATTTTGATATAAAAAATCACACGATTATCGATATTAATCTAGCGCAATTTGGAGGATCTGCACTTACCTCAAGCATGAATGTTCCAAAAAATAGAAATATGTCTGATATGAATGACATTCCTGTAACCTATGTCCCAGCGAGAAACACAGTGTTTTTATCTATCGCACTAGCAAAGGCCGAAACTGTTAATGCATTTGATATATTCATCGGGGTAAATGCACTTGACTATAGCGGCTATCCTGACTGCAGACCTGCATTCATTTCTCAATTCGAAAAACTTGCTAACCTTGCAACAAAAGATGCTGTTGAAAAAAGGGGTAAATATAAAATACACACACCTTTAATTAACCTAACAAAATCTAAAATAATTAAAAAAGGATTAGACCTTAATGTAGATTATAGCATGACATCCTCATGTTATGATCCCACTGATAAAGGCTATCCATGTGGGCTTTGTGATGCCTGCCAATTAAGACTAAAAGGATTTAAAGAAGCAGGATTAAAGGATCCTTTAGTTTATATTTAGATAACCATGTATAAAATAAAAGAAATTTTTTTGACACAACAAGGCGAAGGATATCATACTGGAAAAAAATCAGTATTTATTCGTTTTACTGGATGCAATCTTTGGAGCGGCATTGAAAAAGATAGAAGCAAAGCAATTTGCAACTGGTGTGATACTGATTTTGTTGGAACTGACGGGTTAAATGGGGGGAAATACACAGTAGATGAAATAGTGAAAATAGTATGGAGCCTATGGCCTAGCGATATTTCGGATAAACCTTTTATAGTTTGTACAGGTGGTGAGCCACTAATCCAGCTTGATCAACTTTTTGTAGATGAAATGCATAGAAATGGATTTAAAATTGCTATTGAGACTAACGGAACATGTCTACCACCTGAGAAGATTGACTGGATCTGTGTTAGTCCAAAAAGCAATACTGATCTGCTATTAAAAACTGGGGATGAATTAAAATTTGTATACCCTCAAATAAATTTTGATCCACTACAATTTGAAAAATTTAATTTTGATCATTTTTTTATCCAACCAATGGATGGGACTAACTATGATAAGAACGAAAGAATGTCAAAAGAGTTCATCAAAAAAAATTCGCAATGGAAACTTAGTCTACAAACACATAAAATATTTGGGTTCCCCTAAATTTATATATGATTGTTTATAAAAAATTTAATATTGAGTCTGCCAGATCATTGCCAAATGTCCCCAAAACTCATCCTTGTCATCAAATACATGGTCATTCTTTTAAAATAATAATTAGTGTAAAAGGCCAAAAAGATGAACACACTGGATTCGTAACTGACTTCCAAGAAATCGAAACCGCGTTTAACCCCATAAAGGAAATACTAGATCATTCATATTTAAATGAAATAGAAGGACTTACTAATCCAACGAGCGAGAATATTTGCATCTGGATTTGGAATAAAATTGAATCTTCGATATCTAATCTTTGCGAAATAAAGATACAAGAAACAGACTCAACTGGATGTATTTATAGAGGAAAATAAAATGGCAAAAGCTGAAGGCAAAATTTTCAATTTTGAAGACACATCAAAGATAGATCCAAAATATCTTGAAACTTTTGATTTTGATTCCCCAGATCAATATATCAAAACAGAAACAAATGAGTTTATCGCGGTATGTCCTTTCAGTGGTCTTCCTGATATCGCAAGAGTAAAAATTGAATATTTTCCTACTGGAGGAAAATGTGTTGAGCTAAAATCTTTAAAATACTACTTCACTAGTTTTCGCAATATTGGCATATACCAAGAAGCTGTGACAAAACGTATTTATGATGACCTTAGTTCAATTCTGGGAACAAAAAAAATACAGATTACTACTATCTATAATATTAGAGGCGGTTTTAAAACTGTATGTGTTGAAGGTGCCATAAAAGAATAATATATTATTTAATATTAGCCTTTTATTTTTTCTATACCACTTTTAATCAATTCCCAAGCCTCTTTAACATGGTTCACATCAGTATGAGTTTGTCCGACACAAAGTCGAAGCGTAAACAAATCATTAAGCCTTGTATGTGTGATATATATTTCACCAGTATTATTTATATGGTTTAATAAATCCTCATTCAGCTTATTACTTCCTTTTACCCTAAAGCAAATCAGGTTTAGGGGAGCTGGTGCCATTATTTCGAATCTTTCATCACTTTTTACCCAGGATAAAAACTGTTGAGCCATATTTATATGGTGACGTACATAATTTTGTAATCCTTCGATTCCATAATATCGAATTACAGCCCATAGCTTAAGTGATCTAAACCTCCTTCCAAGAGGTATTTGCCAGTCACGATAGTCAATTACTTCACCTGATTTAGAAGATTGATTATTGAGGTATTCAGGCATAATACGTAAGGCACTGATTAATTCATCACGATTTTTAATAAACAAACAGGAACAATCAAAGTTTGTTAGCATCCATTTGTGGGGATTAAATGTATAACTGTCTGCATATTCTAGACCTTTATGCATATACTGATATTCAGGGCATAAAGTAGCAGTACCAGCCATCGCTGCATCGACATGCATCCATAATTTATACTCATCACAGATTTTACCTATCTCATACACTGAGTCAATTGCATTACTAGATGTGGTTCCAATTGTAGCACAAACAAAAAAGGGGATATAACCATCTTTAGCATCCTTGATAATTTGTTTTTTCAAGTTGGGAATATTCATAGAAAAATCATTGTTAATATCTATAAGCTTTACATTTTTTGACCCAACTCCAGCAACCATAGCTGCTTTTTCAATTGAAGAATGAGTTTGTGAAGAAACATATGCTGTGAGATGTTCTCTGCATCCAAAAAGATTTGAATTACCATTATTCTTTTTCTCTCGCGCTGCAATCATAGCACATAATGACGCACTTGATGAGGTGTCTTGTATTACTCCTCCCCCTTCATTTTGGGACATAAAATGATCTGGAAAATTTAACATAGTGGCTAACCAATCAAGAACATGTGTTTCCAGCTCTGTACAAGCTGGACTAGTTTCCCATAGCATACCATTAACACCCAGGCCACTTGAAATAAGGTCAGCAAGAATTGAAGGTCCACTGGTATTGGTAGGAAAATATCCAAAAAACTTTGGAGACTGCCAGTGAGTTATACCTGGCATTATTAAACTATCAATATCTTCTAATATATTATGCATCGGCTCACCTGATTCAGGAGGATTTTTTTCAAGGCTTGTTTTGATATCACCTGGCTTAGCTTGTGACTTAACCGAATACTGTTCAACATTATCATAATAATCTGCAATCCAATCAATAACCGCATGTCCGTACTTTCTAAATTCTCTATTACTCATGTGTATAGATTTTTTTCTATTCATAGCTATTTCTTTCATATTAGATATTTATTATAAATGATTTCTTATGTATAAAATAACCTCATTATTTAATATTAACTTCTTGTTATGGTAAACTTTAATCATATTAAATATGCCCATAATAGAATTTCAAATTTTATTCATAATACGCCAATACTTACATGCGAGAATATTAACAGGGAGACCAATACTAATTTATTTTTTAAATGCGACAACTTTCAAAAGACTGGTTCCTTTAAAATCCGAGGCGCAACGAACACTATTCTACAGCTTTCAAAACAACAATTAACAAACGGTGTCATCACCACATCATCAGGAAATCATGGAGCAGCAGTAGCATCAGCCGCAAGAAAATTGGGTGCAAATGTGAAAGTAATAATGCCAAATAATACTCCAAAAGTCAAAGTGGACAATGTACAGAGATATGGAGGAGAAATTATATTCTGTGAACCAAATATTAAAGCTAGAGAGAATACGCTAAAAACAATGGTGCAAGAAACTGGTTCTACAATTGTCCACCCTTATAATGATGAAAGAATTATTGCAGGTCAAGGGACAGCGGCCAAAGAGCTTCTAGAATCAATACCTGACCTTGATGTTATCATCGTCCCAGTAAGTGGAGGAGGACTACTATCCGGTACATTATTATCGGCAAAAAGTATTAACCCAAAATTAAAAGTATACGGGGCCGAACCGAAAAATGCGGATGATACCTATCGATCAATAAAAAGAAAAAAAATTGTACCCAATCAAACAACAGATACGATTGCTGATGGGTTACGAGGACAAGTAGGAACGATAACTTTCCCAATTATTCAAAAACTTGTAGATGGGATTATGCTTGTATCGGAAGAAATGATAGTTCAATCCATGCGCATGATATGGCAAAGATTAAAAATTATTATAGAGCCATCATGCTCAATCGTATTAGCTGCACTATTAATAAATAATGATCAATTTTATAAAAAAAAGGTAGGCCTAATTCTTACAGGTGGAAATGTTGATCTAGATACTCTACCATGGTAAAATTACACTAACACTTAGTGCTTTATTCCCTAATACATAAGGTTTCTGTATTAGCAATAAAGTTATTTTTTAATCAAATCTCAATACAAAACAAACAAATAGTTCCTGCCTCAGGACCTATAATCTTTGTTGCAAACCATCCAAATTTTTTTATGGATCCTCTAATCATAGGTTCATACTGCCCAAGGGTCTTATATTTTTTTGCAAAAAGCACACTTTTCAATTCACCATTAAAAAAACGTATCTTGACCAGGCTTAATCTTGTACCTGTTTATAGGAAAATTGATGATAAACAAAATATGGGGAAAAATTTAGATTCCTTTAATAGAGGATATGAAATACTTGAAAATAATGGATCGTTTTTGATTTTTCCTGAAGGTGTATCTATAGGAAAGCGTATTTTAGAAAAAATAAAGACAGGTGCAGCAAGAATCGGTTTAGAAGCAGAATTAAAGAATAATTTTGATTTAAATATTGTTATCATACCAATTGGTTTGAGCTACTCAGACCAGGTCCGATTCCGTAGCAATATCATGATCCGTTTTGGCGACCCTATAGAGCTTAGTAAGTTTGAAAAAGAGTATAAAAAAAATAAAATAGATACTGTAAAAAAAGTAACCTCAATCATTGAGAGCTCATTAAATAAACTAACAAATTATATTCAAACAGATGAGCTTGAAGACATTGTCCAAGGATTAGAACTAATATACAAAATGGAACTAATGACGGAACTTGGGATGGAGATTGATAATAAAAATGATGACTTTATTACTACAAAAATATTAACAAATGCAGTCCAATGGTATAAGGACAATGAGCCTTCTCTAGTTATTCAATTTCGTAAAAAACTAAACAACTACATAAACCTTTTAAAAAAATTGGACGTCAGAGATGAATTCCTAGATCCAGTTAGGCAGGAAAAAAGAAAATGGGCGAAAACAAAAACAATCATATTCCTTATTCTGGGATCGCCCTTGTTTGTTTGGGGAATCATTACAAATTACCTTCCCTATATCCTACCAAGGCTTTTAATAAAAATTACTAAAAAAGACCAATCTGAGGAAGCAAGCTGGAAGCTTGTATATGGTTTTATTTTTTTTATTTTTTATTATACAATTGAAATAATATTTATTTGGCAGATAACACAAAATCCTGTCCTCATAATCTTATTTTCCCTCAGCCTTATTCCTTCTGGCAACTTTGCACTGTATTACAGTAAAAACATAAAGAAATACAAACAGCATGTTAAGTTTTTATCTATTTTTTATAAAAAAAGAACAATAATCTTTGAAATTATTCAGAGAAGAATAGAACTGTTGCAGTTTATTGAAGATTCAAAAAATAGGTATTTAAAAATAATAAAATAATTGTGGGCGATTATCAAAAAATAAGTATGGCTTATAGTTGCCATAATATGGTTAATCCAATAAAGAAAATTATTTTAAAACATCCAAAGGACGCTTTCAAAGATCAAGATACAATTAATAAGCAGTTCTCAAGGCTCAATTATTTTGAAGCACCAAATTTCAATAAAGCCATCTCTGATTATGATAAGTTTGTTGGCCTATTAATATCATTTGATATCGAACTACATTTTCTACCAAAAGATAATTCTACTTCTATTGATTCTATATATACTCACGATCCATGTGTTGTATCAAATAATGGTGTTATACTTTGCAATATGGGTAAAAAAGCTAGATTGGCAGAGCCTAATACTATGGAAGACTATTTTAAATCAATCCAATTGCCGATACTCGGAAGAATAAAAGCACCTGGAACGTTAGAAGGTGGAGATGTTGTGTGGATTGACGAAAAAACTATTGCAGTTGGTGAGGGATACCGAACTAATAAAGAAGGGATAAAACAGTTAAAACATTTATTATCAGACCAAGTGGAAAATGTTATCAGTGTACCAATTCCACACTGGAGCGGCCCTGAAGACTGTTTACACCTAATGAGTAATATTAGCCCTGTTGATCATAATCTGTATCTAGTTTATTCCAGGTTGCTTCCGGTACCATTTCGAAAATATCTTCTCGATCGAAATATAGAATTAATAGATGTCCCAGATGAAGAATATGAATCTATGGGATGCAATGTGTTGGCAGTAGCCCCACGCAAAGTAATCATGATAAATGGGAACTTGATAACAAAACAATTACTTGAAAAAAAAGATATAGAGGTTTATACCTATGATGGTGCTGAGATTTCAATAAAAGGTGCGGGTGGACCAACATGCTTAACGCGTCCATTTGTAAGATCAATATAATGAGCTACTACAATCAGTTTACAGCTAATACCCAGCTTAAACTCTCACCGTTTTTCGAGAGAACATCACAATTGAATGAGTCTCAAGAGTGGCGAAGATGGTCCGGTTACCTGTCAGCTACAAATTATGAGCTGACACATGAGAATGAGTATTTTGCGATCCGCACCAAAGCGGCATTATTAGATATTACTCCTCTAAAGAAATATCTAATTGAAGGTTCAGATGCTTTAGCTCTTTTAGACAGGTTGGTTACACGAAATATAAAAATATGTAAAATCGGGCAGGTTATGTACACCCCTTGGTGTGATGAAAATGGGAAAGTAATAGACGATGGAACTGTCCAAAGGCTAACAGAAAATAAATTCAGAATTACCAGTGCTGAGCCTAATCTCGATTGGATTAATCACATTGCTTCAGGTATGGATGTTAAAATACTTGATGATTCTGAAACAACAGCCGCGCTTGCACTTCAAGGGCCAAACTCCAGAGAAATCCTAAACATTATTTCAGAAAATACAATTAATGGGCTAAAGTTTTTCTGGATGATGGACACAAATTTTAATGGTATCCCGGTATCTATCTCACGCACCGGATATACTGGTGACCTTGGATATGAGATATGGATGAATCCGAAACATGCTTTGTCGATTTGGGATCTATTGTTAGAAAAAGGAAGGCCTTATGGTATAACCCCTACGGGGCTCCACGCTTTAGACATTGCCCGTATAGAAGCAGGATTAATCCTTCTAGATGTAGATTACATTTCATCTCGCCATGCTGTTATTGAATCTCGTAAGTCTTCTCCTTTTGAATTGGGACTAGGATGGGCAATTAAAATGAAAAAAAATGATTTTATCGGCAAAAATGCTTTGAAGAGAGAATTAGACCGCGGATCAGAATGGGAATTTGTAGGTATTGAGATTGAATGGGATGACCTTGAAAATCATTATCGAAATGTTGGACTGTCACCAGGACTCCCTTCCACCGCATGGCGGACCAGCACTCCTTTATATTATAACTCAGAGCAAGTAGGTTATGCAACCAGCGGTACTTGGTCACCTATACTAAAAAGATATATTGCATTAGCCCACATAAAACACGGATACTCAAACAATGGAACTGTCTTGGATTTTGAATTAAAGGTAGAGCATTTCAAAAAGCTAACACCTGCTTGCGTTGTTAATACACCTTTTTTTGATCCAGAAAGAAAACGTTCATGTCCAGCTTGAAAAAATATGATGCTATTGTAATTGGAGGCGGCCATAATGGTTTAACCGCAGCAGCATATTTAGGACGTGCTGGAAAAAAGGTTCTAGTACTAGAAAGACGATATGTGCTTGGTGGCGCTGCAGTTACTGAAGAAGTATTTCCAGGATTTAAGTTTTCAGTATGTTCATACGTAGTAAGCCTAATGAAAGCAAATGTGATAAGAGAACTTATGCTCCCAAAATTTGGGCTAGAGCTTCTTCCACTAGAAAACACTTTCACACCATTAGAAAATGATTATTTATTTCGAACTGCAGATAGTGATCAAACCTATCGAGAGATCGCTAGACATTCTTTACGTGATGCAGAAGCATATATGCGTTTTGGGCCTCTAATGGGTCAAATCGGAATGGCTGTGCGACCCATTTTAGAAACAGTGGCCCCCAACGCCATTCGCCCCAGCCTGTCTGACATGGGCGCAATGAAAAAATTATTGGATCATTTTAAATCCTTAAGCAGTGAACAATTTGAATATTTGACTAAACTTATGACCATGAGTTCGGCGGATTTTTTGGACGAGTGGTTCGAGTTCGAACCGTTGAAAGCGTCCATGTCTGCCAGCGGGATCATCGGCACCTTCATGGGACCACGGTCCCCCGGCTCTGCCTATGTGATGCTCCACCACTACATGGGCGATATTGATGGTGCCTTCCGCGCCTGGGGATTCCAGCGTGGCGGCACCGGCGCAGTAAGTATGGCCATCGCCCGTTCCGCAGAACATTTCGGTGCCAAGATCATGACGGAAGCAACGGTGGAAAAAGTCATCGTTAAAAATGGTCGCGCTGTGGGCGTGGCTCTGGAAAATGGAGATGAATACAGTTCTGATATTGTTATTTCCGGTTTGGATCCAAAACTAACCTTTTTAAAAATGGTGGATGAAGGTGACCTGCCTTCTGATTTTGTGACCGATATTAAAAACTTCCGCATTCGCGGCTCATCGGGAAAAGTGAACCTGGCCTTGGATGGCTTACCGAATTTCACATGTCTCCCGGGCGAAGGCCATCATCTCCGTGGGGCGATTTCGATTAGCCCAAGCTATGATCATTTAGAGCGGGCTTATGATGATGCCAAATATGGAGATTTTTCTCAAGAACCGTATATGGATATTATTTTGCCATCGGTTATAGATCCGGATATGGCACCACCGGGGAAACATGTCATGTCCTGTTTTGTCCAGTATGCCCCTTACGATATCAAAGGGGGCTGGAACGACCAGAAACGCGAAGCATTCGGTGATGCTGTCATTAATACCATCGCCAACTATGCTCCCAATATAAAAGATATTATTTTACATCGACAGGTGCTTACGCCGGCTGATCTGGAATCCATATTTGGCTTGACGGAAGGCAATATCTTCCATGGTGAATTGACACTTCAGCAATTGTTCGCCATGCGTCCTGCTGTAAAATGGGCGGATTACACAACGCCAATTAAAAATTATTTTCAATGTGGTTCGGGGACACATCCCGGTGGTGGAATTACTGGTTCCCCAGGTGAAATGGCGGCAACAAAGATTTTGGGGAATTGGTCGTGAGCCTGTTTGATGTAATCGTTGTTGGCGGTGGGGTAAACAGTTTGGTCACTGCATCCATACTGGGGAAAGCCGGGGAAAAGGTCGTCGTCCTTGAAGCAAGAGATCAAGTTGGCGGCATGGCATCAACCACAGAATTCGTATCAGGATTTAAATGTAATGTAATCAATGATATGGTAAAATGGATCGATCCAAGAGTCTTGAAACAATTGAATCTTGAGTCTCATGGATTGGAGCTTCATTCGCCCGATATAGTCCGAATTGCATTGGACACTCAAGGCCAGCATATTGTATTTCATCGTGATCCAAACGAGACGGTAGGGTCCATTGCCAACCATTCGGAAAAAGATGCGAAGGTGTGGATAGCATTCACCGAATACATTGATAATTTGACCCACTTTTTAGAAAAACTCTATGAATTAACACCACCCAAATTGCCCAATATTGGACTAAAAGAAGCATTCTCCATGCGCTCCATGCTATCCCCCATCCGGAAACACGGCACCCGGGGTTTGGTGGATTTTATGCGGGTAGCTCCCATGATGATGCCGGAACTGGTGGACGAATGGTTCGAAAATGAATTGCTTCGCGCTGCTATTTCTACAGCAGGAATTCACCATCTTTCATTTGGCCCTTTTGCTGCAGCCACAGGACTCAATCTTTTGCATCAGCATGTCCAAAGTAATGGTGTGTTTCATAACGCCCATTTCGTAAAAGGCGGAACAGGAGAATTAACCAATGCTGTAAAATTATCAGCTGAATCTGCCAATGTAGAAATCAGGAACAGTTCAAAAGTAACATCCATCAATGTAGAAAATGGAATTTGTAGCGGCGTATCATTTGAAAGTGGTGAATCAATTCAAGCAGACCAAGTCGTATCCGGATTGGACCCCAATAACACCTTTATAAATTTGGTGGGACCATCAAAACTGAATCCTTCCTTTGCCACACAGCTGCGAAATATTAAATATCGTGGCAGTTCAGCGAGAATTCATTTTGCTCTAAATAATTTGCCAAAAATAAATGGTATTTCTGAAGATCAAATGGGTACCGTTTTTTCCGCCAGTCATTCTATTGAATATTTGGAACGGACGTCTGATTCAGTGAAATATGGACGGCTTGGAGAAAACCCGTATGTTGAATTCAACATACCATCTATACTTAATCCGGACTTTGCACCAAATGGAAAACACGTGTTATCCGCCACGGTGCAATATGCCCCCTATCATTTAAGGGAAATAAATTGGACTGAAGAATTGAAAGAACAAATGAAAAATAATGTGGTTCATGTTTTAGAAAATTATTGTCCCGGTTTTTCATCCACGATTGAATCTTCATCCGTACTTTCTCCGGTGGATTTAGAAAGCCAATTCGGATTAACTGAAGGAAATTTGAATCATGGAGAAATGACATTGGATCAGTTTTTCTTCATGCGACCCACCTTGAGTGCAGCCCAATATAAATCGCCCATTGAGAATCTCTATCTTTGCGGACCGGGAACCCATCCTGGGGGCGGACTTCATGGAGCAAATGGATTTAATGCTGCTCATGAGATACTGAAACAGTAGCATCATTAAGAGGATATCAGGAAACAAGAAAAAGAAAAAACTGGGTCAGCTGAAAAACTGGGTAAGTTTTTTAATATAATCAGGCGTTGTTCCACAGCAGCCTCCAATAACGGTCGCACCAAGATCATGCCAGTGCTTGCATTCCTGCAGATGCTGATCCGCATTATATTCATCGGTGAACTGCCATTCGGGGGGATTGAATTTTCCTACATGGGCATAAACGCCTAAAGGTTTGTCCCACAACGGTGCCAACTGCTCCAGACCTGCTGTAATATGATCAGGCGGGGCACAGTTTAACAACAGTACATCCGGTTCATTCCGGGCCATTGCATCTACTACCTCTGCCATAGATTGGCCTCCCAGAAGACGGCCGTCCTGATAGGGCACAAAAGCGACCCATGCTGGTATGCCAATTTCTTTTGCAGCCTTGATTGCCACCTCTGCTTCCGGGGTTGAGTTGAATGTCTCAAATAGGAAAATATCGGCGCCGGCATCGGCATAGTCTGTCAACTCTTCCAAATATTCATCATATATTTCTTCAACATCCGGGTTACGGTCCGGACGAAAACACCACTCCAAGGTGGTAATGGAAGCGGCAATCAGAGTATCGTTATGATCGAGTGAGCGGCGCGCTTTATCCGCCAAGGCAACAGATTCATGAATTAATTCACCAGCCCGATCCAATAGACCCTGAGCACCAATAGCTGCTAGGTGTTCATCATTAGCAAAATGATTCCGAAAGCTGCGTTTGCTTAGTTGAAAGGTGTTTGTGGTGATCACGTCGGCACCGGCTTTTATGTAATCCTGGTGAATATCCAGATTCAATTCTGGTTCACTTTTTAACTGGTGACTGGCCCAAGTGTAGCCACGACGCAGTATCTCTGTGCCAATACCACCATCAAGAAACGTTACCTGCTGGGTATCTATTCTGCTTTTTAATTCTTTATAGCTCATGTCTTTAGCCTATCATTCCCCGCAGAGCGCG